>Ga0180007_10006994_pt1 | contig 10823 bp, 7 predicted proteins | sample MM_PC_MetaG_FD_121122 | JGI IMG/M metagenome (GOLD analysis project Ga0180007, IMG submission 121122) | Groundwater microbial communities from the Aspo Hard Rock Laboratory (HRL) deep subsurface site, Sweden - MM_PC_MetaG | ecosystem: Environmental > Aquatic > Deep subsurface > Groundwater...
CGCTGCCGCTGGCCGCCGGAAAACTCATGCGGAAAGCGACTGGCAAACTCCGGCAGCAAACCGACTTCCAGCAACGCGGCCTCTACCTTGGCCCGGCGCTCGGCTTCGGTAGTAAACAGCTTGTAATTGTACAAACCCTCGCTGACAATATAGTCGATCTTAGCCCGCTCATTGAGCGAAGCCATCGGATCCTGAAAAATCATCTGGATTTTCTGACGTAAGGCTCGTTCAGCGCTGCCGTTTACCTTGCCGCTAATGACCGTATCCTTCCAGCGGATTGCCCCGCCAGAGATCGGATGCACACGCATGATTGCCCGGCCGATAGTGGTTTTTCCTGATCCGGACTCACCTACCAGCGACAAGGTCTCGCCTTTACGCACAAAAAAGCTTACATCATTAACCGCACGGAAAGCCTTGCGTCCGGATCCAAACGTTACAGACATATTTTCCGCGGAAAGGATTATTTCCTGGCTCATCGGGAAGTCTCCTTTCTGGCCTTGGCCTTTCCGGTACCGGAAGCGGCGATATCCTCGGCCTTTTTATCTTTCAGCTTCTGGCGCAAACGCTTAACCGTCTCGGGCATTTCCACTTTGGGCGCACGCGGATCCAACAGCCAGGTTTTGGCGCGGTGGGTGGGACTAACCTGGAAAAATGGCGGCTCATATTCAAAATCCACTTTTAGGGCCAGCGGGTTGCGTGGCGCGAATGCGTCACCTTTAATTGTCCTGAACAGCGAAGGAGGGGTACCGCTGATTGCAAACAAATCCTCACCCTTTATGCCGAGCTGCGGCAAAGAAGCCAGCAAAGCCCAGGTGTAGGGGTGCCGGGCATCGTAGAATATTTCATCCGCCATGCCTTCTTCCACCACCTGCCCGGCATACATAACCGCGATACGGTCGGCCATCTTTGCCACAACACCAAGATCATGAGTTATAAAAAGAACACTCATTCCCATATCGCGCTGCAGGTTTTTAATCAGCTCGAGGATTTGCGCCTGGATTGTTACATCAAGCGCGGTAGTAGGTTCGTCGCACACCAAAATCTCCGGCCCGCAGGCTATGGCCGTGGCTATGACAGCGCGCTGGCGCATACCACCGGAAAATTCGTGCGGATACTGTTTATAGCGCCGTTCCGGCTCGGATATGCCAACCCGTTCGAGCATTTCTAGGGCAACCAGGCGCGAAGCTTCCTTGTCCATTGTGCGGTGCAGGGCTGCCGCCTCGCGGATCTGCTCGCCGACCGGCTTGAGCGGATTGAGAGCAGTCATCGGATCCTGAAACACCATGGCTATGCGCCGTCCACGAATAGCCAGCCACTGCTGCTCAGTTTTTAAAGCAGCCAGATTTACACCACGATACAGCGCGGTTCCGCCGGAAATACGGCCGTTGCGGTCCAGCATCCCCAAAAAGCTTTTTGCAAAAACGCTTTTACCCGAACCGGATTCTCCGACGATGGCGAGAGTTTCACCAGCCCGTAGCTGCAGCGAGGCCTTGCGCACCGCAGTAAGGGTGCGCCCGCGCAGATTAAACTGTATTTCCATGTTATCTGCTTCGAGCAGCACTGAGCCTGTGCTGACCGGAGCAGGGTCCAGTACCGGTACTTCATACTTCATACGTGGTTCCTCGGATCGGATGCATCAGCAAATTTATTTCCAACAATATAAAAAGAAATGGTTACAGCTGAAAGCACCAGTGTCGGCCAGGCCAGCTGATATGGGTATAAAAGGAAATTATTCTTGCCAAGATTGATCAGGTTGCCCAACGAAACCGTTTTCACAGGCAACCCCAGGCCGATAAAGCCCAAAAACACCTCTGCACCAATCGAGTAGGGAACAGTCAGGGCAATCTGCATGATAACCAGACTGACTATATGCGGCAGAATGTTCATCGAAATAATGCGTTTAAGCGGCGTGCCGAGACAGCGCGATGCGACGTTGAATTCCGAATCCCTGAGTGTGATTACCTTATTGCGCACAAAGCGGGCAACTCCGATCCAGCCGGTAGCGCACATGGCCAATACGATTGTCCAGAAACCGGGGCGCAGGATATAGGCCAGCAACACCAGGAAAACAGTTTGGGGAATATTGGTAAGCACATTGTAGATTTCGGTCATTATGCGGTCCAGCTTTTTTACGTAACCCCACAACGCGCCGGCTATCATGCCGATGCCGACATCAAAAAAGGCTATTACAAAAGCCAAGGTAAGGCTGGTGCGTGTGCCGTACCAGGTGCGTGCCCAGATATCACGGCCGAGAGGATCGGTGCCGAAAATACCGTGCCCTTTACCGGGACGCTGATTCCAAGTAGCCAGATCCAGTGACACCACATTCGGATCCAGCGAAGAAAGCAGCGGATATATAAAAGAAAACAGGGTAAGCACAAGCATCAGTACCAGCAAAAAACGCGATACCGGACTTTTCAGAAAGGTGCGCATAGTAGAACGCCAATACGAGTACCGTTCGTAGCCGGTACGCTCCGCATTGGCCGCGTCAAATGGGGCACGCTCAAACAAGGCAGGGTCGATGTCGATTTTTGCCATGGCGTTTTCAATCGCTGTCATGCATGACCTCCGGATTTGGCAGCTTTGCCCAATTTGATGCGCGGATCAACCAGCACCATAAGTACGTCGCCCATAAAAACACCAAAGATACCGAGCACCGAGAAGATAAGCACCAGGGCCTGTACCAAGGGATTGTCCTGCTGGCGAATTGCGTACACCAGCAAGCCTCCGAGTCCGGGAATCGAGTATATGCTTTCTATGATAAGCGAACCGCCTACAGTAAGCAGGATCTGGCTGGGCAGATACTGCACCAGCGGCACGGCGGCATTGCGCAAAACATGCTTGAACATGATGGTGCGCCTTGGCACACCTTTAGAAACCGCAAATTTTATATAATCCTTGTTTTCCTCGTCCACCATAAAGCGGCGCAGCCAGATGGCATACCAGGCGATATTGGGCAGCGCTAATGAAATGGCAGGTAATATCCAGGAAACCGGATTGCGCTCGTTAAAGAGCATAGGCCAGCCCAGAAGTTTGGTTACCCAAATCTGTATGAGAAAGAGATAGATCAGACTAGGAATGGCCCGCACCAGCACCACATACGCCGTGCCGACGCCATCTACAATGCCATCCTTGTATTGCGCCATCAGAATACCCATCAGTAAACCAAGTACAATGGATATACTTATGGCGGACAGGCCAAAGGAAAGAGAATAAGGAATTTTCTCAAGTAAAATTTCCGATATTGAGGTGCGCGGATACACAGTAATAGATCGGCCCCAGTCCCCTTGGGCAAGATTAACAACAAAGCGGCCGAGCTGTACCAGCGGGTTGTCGGTCAAACCAAGTGTACGCAGGTAGGCGTTGCGCGCAGCTTCGCTCATTTCGGTATAATCGTCCCGGTCAAAATATCCGTCAGTTGGCATAAAGCGCAGCAACATAAACACCGCGACTACCACAAAGAAAACGGTTAACAGGGATTCGAAGAAACGCTTGACTATGTACGCTTTCATTCGCGCTCCAGAAAAAAGGATTAGCGGCAGCAGGAGCCGCTGGTACAGCACGCAGCTCCTGCCTTAAAAAAGGCCACGGGAAAACTTTATTCTCCCGCAGCCTCCAGGCGCGCGAACCCTCCGGTTCGCGCTGCTGTTATTTTTTTGCGCCTACGGCGACTTCAAGATCTTTATAGAACTGTTCACGCAACTGCCGTACCCGAGCCTCGGTGAGCGGCTCGTTCTCGATCTGCATGCCTTTGTACTTGAAACGGGTAACACCGAAACCGCCACGCGGCATGGTATAAGGAACAACGTTTCCAATGGTATATGATCCGCCACCGGCACGGAAAGGAATCAAATAAGCCCGCTGCAGCATCAGATTCTCGGCTTTAGCGAATAGTTCATAACGCTTGGACAGAACTGTTTCAGCGGCGGCCTGATCAATCAGTACTTTGATTTCAGGGTCATAGAAGCCCTGGCGTTCACGGGCGGCGGCCGAGTCCACAGCTACATTCAATAAACCATCATCCTCTACAATACGGCCAAACTGGGCCAGCGGATCGGCATAGGAGAAACGCAGGCTGGAGTACATCATGTCATAGCGATTAGGTAGAATAACTTCGTCATAATCGTCATCCACAAACTGGCCCAGCACAACTTCGACCTGGCCCTGGAACATTTCCTGCATCATGGCCTGGAAAAGAAGCGCCTGGGTGGTACTGCGCGATCCGGCAGAATGCACATACACCATCTGCAAGGGCAGCTTGCCATCAACCTTGAATTCGACTACCGGTTTTTGGTTTACAATAGTTTCCTGTACACCATTGATGTTGCCGTTGCCATCAGTAAGTTCGGCCAATGCTTTGGCAAAGTAATCACGGGCCTTGGCCGGATCGTAGGGGTTACCTGCCTGCTTCCACTCACGGACACCAGGATAATCGGTATAATCTTTGCCGTTTTCGTCAAAACAATTTTCTTCGGGAATGATGGTTGTGCGCATCAATCCAAGCGGATTAACCGGATCATCCAGGGAAAGCAGCTTTACATGGTCAATACCGTAGAACATGGCCTTGCGGAAATTTTCGTTACGGATAAACGCAGCGAACTCGGGATTGTCACTGGCAAAGTTCGGATGCCACCAGAAGGTAACCGAGCTGAGGTCGGACATGTAAACTTTGTCGCGGTAGGCGGTTCCGGTGATGCCCTGAACCTGATCGGCTGTAAGAGTGGCGGAGCTGAGCTCGCCGCGCATGAACATCTGCAGCTCAACCGCGGAATCGCTGGATTTTTGCAGGTGCACGGTCTTGGCGGTAATATTCTCGGCATCCCAGTAATGTTCGTTCTTGGTCATTACTATTTCTTTATCACGTTGCCAGCTGGATAGATAGTAGCCGCCGGAATACAACAGGCGGTCAGCTGCGGTACCGAAGTCCTGCCCCAGCTGGTCGATAAAGGCCTTCTCTACCGGGAAGAAAACATCCATAGTAAGGTAGGACAAGAAGAAGGGCGTAATCTGGTCGAGAGTATACTGTACGGTATATTTGTCGAGGGCCTTAACGCCGACATTCTTGTCGAAATCGGCCAACAGCTGCTCGCGGGTGGTATTTTCCAGCACACCGTCGTCAAAATCGATCAGGTTATAGTAGTAATCGTACAGGCCCTTGATTACGCTGCGCACCGTACGCACATTGCGGATACCATTCTTCGGGTCGGAGACATAACGGAAGCCGGCCACAAAATCGTCGGCCGTTACTTCGTATTGGGTCTTGGCACCGGTATGGTCAACCCAATACTGGCCCTGGCGCAGCTTGAAGGTCCAGACCAGATTATCCGGACTGATTGTCCAGCTTTCGGCTAGAGCAGGCACAAAGCGACCAAAGCGGTCGTTCTCCACCAACTGATCCTGGGTGTTGGCAGCCACACGTTGGCCGGTAACATCGGGAATCAGAAAGTAGTTCAGCACCTTGGCTTCTTCGGCATAGGTGGCACTGTACTTGTCGATGGTCTTGGCTTCAGAGCCGCCGCAAGCGGTAAGCAATGCAAGTGCCAGAATCAGAGCACTTAATCCAATAGGGATCCGTTTCATTTCACATTCCTCCTTGACGTATTCCGGACAGCAGACCCCCGAAAGGAAGCGCAGACTGAACCGGCACTGTCGGAAGACATACAATTCTTCCGGCACTTGCTACTATTATGCAAGATGCGTACCAAGTTCGCTTATTCAAGTGTCTTTATTTGCAAGCTTGCCGGAATCAAGCTGACTCCAACATTGCGAAAGCCATAGACGCCGCCATGCCAGAGCTCTGTACTGTTTTCGGCACGACTGAAACGCAATTCCCAACCAACGCGACAGTCCGGGGTCGAGGAGTCTGCTCCAGCCTGGCCCCAAAGATAGCTGCGAACATAGCGTGAACCATCAGCCGGATCAACAAATAAGCCAGCCGGATCATTATCCAGCAGATAATTGGAAATAAAATCCGCCAACTGACCATAGGCTGAAAAACAGCCGCTTGCCTCCGGTCCGACCACCGTGAATTGTGTATCAGCGACTGACAAACGCTGCTTGCCGGAAAACACACAAGTTCCGTTATCAATATTGAAGGAATCGCCGCGGGTAAGATAATGCAGCCGAGTGTTACGTATGCGCCGCACGCCAGCTACCTGGTCACACAGTGCATGTTGCACTTCGAGCACATATACACCGCCCCTGCCAATTGCTGTAACGGTATTGGCTTCCGCGTTCCAGACCATAGCTGTATCCTCGGCAACACCAAAAGCCGGAAGGCAGCCGCCACCTTCCACCAGCGCCGCCTCCAGTAAGCGCCCCAGGCGGGCCCGGGCGTCAAAATGCTGATCGACCATACCGGCCGGGAAGAAACCAAGCCCGGGGGTAACAAATAAGGCGTCGGAAACTTCAGTATCAGCCTCGGCCTGCCCCCGCGGCAAAGCTAAAGACCCATAGCTGGTTCCACCACCGATCATAAGCCGACTCATTACCGCCGCTCCCGCGCTGGTTCCGCCGATAACAGCCCCGGCGGCCAGGCGCTGGCGCATCAGGGCAGCCAGCGGACTGTCGCTGCCGTCAGCATTAATCAGACTCTTGATAATATTATTCTGATTGCCGCCCAGCATCCAGATGCCGTCAGCCGCCTGCGCCAGGTCAAGTACAGCCGGATCACTGGCTCCGGACTGCCAGCCCTCGACTGTAGGAGATACTTCAAGCAGGCTAATCTGGTTGGCAGCAACACCAAGTGCCGACATAAAAGCCGTAAAATCAGCCAGCCCGGCCTCTGGCCTGGCAGTAGCACAGGGCAATACCGCAAAGCGGCGGTTGGAACCACCAGCAAGACGCACAAACTCTGCAAAAATAACTAAGGCAGAATCACGAATAGCTCCGCCAGCTATTATCAAGCTCCCTTTCGACATGAAACCTCCGAGATAAAATACTGGTACCGTACATACCAGCTTTTGCAATATGGTTAATTTGGCTATACGGGATTCTAATAAACCTATTTATCCAATTATATGAAGTGGGTAAATAGCGACCGTCCACGAAGGCTAAGACAAGTCCCCCGGCGCCCTCTCGAACTGTCAAGTAAACCAAGTGCGGCCAGTCGTTCCATCGAAGCGCGCACCGAACCCGGTCCCATCAGCCGGCCGTGCTCTACAATCCAGGAGGTAATGGCCTCACGCCCGGCCGAGCGGCCGGCTACATGAAAAGCCGCCAGAGCAGCCAGCACAAACTGGTCGTCCAGCGCCAAAGCCTGACCTTCAGGGCCAAGCGCTGGTAAAGCCGGAGCTGCAGCCGGATCAGCTGCCGGAGGCTGAGTCACTAGGGACGAATCATTAGCGGCCACGGAAGCAGCAAAGACTTTTTCGGTAGACTTTGGAGCATCTAGGTCATCACAGGCGGTCGAGAAATACACTGCATCCGGCAGATCAGCCATGGTAATACTCTGGCCCTCGTGCACGGCCAGCATATAGGTAAGCGCATTACGTAACTCACGCACATTGCCCGGCCAATCGCGAGCGGCCAGCTCAGCCAGCACCTCGGGTTCCACCACCAGGTCGCGCACGTTCTCCTGCTGCAGAAAACGCTGCACCAAGGCGGCAATATCCTGCCGACGTTCGCGTAGTGAAGGTATACGAACCCAACCCATTTTAAGGCGGAAATACAGATCCTCGCGGAACTCGCCGCGATGCGCTTTAGCCAGGAGGTCTTCATTAGTAGCGGCGATTATGCGCACATCCACATGCTTGATATCGGCGCCTCCAACCCGCATCACTTCTTTTTCCTGCAGTACACGCAGCAGGCGGGTCTGTACCTTGGGCGACACATTGCCAATCTCATCCAGGAATAGGCTGCCGCCATTGGCCAGCTCGAAAAAGCCCGGCTTGCCGCCCTTGCGGGCTCCGGTAAAGGCCCCTTCTTCATAGCCGAACAGCTCGCTCTCTACCAGTTCGTCGGACAATGCGCCCAGATCGAGGGCCAGAAAGGGTCCGTTGGCCCGGGCGCTGGCAGCATGGATGGCCGAGGCAAACAATTCTTTGCCGGTGCCGCTCTCGCCATGTATAAGTATTGACAAATCGGTAACCGCCAAGCGCTCGGCAATACGCTTGGCACGGCGCAGCGGCTCGCTTTCACCGACAATATCCTGCAGCGTCCATTTGGCTACGTGGCCGCGCCGCCGGTACTCCCGACCCAGACGAGCCGCCTCGGCCGCTTCATCGCCTTCGCCGCGAAAAACCGCCACTGTATGCCCGCCCTCCGCCAGATCAAAGCGGCGCACCACCACCGACCCGGCCGGCAATTTGAAAACTACATCGTCTTCGCCGCAGCGGCATTCCAGAAACTCGAGCAATTCTTTATGTCGTATCAGCATGGGAAGGGTACTGCCGATAGCCGTACCGCCCCGGATGGCCAGTAATTCCTTTACTTCGTCGTTGCAGACACTTACCCGGCCTTCGGCATCATACACCAGAATGCCATGCCGCAGGCTGTCGATAACTGAGCCAAGATGACCGGACAGACGCCGGGCCTCCTCGTTGGAGCGCGACAAACGCCGGGCCAGGCTGACAATTTTAGCCAGGTAACGGCGTGAGAACAGGCCAATCTCCTCGTAGGCGATATCCAGCCGGCTGAGGATTTCGGCTATTGTGCCAAAATCCAGTATACGGGTGCCTATGTCGATAATAGTAGAAATTGATGAAGGGACCAGGCCAGGCTCGCCGGCCACCGCGGCAGTAAGATATTCGGCGGGAGGCGGCGGGGATTCCGGATGCCAGGGCAGCCAATGCACCGCGGTCAGACCTAACTCGAGCACAGCCTCGACACATTCGCGGGCGGTTTCCGGGCGGTCGTTTACAAACAGCACCTTGGTTTCCGGGGGCAGGGCGACAATCCGCTCCAGCGCATCCGGATCCACCGTGCGCCGGCCGATAACCAGCACACATTCAGCTGGCAGGTAGCCCAGCTCCTGCAAGTCTTCCTGTACCAAAGCACTGGAAAGCACCACGATATCGGCTTCTACCGGCGCGGAAATACCGCCGTTTATCCAGAAACTGCGAATCTGAACCTTGTCGCCCAGGTAGCTGTCCAGCTGTGCCGAAAGTACTCGGGCAGTGCGTTCGCTACCGCCGATCAGGGCCAGTGTTTTCATGATCCCCCATTTCCATTACGACTCAAAGGTTCCGCGCACCAGCTGTGCTCCATTATGCAGCATAAGCCGGCCGCCGGCCATTACACTGCGCAACTGCAGATCCTGGTCCAGCAAGAGCAGGTCGGCATCCATTCCGGCCTGTAAGCGCCCCTTGCCGGCAAGTTTCAGCATGCGCGCCGGATTGGCGCTTAGCACTGGCAAAACCGACTCCAGCGGCAGGCCAAACTGCTGCACAGCCTCGCGCAGCGCCGCAAACAGACTGCCGCAGTTTCCCACATCCAGACCGCTTAGACGCCCCTGACTGTCAAAAACTGGCAGGCTGCCCTGGCCGTCACTGGTAATGCTGACCCGCTCCAGACTTAAACCAGCCGCATGCACCTGAAACAGGGCGGCAGCCGCACTTAATTCGCCATCCTCCAGAATACTTTCGTTTGAACTGGCGGTAAAGTCAACATTGCCGCCGATCCGCAGCCAATCCAGAGCCTCGGCAAAAAGCTGCAGATTGCGGTTACAATGAGTAGGAATAAACTGATCAAAGGGCAGTTCACTACTGGCACATAGCTCGCGCAGCATGCGCATTCCGGCCGGAGCATCGCCAAGATGCAGATTGACCACGCCAGCCTTGCCGGAAAGCATGCCGGCCACCCGGGCGTCACTGCTCAGACGAGCCAGCTCCGCCTGCGTCGGCTGGCTGGAGCGATGGTCAGACAAGGCAACTTCACCCACGCCGATTACCGGGTCTATCAGCATGATGTCTTTCATGATGTCGCCGGTTAGCGTAGGCACCGGCACGTGATACGAGCCGGTATAGCACCAGGCAGACAAGCCTTCTTCGCGTAGCGCATACACTTTGGCCACCAAGGCAGGCAGGCTACGCGTTACGCCGTCGGTGCCCAAAACCCCGATTACCGTGGTAACACCATGCCGGATGGCACCACCCAGGGTAAGCTCCGGAGTACGGGTACGGAAACCACCCTCGCCGCCGCCGCCGGTTATGTGCACATGTGCGTCTATAAAGCCGGGAACGGCCGTCAGACCTTCCCCTTCGATTATCTTGCAAAGTCCGGGCGGCAGCGAGGCCGCCAGACCGGCGGCAACAGCCTCGATACGGCCGCCGGCAATAAGTATATCGCAGAGACCCGCAGGAGCCGGATCATACACTAGGACGTTTTTGATAAGCAGCATGAATTACCCTCTCTTTGTATGCTTTCCTTTAATGCAAGCAGCGTGCCAGGCATCAAGAAAATCACTTGAAAGGGTAAAAAATCCGTTAGGCGAGTACTTGGCTGATAACGCGCAGCCAGTTGCCGCCCATAATGGACTGGACGGCAGACAACGCGTAGCCGCGTTTTAACAGGCTGACAGCCAAGCCGGGAAGCCCGGTGCAATCAGACATTACCAGGCCGAATTCATCGGAAAAGCCGTCAAAATCGCTGCCAATGCCTACGTGGTCCACACCGGCAACTTCCACCATGTGGTCCAGATGCTGCAGAAAGCGCTCCAGGTTTACTTTAGCTGGGTCGGAATCGACGAAACTGCCGGCGAAGGTCAGCCCCACCAGACCGCCGGTAGCTGCAATGGCCCTGATCTGGTCATCAGTCAGGTTACGTCGGTGCGGACATAACGCCCGGCAGTTGGAATGTGAAGCCACCAGCGGTCGCCGGGCAAG
>Ga0180007_10006995_pt1 | contig 10823 bp, 11 predicted proteins | sample MM_PC_MetaG_FD_121122 | JGI IMG/M metagenome (GOLD analysis project Ga0180007, IMG submission 121122) | Groundwater microbial communities from the Aspo Hard Rock Laboratory (HRL) deep subsurface site, Sweden - MM_PC_MetaG | ecosystem: Environmental > Aquatic > Deep subsurface > Groundwater...
CATTTAGAAGATTTCCGAATACGCAAAGTTGCAAGAGATGGCTGGATGCTTTAATAACTGAAATTAAACCGGCCAACACCATAAAGGTTACAAAGTAAAAGCAACAGAGTTCTTGACACTATGAGCATGCAGTTAAAGTTGACTTTTTCCTCAAAAAAGAGTATCATAATACTCTATAAAAATAATAATTTTAATGGATTATGATTTTTAAATTATGATTTTTAAATTATGCTGTTTTAGCTAATCATAACAATGGAATAAGGAGTATTTAACATGCATGAACAAACACAAGAAATAACAGAAATAATCTTAAAAGCTAAAGCCAAGGCGATCAAGGAAACAAATCATGAACCTGAGCCGGAGTTTTCTAAACCGATAAATTGGCCGGTCAACTGCGTAGTGGGTCCTGGGCTTGAAGGGGCTATTGCTTGTGAAACAAAAATCGGATACGTCAATGGGGCAAAAGGCTGGTTGATTTACCGCGGTTATAATATATTTGATCTGTGTGCTTATTCTAGTTTTGAGGAAGTAAGTTACTTATTAATGTATGGTTATTTGCCCAGCGAATCTCAATTATCAGCATTTAAGAAAAAGCTTATACAATATCGTTATATGCATCATACAAAAAGACTTTTGATGAGTTTTCCAATTGAAAAAATGCATCCTATGGCGGGTTTACGTTTGGGTACAAATCTAATGCGTCAGGAATTTACTGATGCCGATAGAGAAAACTATACCTCGAATTTAGCAAAAATTATCAGTGCAGATGAAGATTCTATTCCCATGGAAACTAAACCCAAGGGAGAAGAGCATGCCATTTATGAATTTAAGCAACCCCAAAGACAACAAATAATCAGCGATGATTTAAAGCATGCTACTGGATTTGAATCATGTTTTCATCTTTTATCTGGTGTGGCTACATTAACCGGAGCAATCAGTAGACTGCGCCAAGGCGCAATGCCGATTGAAAATGATGCAAGTCTTAGCTTTGCGGCAAATCTTATTTATACAATGACCGGTAAAAGACCAACTCCCATAGAAGAAAGAATAATGGATGTATCGCTTATTTTGCATGCTGACCATGGCATGAATGCCAGTACATTTGCTTCAATGGTTGTTGCTTCAACCCTATCTGATGTTTATTTATCAGTAGGCGCTGGGATAGCTGCTTTGCAAGGGCCTTTGCATGGCGGAGCCAATGAACGGGTAATTGAAATGCTAAATGAGATTGGTTCAGTGGATAATGTTAAGCCCTGGTTTGAAAAAAAACGGGCTAAAAAAGAAAAAGTTATGGGCTTTGGACACCGGGTGTATAAAGCCTATGACCCAAGAGCGCTTGTGCTTGGCCCATTAGCTAAATTTATGACTAAAAAGAGTAGTAATGGCAAAAAATTATTCAAGATTGCCCAAGCTTTAGAAAAAGAAGTAGTATCAACTTTGGGTAAGGAAAAAAGAATATTCCCGAATGTTGATTTTTATTCAGGGATTGTTTATGCCGCAATGGGTATAACAGCAGAATTTTACACTCCAATTTTTGCTGTTAGCCGAGTTGCCGGATGGACAGCGCGAGTTCAGGAATATATGCGCAATAATAGAATTTTCAGACCAAGAGCAATGTATACTGGTCCTTTTGATAAAGAATACATACCAATTAATAAACGCAAAAAATAGAATTTTGGGGCTAATAGTGAAAGTGCTTACTGAAGAGCTTTGGTTTAATACTAATACACGCAGGGCTTATCTGAATATCACTCCTGAAATAAAAAAATTAGTTACAAAAAGCCAGGTTAAAGAGGGATTATGTTTAGTTAATGCCATGCATATTACAGCCAGTGTGTTTATCAATGATGATGAATCAGGATTGCATCAGGATATTGATAAATGGCTGGAAAAATTAGCTCCTTATCAGCCAGTTTCGCAGTATCAGCATAATAATGGTGAAGATAATGCTGATGCTCATCTTAAACGCAGTGTAATGGGCAGGGAAGTCGTGATTGCAATTACTGATGGAAAACTTCATTTTGGTCCATGGGAGCAGATATTCTATGGTGAATTTGACGGAAAAAGAAAAAAAAGAATTTTAGTTAAGATTATTGGCGAATAAAAATATAAATTTTAATCTTATCCGCATTGAAAAAAGTCTGAACTTGAATATGTAAAACTCGATGACTATAGCAAACAATTGATTAAATTACTTACTTCAATCGGAATGATAATTAACTAAATTAAAACATGGGAGGAGAATATTATGAAAAAGAATATTTTTACTGTCGTTGCGCTTGTTTGTGTCTTAGGTCTTATTAGCGGGTGTGGAACAAAAGTTAAAAGAACAGAAGTTGATCAAACCATTGATCTCAGCGGCAGATGGAATGATAGTGATTCACGTCTAGTATCAGAAGAAATGATCAGAGATTGCCTCGATCGCCCTTGGTTAAATAAATTTGATGAAAAAAATAGACGCAATCCCACAGTAATTATTGGGACAATAATGAATCGTAGTTCAGAACATATTAATTCTCAACTTTTTACCAAAGATCTTGAAAAGGCCTTTATTAATTCAGCAATGGTAAATGTAGTTGCTTCTGATCAGGAAAGACAGGAGATCCGGGGTGAACGCCAAGATCAACAACAAAGCGGTATGACAAATCAAGCAACTATTAAGCCGAATAAAGAAGAAATCGGAGCTGATTTAATCCTTCAGGGAACAATCAACTCAGTAACCGATGAAATCAAAGGGAAATATGTTATTCTTTATCAGGTAAATCTTGAACTTGTTGATATTACCAATAATCAAAAAGTCTGGATTGGCGAAAAAGAAATAAAGAAACAAGTAAAGAAAAGTAAATTCTCATTATAAATCGAAAGGCTTTAAGGCTTTAATGAAAAATAATGACTTAACCATAAATATCAGAAATATCATGCGAGCGATAGTGCCCCTATCGCTCGTAATTTTTCTTAGCTCTTGTGCTAGCCTGCCAAAAGGTCAAAGCCAGATAGATGCGATGTTAAATTCGCAGCAATATCCACAGGCAATAACAATGCTTAAAGATAATCCAAAGTTATATGGAAATAAAAATGAACTTCTATATTTACTGGATAAAGGATTTGCGGAGCATTTAAATAGAGACTATAAAGCCAGTATAGAGACATTTGCTAAAGCTCAGAAGCAATTTGATCAGCTGTATACTGAATCAGTAAGTAAAATAGCCGCTACATGGGTAATCAATGATTATGCCGCGCCATATCATGGTGAAGATTTTGAGCATGTTTTTATAAATATCTTTCAAGCGCTTAATTATCTTATGCTCGGTGAATATACAGAAGCATTGGTCGAAGCCAGAGCAGTTGATTCAAAATTAAATGCGATTAACTTTCAGTATGCGGATGACCAGAAAAATGTATACAAAGAAGATGCTTTTGCGCGCATGTTAATGGGGATTATTTATGAAATAGAACCGATAAGTGAAAATATAAACGATGCCTTTATTTCATACGCAAAGGCGGATGATATTTATGAAAATGATTATGTCCCAAACTATAGCGTTTACACCCCAAATAGTTTAAAGGAAAATATTTTGAGCACAGCTCGATTCATGGGGCTTGTTGAATATAGCAAGTATAAAAATAAATTTAAATCCAGTGAATTCTTAACTCAAAAAGAAAAAAGAGCAAAAGCGGAAGTCTATCTTATCCAGTATAATGGATTTTCCCGTGTGAAAACCGAAGCTGCAGTAGCCGTACCGCTTTTTGACGGTCATATTGTAAAAGTAGCATTTCCTGAATACAAAAAGCGTCCTTATGCTATACATAGCTCCCGAATATTAGCCAAAGATTCAAAAGAGAATTCTTTTCAAGCCTCTAGTGAACTAGTCCAGGATATCGGTGCTATTTCCCAAAAAAATTTAGACAGAAGAAAAATAAGATTTATCGCCAAATCGGTATTGCGAGCAACGGGCAGGTATTTGTTTGAAAAAAAACAAGAAGAAAATATAAAAAAAAGTCAAGGCAGTGTCGCCGCAGGATTGTTTGGATTAATTAGTAATGTATATAATTTGGTGGTAGAGCAGGCAGATCTGCGCTGCTGGCAAAGCCTTCCTGACCAGATCAGGATTGCTCGTTTGATCCTTGAGCCGGGTGATTATAATTTTACGTTGGAAAATTTTAACGATACTGGCTCATATCTAAGTGAAATTAAACTAGAACCCAAAACTTTGGTTGCAGGACAAAAATTATTTTTGATCGTACGTACTTTACAATAATTTTATTATCACAAAATAAATGAAATATTATTAATTGAATTATTCCATTTTAAATAGCGTTTAGAGATGTTCTGATTGAAAATTTTAAAGTAATTTTGCTTTTAAAGCTTTTAGCTTTTTATGCAATTAACCATAAATAAAGGTTTATTATGGAAGAATACGTTTGGATTTCTAAATTTAAAAATGATCCTGTATATATAGAACAGGTACATCCTGTTTTAGCTCGAGTTGCTTCGGAATACGCGATAAGAGTGACCATAGCTGGCGCTGATGATAACTCAGACGAGGAATTCACCAATGCGGTATATGATGCGATTAAGCGTAAAGTTTCGGGGATAATGCTTGTCGGATGTTCATACTCAAATAGTATCGTGGAGGCAGTTAATCAAGCAAGACATGTAGCTATTCCGGTTATTACTGTTGAATGTGATATTGTGGGCAGTGATCGGTTGGCGCATGTTGGCGCGAACTGGTTTATGATGGGACAGGCTATGGCTGATTCATTGGCTAATATGATCAATGGTCCGGGTAAAGTTTTGATCCTGGGGATTACTGGCTTGGCGAATATTGAAGCTGGTTTTAGAGGCTTTTCCAATCGGATAAGTCAATATTCAGATATCCAGCTGCTTGGCCCGGAAGATGATTCAGGCGATAATTTTGATAAAGCGGAAAATATAGTTACGCGTTACCTTAAACAATATCCTGACTTAGCAGGAATTGTAGCTCTGGATAGTAATGGTGGTCCCGGGGCTGCCCAGGCATTAGAGAAATTTCTCAAAGTGCGGACAGTAAAATTGATTTGTGCTGATGCTAATAAACCCCAATTGGAATACTTAAAAAAAGGGATTATTGATGCGGTATTTTCGCAAAAACATCAGTATTCGACATATCTTGCTTTTCAAATGATATACGCGTATAACCACGGGTCAATTAATACCGGATATAAACCGGGATTGATTAATATCCCGGGAAATATTGACACAGGCCATTTAATTATAACTGGTAAAACTCTTGATAGTTATTATCAGGGATTTGATATTAAAGAAGCTTTAAATCGTCATCATTTAGCCCAGCAAGTAAACTTATTCACCCATATGCTGGAAAATATTAACGAAATAGTAATAACCTCCGATCTCTATGGTAATATTTTTTATGCAAATCCAGCTACTACTGAGCAATTAGGCTATAAAAAAGAAGCTTTGCTAGAACTAGAGCTAAGTACAATTTTCAGAGTCGATCGGATTTTTTTTAATTGCCTAGATGATGGTAATTGTCATAGCTTAGAAACCGAAGCAATTAAAAAAGATAATAATCGATTTCCTGTGCAGATAAGCATTTCTCCCTTAAAATTGGAAAAGGGAATAAGCGGTTATGTAATAATCGCGACTGATATAAGTGAACGGAAAAAAGCCGAAAAGCTTTTAATTGATACCGAGGCGCGTTATCGAGGAGCATTCGAATCTTCGGTTGATGGTATCCTGATCGCTGATGTGGAGACTAGAGATTTTGTTTATGCAAATCCAGCCATAGCAAATATATTAGGATATACAGTTAAGGAATTAGAGAATCTAAAAGTTGATGACATTCATACTCCAGAATCACTATCAGAAGTCATTGCTCATTTTGAAGCACAAGCAAAACAGCAGCATATAGTCGCGCTAGATCTTCCTTTTTTAAAAAAAGACGGTTCAATAGTTAATTGTGATATTTCCGCTTCATTAATTAAAAAATTCATTATGGGCAGAGACTGCATGCTGGGTTTTTTTTAGGGATACGAATGAGCGAAAAACAGTTAAACTGCAAATTAAGGAAAAACAGGAAACTTTGGATTCTATATTCAGGGCAGCACCTGTCGGCATTGGCTTGATATCAAATCGGATCTTTAAATGGGTCAATTTTCGCATTGTGGAATTAACCGGATATTCTCCGGAAGAATTAGTTGAACAAAGTTCAAGAATTCTTTATCCTTCTGAAGAAGAGTTTAATCGTGTAGGGCAACTCAAATATCAGGAAATTAAAGAAAAAAGCACTGGTACTATTGAAACTACCTGGGTTTGTAAAGACCAAACAGTCAAGCAAATACTGCTGAGTTCTTCATATGTGGATCCGGACAATCCAATAAAAGGCGCTATTTTTACCGCATTAGATATTACGCAAAATAAAAATTTTGAAGAAAAATTAAAAATAGCAAAGGATAAATTTAGACTTTTAGTTGAAATGACTCCAGATTTAATCTGGGAAGTTGACACTAATGGACGATATAGTTATATTAGCCCAAAAGTAACAGAAATCCTAGGATATCAGGTGGCTGAATTGTTGGGCAAGACAGCTTTTGATATAATGCCGGAACTTATAGCGCAAAAAACAAAAACCCTATTTGAGCAAATAGCTGAAAAGCAGGAAGCTTTTCATCAGCTAAAAAACATAGTTTTACATAAAGACGGGCATCAGATCATTATGGAAACAAGCGGCAGTCCGTTTTTTGACGAGCAAGGCAAATTACTCGGCTATCGAGGTATTGATAGAGACATCTCGGATAAAAAAAGAAACGAATAACTTATTTATTATTTAAATCTGGCGCTAAATTAAAATTTTAGGATGGTGGCAAATGAATTAAATTCCTTAAAATAGACTTAACTTGCCTGAAAGTAATCGATTAATATTAATAAACAAGGAGAGTAATGAATAATATAAACGCAGTGATAGTAGCTCAAATAATTCCTTTTTTTAAACTTACTTGGAGTTCTTTGGTTTTTTGGCGAACTTTAAGTCTTAGTTTGATGGCAGTTGGCTGTGCAGGATTTTTATTAAAAGAAAATATAAGACTATGGTTCTTGCAATCATCTCGAACAAAACATGATAAAGAATTGTTTCACCTTTTGGATTTACTTATGCCCGAGAGGAAATTACTGGATCTTTTAGAAAAACTGGAAAAAGACATTGCTTATGAAATTAATTCTTTGCAGTTTATTGATAAATTCAGAGCTTCATTAAAAGAACAAACCCGGCAGTATTTAACTCCAAAATTAAAAAAAGCGGCACTTAACTGCAGGGAAAACTTGGATGACCTAAGGCAGTTTATGGATAGTAATTTTATTTTATTTCCCCGTAGCGCGGAAGATACTAGTAATGTTCAAGTACTGTATCCTAATCCGGAAATCGACGGCGGTGGTAATGAGCAGGAAAAAAATTCAGAAAAATTTGCTAAATTTTCCGCGGAATTAAATAGTCAAATCACCATTGCGAAAAAAAGTTATCAGAAATACAGAGCTTTTGTAAAAGAAATCATTCACGTATAAAAATAAGTTAAAATAATGAATATAGAATACAAAATCCTAAGAAAACCTCGTAGAAAAACATTATGCATAAGCATAAGTTCCGATAATCAGGTGCAGATTAAAGCAAATAATTCTATATCTGAAAAAGAAATCCTAGGATTTATTAGAGATAAACAGGCCTGGATTGAAAAAACATTACAGTTTAATCGTACTGTTCGCAACCCTTTTATTCCCAAACAGTTCATTGATGGCGAAAAGTTCCTGATTTTAGGCAAAGAATATGATTTGACCGTACAAAAAGGGGTTTTTGCTAATATTATTTTACAGAATCAAAGTTTAACTGCGCTATTACCAGAGAGTTTTTTATCCAATCAAGAATATTTAAAGAAAAAATTAATCAATTGGTATAAATGCTCTGCCTATGAAATTATTTTTCAAAGAGTTAATATTTATAAGCCGATTCTTAATGTTACTGTTAAGGAAATAATGATCCGCAATCTAAAACGTGCCTGGGCAAATTGTTCAAGCAAAGGAATAATAACCTTTAGCTGGAGACTGCTGATGGCACCTATAGGAATAATTGATTATGTAGTTGTCCATGAACTGGCTCATTTAATTCATCATAATCACTCACCGCGGTTTTGGAAAACAGTGGAAAGAATAATCCCTGATTATAAAAAATCTAAAGCCTGGCTTAAAATTAATGATAATACTCTGCTATGGTAAAACAAGATAAATCAAAACTTGATCAAATCAAACACTTGCTACAAGCTAATGCTGATAAAGCAAAAGTAAAGATTCTTCAATCTTTTTTTAAGACAGGCAAAGGGCAGTATGCTCAAGGTGATATTTTCTTGGGGATTACAGTGCCTAAAACAAGGAAAATTGCCAAACAGTTTCTTGATCTTGATAAAGAAGAGATTATTGAATTGCTTAAATCAAAGTACCATGAGCAAAGGCTCTTAGCGCTTTTAATTTTAGTTGAGCAGTTCAAAATTTCTGATCATAAAGTAAAAGCTCAGATATATAAACTTTATATTAAGCACACAAAATATATAAATAACTGGGACCTCGTTGATTTAACAGCAGCGAAAATTGTTGGAGAGTTTTTATTTAATACTGAACGTGATCTGCTGTATAAATTTGCTCGATCAAAAAATCTTTGGCAAAAAAGAATTTCGATAGTGGCGACCTATTATTTTATTAGGCAAGATGATTTTGAAGATACATTCGAAATAGCAAAAATTCTCTTAAAAGACAAACATGATCTGATCCATAAGGCTGTGGGCTGGATGCTCAGAGAAATAGGCAAGAGAGACTTATTAAAAGAAGAATATTTCCTGAGAAAACATTATAAAAATATGCCTCGCATAATGCTTCGTTATGCGATTGAAAAATTTCCCCAGAATATAAGATTAAAGTATTTAAAGTCTCAAATCTGAGAAAAATGCTTGATTTAGCGATAAGTAAATGGTATAGTTTTTTTCAAAGTTAAAATATTTAAGTAAAAGGACTGCTGAAACGATCAGCAAAAACTAAGGAGGAAGCTATGGCGTATAATGCAGAATTAGATAAAAAATTATTTTCAAAAGATTGGGAAAGTGAAATGGATAAGATTACTGTAAGTGTTTATGCTTACAATGAAGGCCAAAAGAAATTGCAGATTTCTCGAAACAGCCGAGATAAAGACGGCGAGTATCGCTTTGCCAAGCTGGGACGAATGACAAAACCCGAAGTTGAGGCAATTCTTCCGTTTATTCAAGAAGCTGTTTCTTTTATGGAATAAATTTAGCTTAACAAAAACCCTGTAGGTTTGAAGCCTGCAGGGTTTTTTATTTATTGATAATAGTAATTATTTGTTTAGATATATCTATCGATTTTTCCAGTTACTTTTTTAAATCCTAATTTAGAGTCAACTGGCATTCTGCCAAAGCAAATGCCCATGGCCTCATACATAACAACGCTATCCAGACAAACATGTCTTTGAGTAATTGCTTCTGTAGTATCCATGTAAATAATTTCATTGTCGCTTACACGCACAAAAGTAACCCCAGTAATTCCTTTTTCTAAAAGCAATACCGCGGATGCTCCAGCTTCCTTACCAAAGTTAATATCATAAGCCGAGGAATTACCGCAGCGGACAAGATGTCCCGGGCGGACTTCGCGGACTTCCGGTACTTCGTACAAACCGGGAACATACATTTTAGTTTGCTGCATAAAGCTTTTAATCGTATCGTCGGCTTTAAATCGTTTAGTCAGCTCCTGACAAACAAACTTTCCGGCACCAGCGAGTTTCTTGTGTCCAAAAGTATCAATTCCCGCGCTTTCATCAACCAGCTCATTACCGCTTTTGTCTTTAATTCCTTCCGCAACAACAATCAAATATGTTCCGGCTTTTACATCACTATGCATAACTCTGTTAGCAAATCTGTTTCTCGCGTGTTCATAAAGAATGTCAAAATCAGCCGGTACTTCCGGGATAAGAATCGCATCAGCATCAGCGGCAACACCGCCTCTAAAAGCAGTATGTCCGGCATATCGTCCAAAAACTTCCAGAACAATCAGACGGTTATGCGTTTTACCAGTTGTCTTTAAATCCTGTCCAAATTGGGCGATTCGGTTGATCGTTGAATCAGCACCTACTGAATAAGGCTGTAAGTCCAAATCCATTGTTTTTGGCGCATGAACGCAGGCAATGCCTTTGGATGAAAGGTCGACAATAACACTGCCAGTATCATCACCGCCGCTGATTACCAATCCGTCGATACCGAATTTTTTTAAACCAGCTTTAATCCGTTCATACTTCTGCGGATCATCAATTTTCTTAATTTTCACTCTGGAATGTCCTGCTTCAGAACCAGCAGGGTTGGCTTGTACAGCATCAACTCGTTCGGGTTTTAATTCTACCAGTTCATCAAAATCAATCAGATTGTATAATCCGGCATAACCATTAGGAATAACATAACAGCTCATTCCCCGGGAATATGCCATTTGGGCAGCACCCTTAACCACTGCATTTAAACCCCCGCAATCTCCGCCGCTAGTAATAATCCCGATTTTTTTCATAATTCCTCCTTAAAAATCTGTTTGTTATGGAATTAAATTGGTTAGTTCAATATGAAAGTTGAGCTTTTATTTTAACATAATTAAGCGGTTAATCAAGAGATAATGTAACATATAATTCGCACTTTGATATTGCTAAAGGAAAGAAAAAGGCATAACCTCATAGGTTGATAACGCAAATTATTAACCTAACCAGCCGAAAGGCCAGCAAAGGAGGCTATGC
>Ga0180007_10006996_pt1 | contig 10823 bp, 7 predicted proteins | sample MM_PC_MetaG_FD_121122 | JGI IMG/M metagenome (GOLD analysis project Ga0180007, IMG submission 121122) | Groundwater microbial communities from the Aspo Hard Rock Laboratory (HRL) deep subsurface site, Sweden - MM_PC_MetaG | ecosystem: Environmental > Aquatic > Deep subsurface > Groundwater...
AAGGCAAAAACCAAAACGGCCAGAAGAACCCCCGCGCCGAGCATTATGACCAGCCGATTAAGTCCTTTACCTTCGTTGCTCTTTTCTGGAATAATTGCTCCTCCGTCAAAAGAACCTGACGGGCCCTGATTGTCTTCCGCGCTTTTAAACAATCCTTTTTCTTTCGCTAATTTGTATATTTTTTCATGTATGGAAAGCATTTCCCTGAAAAGCCCGGTTTTGTCCCATCCTCTGTCTTTTCGGGACAGGGTATTATCAAAATCACCGACCAGAATAAGTTTCTCCCGGGCACGTGAACATGCCACGTTTATCCGTTGTTTACCGTCGGATGTACCCAGAAACCCCACACATTCTTTCGCGCTTTTATTGTTGCACCTAACAAAAGAAACAATCACAACCTTATTCTCCTGCCCCTGGATGGAATCAATAGTGGATATCTCGAACCCGATCCTCCTGATATCGCCAAAGGACAGCCGTCTCTCGCCGGAATTGCTTAGATCCAGCCTGTAGGAAGCCCTTATACCCTTTATGTCATCAGGGAAAAAGACCTCTTTGCCAAGCATATTATTGACCACCCGCTGAAACTGCCGATCGGACGATTGCCCCGCCATTACCGTCAATATTTTGCGTTTTTCCTCGTCAAGTTTGAGCCCTTCAGGTTTCATGTCATCTTCCAGGTCGTTTAATACGGCTTTAAGCGTAAGGGCATCCTTTATGGCCTCTTTCTGAGCCTTATAGGGGGTCAGGAGGAATATGTCCTGTGGACCGTATCTATATTTTCCCTCTTTTTTGAGATTGAGGATCCTGTCCACTTCTTTGACAACCAGACCCGCTTCGCCCCAGTTTCTGTATGATTTATAAGGCGTCCAGCGATAGTTCCAGTCACTATGGACCATCTCGTCTCGGTCTGTCTGTCCCCCAAATTCATCTTCCTCAGTCTCATTTTTGATTATCTTGACGGTATCATCCTCAACAGGTTCCCACTCTTCCGGCGGCTTATGCGCGTCACGATGTTTCAACTCTCCACCATAAGTCAACTGATTCACAAACTCAGCGATAGCCCAATGGGAACGGCGGTTAATCGAAAGCGTGTGTTTGTCAAGCCGATCTTCTCTATCGTATATGTTCTCGAAGAGAGATTTACGAAAAAACCGCAGATTTCCATCGTCAAATATCTCCCGGGAATACGCGCCGGTTGTTATAATTGACGTCCGTTTATCTTTTGGGGATAGATCCTCCGGGGAAGGAACAGTCCCCGCGGAAAAAGCCTCTATGTTGGGACCAGCCCTCGACGACAAATACTCCAGGTTGACTTTATGGTGTATCAGGGTCGTTATGAGAAAGGTTGTGCCAGCGACAAGAAACAAGCCTGTGCCGGGAAGGAACATGTAAATATTCTGAATTGTCATGAAACTGAGCGCGTTGATGAAGGCGACTCTGGCTATCCCACCTAAAGGCGGGGGTCGCGGCATGTCCCCGGGCGTTCGAAAGTGCGCGATAACGAACCCTCCCCAGACGATCATGGTAACCGAAAAATCGTTTAAACCGAAAATAAGCAAAAGACCAAGATTCAGTCCCCAGAAGAAAACCTGCTCGATCAAGGCCTGGTATTTCAAGGAGATGCCCCTCTTTTCAAGTACCCGGGATACGGCCGGTATCATCCCGCCGACTTTACCTGCCTGACCGGCATCAACTACCCCGCTTTCGACTTCATCCTCTTCCGCCTTATCCTGTAAAAAGGAACCGTCTTTGTGGAGGATCTTTTCCGCCTGAAGGATGGTCTTAAGATCGTCACCGTTTGGCTTCGTCCCGGTTCTTCTTTTACCCAAGTTCCTGCTCTGCTCTTTTTCTGTCCGGATAATTTTTTCAACATGCTTTCGGAAGGTGTCTTCATCGGATAAGGCCTTTTCAAAAAGAACCTGCCTCAAAAGATACGATTCCTTCCTCCCTTTCTGCTGATCAACTACCTACCATTTTTCGCCCGGATCGTTCATTCCCGGTATCCTGGGATTATAAAACCTTATCCTGCACGGCCCTATATCCACCCAAACGGCCCCTTCTTCAAGCGAACCGCTTTGTTCCGGAAGTTTTTTCAAGAATTCAGGCGGGATGACTTTGGACTTTTTTAGTTCATCGATGAGCCTATTAATACGTTCACGTACATCATAAAGATTACGATTTTCCGGGATTTGCATTATCCTGTCAAGAAAACGCGAAAGATAACTGCCAAACACCAAAGAGAAACTATCTTTCAGATCGGTTGGATTGAACAACAAAGTCCTCTGTTGAAGGTTATTTCGCTGGAATATGTCCGGACTTGCCCATACCACGCCCTGCCAGAAAAGCAGGACGCTTAACAGAACGGATGTTATCTTTATGAATGTTCTTTGTGGTAAGTTATTCATAAAAAAATAGTTCGACGCTTATGTTGCTTTTTTATTTTTAACACAATCGACAATGTTAATATAACAAAAATAATGATTTTATGCAACAATAATATCTACAATTGTAATGTCTTAATGTCTGGATAGATGTACATATATGACGAAATTCGAGTGGTGCTTATTTTGGCAGGTGAGATATTTTGTGTGACGGTGTTACCAAAGCTTTCGTATGCCCTTTTACGCGCATAGCCCCAGTTTTTTGATGTTTTCTTTCACACCACGCGCGGATCTCTCAAGTAAAACCTTCTCTTCATCGGTCAATTCCAACTCTACGATCTTTTCAACTCCCGCGCCGGAAAGCATGGCGGATACACCGCAATAGACATCATTGATGCCGTATTCACCGTTCAAATAAACGCTGCATGGTAAGACCCTTTTTTCGTCGAGAAGGATACTCTTAAGCATATCAACCGCGGAGGCTGACGGCGCGTAATAAGCGGAACCTGTTTTTAGCAGCCCCACTATCTCCGCCCCACCTTCCCGTGTTCTCTTGTTAATGGCTTCTATCTTTTCCGCCGGCAGGAGCTGTGTGATCGCCTTCCCATTTACCGTGGAATATTTGGTAAGCGGCACCATGGAATCGCCGTGGCCTCCAAACACCATCGCGCCCGCGGCATCGGGTGAGACCGAAAGCGCTCGAGCGACAAAATATCTATAACGCGCCGAATCGAGGACTCCGGCCATGCCTATCACCTTTCGCGGCTCAAAACCGGACACTTTAAGCGCCAGATAACTCATCACATCCAGTGGATTTGTAACCAGGATCAATATCGCGTCCGGTGAATGTTTCGCGATTTTTTCGACGATCCCGCGTACTATCCCCGCGTTTGTCGCTTGAAGGTCATCCCGGCTCATGCCGGGTTTTCTGGGGATCCCGGCTGTTATGACGACTACGTCACTTGACGCGGTTTCTTTATAATCGTTTGTCCCGATAATTTTGGCTTTAAAACCTTCCACAGGAGCGGATTCCATAATATCAAGGGCCTTTCCCTGTGGCAGGCCTTCTGCGATATCGATCAGCACAACATCCGCCAAGTCTTTCTCTACGACACGTTGAGCACATGTGGCGCCGACAAAACCTGCTCCTACAACCGTTATTTTTCGGTTCATATCGATTCCCTTCCGTCTTTTGCAATACCTCAAGGACGCTTTATCTAACCCATAGCAGTAACAAGGTTAATCTAAATGGTTGATCTATTGTGAGGTTTTAGACGTGGACTTTCTCTTCGAGTTTCGCGATGCGTTGTTCGTGGTTTTTCAGGCCTTTTTTTATATCTTTTACATCTGCGTTTGTTTCTAAAACAGCGCGCCCAACAACTTTTAACTCTTGATCAATCCCGTTTACTTTATTATCAATTCCGGTTACTTTATCATCAAGTTCGGTTACTTTATTATCAAGTTCGGTTACTTTATTATCAAGTTCGGTTACTTTATTATCAAGACCTTTTACTTTAGTGTTTGTATCCGCGACAATGTTCTCCAGAAGATCGAACCTCTGATCTATCTGCTCAAACTTCTTATCGTGGTCTTCAAGTTTATGTATGATAGTATCATGGCCTTCAGCCACGGTCTGGACATTTTGTCGTATTTCTTCTAATAACACTCTTGTTTCATTTTCCATGGTATATCCCTCCAATTATAATTGTGACTGTACCATAACCCGCATATGACTGTAAAGGCATTTTTTGTTATTTCTAATGGGATGTGAAACGTGATCTAAATTTTTTTTCGAGTTGATCAATAACCGCGGCCGTTTTTTTTGTGATTATAGAGGGTAGAAGCTGATCTTTCGCGCCGCAACATTCTCCGCAACGAGCGCATATTTCTTCAAAATCATCGTTTTTTTGCCGTAAATAAACGTAATATTAGACATCATCCATGGTGGCGATTATTGATCAGGTTTTTTGGCGAATAATAAGCGGGCTATGTCTCCCCTCCCCGCGTTTACTTTAACCGCTGAGAAGGTCTTCGATCTCTTCAGGGGTCATATCTTTTTTCCGCAGAAAACCGATACCCACGTCGTAGGATATACCCGGTTCTCCTTCGGATATCCTGACCACCCTGCCCAAGATGCCGTTATTAAGTATCAACAGATCTTCCTCTATCTCTTTGCATAATCCCATCATTTTGGGATCCAGCTCTATCCAGATAGAACTAGACAGGGTTGGAGGGATAGATTCGGTCCTGAAAAGCAGCCCGCAGGCACTTATGTTTCTTACAAGTATCTCCTGCTTGTTGGCGAGTTTATCCGATTTTACCTCGCGAAAGTTCAACGCTGTTTCGTGATCCAGCCTGAAAAATTCACGATTTTCATCACATTCGGCGTGCATGTCCATCCTCCCTCTTTTTTGAGTAAAACTTTTCGACAAAATCAATTATTTCTTCGGGTTCATCTATCAGCGCGAAAATACTCATCTCCTTTTTGTCGATCATGTGTTCCGCCAGGCATTTGTCCTGTATCCAATCGACCAGCCCTTTCCAGTACTTTTTTCCCGCGAGGACCACAGGGAACGGTGTTATTCGCCTGGTCTGTATCAACGCGATTATCTCAAAAAACTCGTCACATGTGCCGAACCCGCCCGGAAAAACGATGAATGCCTTGCTGTATTTGGCGAACATGAGCTTGCGGACAAAGAAATAGCGGAATTCCATAGGAATAGTTATGTACGGGTTGGGCTTCTGCGGATCCGGTAACAGGATATTGAGCCCTATCGATTGACCGTTCATCGCTTTCGCGCCTTTGTTCGCGGCTTCCATTATTCCGTTGCCGGCTCCGGTGATCACGGCATATTTTTCACGTGTGAACAGTTCCGCGGTCTTCTCGGCAAGCGCGTAATAAGGATGGTCTTTTTTCATCCTGGACGATCCGAATATGCTTACGGCCCTTTCAACTTCCTTAAGCGTTTCGAACCCATCGACGAATTCGCTCATTATCCGGAATATGCGCCAGGGGTCTTCCTTCGTAAAATCAGTAGAAAAAATATTTTGGTTCATAGGGCAAACGCCTCAAAGATCGTTTTTTATAAAGTGTACACCATTTTTAAAAATTTGCAAACCAACCCCCGCCATTGGTATCTTGCCGGTGAGCCGCTGCCAATGGGGATGCTGTGTGTATGTCACATACCTCTCCGGATGCGGCATTATGCCCAATATTCTGCCCGTCGCGTCCGTTATGCCGGCTATATCGTCTATCGAACCGTTCGGATTCGCCGGATATGCGGCCTTTTCTCCATCGGATCCCGCGTAGCGGAAAACTATTTGCCCGTTCGTATCAAGCGAATCGAGGACAGCTTTGTTCTTTGGGATAAATTTTCCTTCGCCATGCGCGACCGGCAGATATATGACATCGGGAAGATCCCTCGTCCAAACACAATGCCCTCTTGCGCTGTGCGCCTTGCCACTTTTCTCTTGCCCCTTGTCCCTTGCCCCTTGCCCCTTGTCCCTCTGTGCCTCTGTGCCTTTGTGCCTTTTTTGCCCCTTGCCCCCTGCCCCTTGCCCCCTTTTTAAATACACCCAGCGATCTTCGAATTTACCGGAATTGTTAAGTCCGAGAGTTGCCTCGACAGCCGCACGCGTCCTGATAGAGCGATTGTTCGTGTTCGGTAAAAGCCCCATTTTCACCAGCACCTGAAAACCATTGCAAATACCTATTATCAGCTTTCCAGACCTTATGAACCGTGATAGTTGAGCTTTAAGGCTGTGATTCAACTCATTGGCAAGAATTTTGCCGCTCGCGATATCATCACCGTAGGTAAACCCTCCGGGTATCGCCAGTATATGGTACTCATCAAGCGCGGACTTCCTCTTCATCAACGCGTTTATGTGCACACGTTCAACCCGGGAACCCGCCAGCTTAAAAGCATGCGCGGTTTCCATGTCACAATTGGTCCCGGCCGCGCGCAGCACTAATGTCTTAACTTCTCTCATGCATTACCTTTCCGATCGGGTTTTTCCACGCGTTCTTAAGTTTTTGAACTCCGGCGCTTATAACAATTTTTCCGTGTATACCTGTTACGGCCAGTTTGCCGTCCCCTGTAACCTTTCCCATGAGACCTGCCGGTATTCCTTTCATTGTTTTTTCGAATGTTTTCTTTTTTTCCGGGCTGATCTCTACAATGAACCTTGAATTGGATTCAGAAAAAAGCAGAACATCGTCCCTTTCGGCCGATCTCCCGCGCGGGACCGCGTCAAGTGACACCGACGCGCCGAGCTCGCCGCCTACCAGCATTTCCGCTAAACAAACGGCAATTCCGCCGTCCGAACAATCGTGGGCCGACCTTATCAGTCCCGACCGGACAGCCTTTGACAACCTCTTCATCAGCTTTAGGGACCGGGCGGGATCCACACGGGGAACAACGCCGGTTCTTATGTTTTTTTCAAGAAGGTAGCGTGAAGCTCCAAGCTCGTTATGTGTTTTTCCCAGCACATAGATAAGATTGCCTTCCGCTTTCATGTCGGATGAGGCCGTCTTGCGCGCGTCGTCGATGACGCTGACGGCCGATATGAGAAGAGTCGGCGGGATAGATACCGTACCCTTGCCGGTGTTAAACTCATTATTCAAACTATCCTTACCCGAGATGAACGGTGTGCCGTACACTCTCGCCATGTCATAACAGGCCTCGGCGGCGCGGACAAGGCCGCCCAATTGGCGCGGTTTCTCCGTATTTCCCCAGCAAAAATTATCGAGAAGCGCGGTTCTCTCGAGGTTTCCGCCTACAACGGCTATCTGCCGCAAGGCCTCGTCTATGGCGCCGGCAGCCATCCAGTACGGATCAATGTCTCCATAACAGGGGTTTATCCCGTTAGCGATAACGATACCTTTATTGCTTGTTAAGACGGGTCTCACGATCGAAGCATCCGCGGGGCCGTCGTTTTTTACCCCGACAAGGGGCTTCAGGACGCTGCCTCCCTGCACCTCATGGTCGTATTGCCGGATGATCCATTCCTTGCTGCACACGTTCCAGCTTGCCAGTATTTTCATCAATGCACCTGTCAGGTCTTTCTCCTGCCGGAAAGGAACTTTCTTGTTCTCCGGTTTCGCTTTCCAGACAGCCTTTCTCACGGAACGCGGCAGGCCATCATGAAGGAAAGACATGTCAAGATCAGCTACTTTGTGTTTTTTGTAGTAGACGCGTAGCTTTCTATCACTGGTAAATTTTCCTATAACCACAGCTTCCACGTTTTCGCTCTCAAAAACGTCCATTAGCCTTCTGAGGTTCGTCGGCTTTACCGCCAACACCATCCGTTCCTGCGCTTCAGACACCCATATTTCCCAGGGGTTGAGGCCCTCGTATTTGAGTGGCGCTCTTTCAAGATGCACTTCCGCGCCTGTTTTTTCACCCATCTCACCGACCGCGCTGGAAAACCCGCCGGCACCGCAATCGGTCAGGGCCGTGTACAATCCCAGGTCCCGCGCCTTGATCAGCGTATCGACAATTTTCTTTTCAGTTATGGGGTTCCCTATCTGCACGGCCGCCCCCGAGATGCTTTCTGACTCCGTCGTGAGCTCCGCCGATGAAAACGTGGCGCCGTGTATGCCGTCTCTTCCTGTCCTTCCGCCAACGGCGACAATAAGCTCACCGGGCGAGACCTTTTTCGCGGAAAACTTCCCGGGCAGTATGCCTACATTACCGCAAAAGACAAGCGGGTTACCGGTATACCTCTCATCAAAACACACGGCGCCATTCACGGTCGGTATGCCCATTTTGTTGCCGTAGTCCCGTACACCGGAAACCACGCCTTTCATAACCCGCCGCGGATGTAATGCCCCCTTTGGAATTCTCGATCGAGGGGCATCGGGTATGCCGAAACAGAACACATCGGTGTTAGCGACGGGCTTTGCCCCGCACCCCGTCCCCATGGTATCTCGCAGTACACCGCCGATCCCGGTTTCCGCCCCGCCATACGGTTCCAGCGCGGAAGGATGGTTGTGCGTCTCTACCTTAAAACAGATATTGTTTCCGTGATCGAACTCGATGATGCCGGCGTTGTCCTTAAACACGGACACGCACCACGGTTTCTTTAATTCCCGGGTAGCGCGCATCACCGTATCCTTAAGCAGATTTTTTATAAGTTTGCCGTTATATAGGATATCCCCCATCATGGTCTTGTGCTTGCAGTGTTCGCTCCATGTCTGGGCTATTGTTTCGAGCTCACAGCGAGAGGGATTTCTTCCGAGCTTGCGGAAATGTGATTGTATCTCTTTCATCTCAGGCAAGCTCAGATAAAGTTGTCCTTCCAGGCTGAGTTTTTTTAACATTCGATCGGAAGCGTCGATGACATCGACAAAAACCGGTTGAAAGTGATACGGTTCGAGCTCCTTGGACGGCTCGTCTTCTATTACCACGTGCTGGATGATCTTGTTGTAAAGAAGTTGGTCGGCAATGGCCTTAAGCTGTCTTTTTGTCAGTTTTCCCATTATGGCATATTTTTTAGATGTGCTGACGGCAACACCGCGGATTCCCATATCCTCGATGGCCTTTTGGGTACTCTCCCGGACAGGATCCATCACCCCGGGGTTGTACGCGATCTCTATAATGTGGAGACCGGCGGTGGATTCCGAGTAAAAAGCTCCGGGAAAAGCCGCTTCCTGCGATATTTTGTCGGCGAGAAGATCATGAGCGACGCGCGCGATTTCTTTCCGCGCGAGCGAACCGCGCAGGGTGTAAACCTCTATATATTCGACATCTTTGACACCCCTTATCCCTATATCTCGAATGTCTTTCTTTAATCTCTCCCGGACGGCGTCGAACATGCCTTTTTTATTCCGCACCTCAATCCGTGTCTTTTTCATTTACCCCTTGCTTTCTTATTCCCACTCGATCGTGCTTGGCGGTTTAGAGCTGATATCGTAAACCACCCGGTTAACGCCGCGGACGCGATTGATGATCGAGTTTGACATTTCGCCGAGAACGTCATATGGCACTCGAGCCCAATCCGCGGTCATTCCGTCCGTGCTGGTAACGGCGCGGATCACCGCCGTATTCTCATAAGTTCTCATGTCACCCATTACGCCGACGCTTTTTATAGGAAGCAAAACCCCGAATATCTGCCAGGTTTTTTTGTACACCCCGCTCTTTTTTGCTATATCGATAATGATCCAATCCACTTCACGAAGTATGTCTAATCGTTCTTTGTTCACCGGACCAAGTATCCGCACCGCCAGGCCTGGTCCCGGAAACGGATGCCGCGCGGTGAGCTCATCCGCGAGTCCCAGTTCTTTGCCGACTTCACGCACCTCGTCCTTAAAAAGATCCCTTAACGGCTCTATAAGCTTAAATCCCATTTTTTTGGGCAGCCCGCCGACGTTATGATGCGATTTGATGGTTTCACTCGGCCCTCCAAAAAAAGAACGGGATTCAATGATATCCGGATAAAGGGTCCCCTGCGCGAGGAACTCAACATTCCTTATTTTCCTCGCGCTCGCGTTGAACACCTCAATGAACACCCGGCCGATTATTTTTCGTTTTCGCTCCGGGGATGAGACACCTTTTAACGCGTCAAGAAATTTCTTCTCGGCGTCAACTACGGTGAGATCCAGTTTAAAATTTTTTGTGAACAAACCTTTGACTTTTTCTCTTTCACCTTTTCTTAACACCCCGTTATCCACAAAAACGCAATGAAGTTTCCCGCCAAGCGCCCGCTGAAGCAATACGGCGCATACTGTGGAGTCCACCCCCCCGGACAAACCCAGTATGACATCTTTATCGCCGGCCTCATCGCGGATCTCATCCACCTTACTTTTGATGAAAGATCTCATCGTCCACGTTTTTTCGCATTGGCATATGTTAAAAAGAAAGTTTTTCAGTATTTTTCCGCCGTTCGCCGTGTGAACAACCTCCGGGTGGAACTGCACGCCGTATATCTTTTTTCCGGGATGCGCGAAGCCCGCGTTTTTCGTGTTCGCGCTTCCGGCGATCGAGTGGAAACCCGAAGGAAGCTTCGCGACTTTGTCGCGGTGGCTCATCCACGTCACGCCTTCTTGCGGCATGCCGTTAAACAGCGGCTCGCGCCTATCGAACTTGACAACAGCGCGGCCATATTCCCTTTTTCCGCTTTTCCTGATCGTGCCGCCCGCAAGCTTCCCGGCAAGCTGCATGCCGTAGCAGATGCCCAGGACCGGGATACCCAAGGTGAATATACCTTTATCGAACGTCGGCGCGCCTTTGTCATAGACACTGGACGGCCCACCGGAAAGAATTATGCCACGGGGGCTCACCTCTTTTATTTCGCGTAGAGAAATACCGGGAGGGACAACAACCGAATGCACCTTGTTTTCGCGAATACGCCTGGCAATTAGCTGTACGTACTGTGACCCGAAGTCGATGATCAGAACGTCTTGCTGTTGTATCATGTGTTTTCTTTCGTGTATTTTTTCCA
>Ga0180007_10006997_pt1 | contig 10821 bp, 7 predicted proteins | sample MM_PC_MetaG_FD_121122 | JGI IMG/M metagenome (GOLD analysis project Ga0180007, IMG submission 121122) | Groundwater microbial communities from the Aspo Hard Rock Laboratory (HRL) deep subsurface site, Sweden - MM_PC_MetaG | ecosystem: Environmental > Aquatic > Deep subsurface > Groundwater...
ACTTCTTTGATAATTCGGTATACCTACCTAATTCGCTATCTTTAAGATACTGAATCAATCTTCTTCTCTTACCAACCATTTGAAGTAATCCTCTTCTAGAGTGATTATCTTTTTTATGGTCTTTTAGATGCTCACTTAATTTCTCTATTTGCATAGTTAACAAGGCAATTTGTACTTCAGGGGAACCAGTATCACCTTCGTGAATGGCATACTTATCTACTGCTATTTGTTTTTCTTCTAGTGTTAGTGACATATCTATTTTAAGATTATCATTATGTATTCTTAATTACAAGCGACGTCCAAAAAAAGGACAGAGAATATTGTATAATTTTATAGGCTATCTGTCAAGCTACAACTGGATTATTTAACTATCTTGAAACAATATATCTCATCTCCCTCTTGAATATCAATATCTGTATCCAATTGTATACCACAATCAAAACCGGTTTTAGCTTCTGTAACAGTATCTTTGTTGATTCTAAGTGATTTGATTTTCCCACTTCCAAGTATCTCATCTTTCCTTACTACATCACATCTACAGTCTCTTTTCATCATTCCACTCTCTACTCTACTGCCAAATACCTTAGTACCGTTTGATAGTACAAAGACGGTTTTAACAACAGCTTTTCCAATCTCTTCTTCAACGTCTTTTGGGAGAGACATAAGGGAGACAACATCGTTAACCTCCTCTAATAGTTTGTAGATTATGTCATATGTTCTTACCAACACCTTATTATTCTTAGCATATTCATTAACACCATTCTCCATACCGACTTCAAAACCCAATACAATTGCTCTAGAAAGACTACCCATCTCTACATCCCGAAGAGTAATATTTCCAACTCCAGACTTTATAATCTTTGCTGTATACCCATCTTCTTCAATTTTACTTAACGAATTTTTCAATGCTTCAAGAGATCCTTCTGAGGAGCTCTTAACAATTACATTAAAGAATTTGTCATTTGTAACTTCTTGGTCACCAAAGAAATCTTCCAAAGCCTCTTCCTCAGTTATTGCTTCTGTTGAAACTACTTTGTACAAAGATTTAAGGAACTTCTCATCATTCTTTTCGAGTACAAATACCTCAGTACCCAACTCCAATGAATTTGAGACTCCCAATATCTTTCCTCCACAACCACCACTTAATAAACAGAGATCGGAATTGTCTTCTGCAATTACCCCTTTTACCTTCTCAATGAAATATTCATCTCCAATTCTGTATCCGAATAGGTCTCCTTCACAAATATGTCCACTAATTAATGCCAAAGAGGAAACGTTTCCCTTTGATTGATCTTTAATTGATTCTAGTACAAATGCCTTTCCTATGACTCCCTTTGGTAATTCTTCTCTCTCTTGTAATCCTTCTACTTCTGCAACGAGAAGTATTAAATCTAAAAGTTCAGGAATACCTTTTCCTGTTTTTCCAGATACTTCTATTACAGGAATTGATCCACCCAATCCTTCTACCTGCATCCCGTTACTGACTAGTTCTCTCTTTATCTTTGCAATATCTACATCTGGTAAATCACACTTATTAATGACAACGATTGGTTTGGCTGTGGATCTATTTATAATCTCAATCGATTCTTTAGTCTGTGGTTGTACGCCATCATCTGCAGCAACAATGAGTAAAACAATATCTGCAATACTTCCACCTCTAGATCTCATCAAATCAAAAGCTTCATGACCTGGAGTATCTATGAATGTAATCTTTTTTTCATCTTTAACACATACTGTAAATACAGAAACTTTTTGAGTAATACCACCAACCTCACAACCTTGAACATCACTCTTTCGAATGTTATCCAATATTGTTGTCTTACCATGATCGACATGACCTAAGATCGTCACGATTGGAACTCTTACACTTTCTTGATTTGTATTCGGACTTTTCTTAGACATATTTAATTCCTTAAATTATTACTCTTCTTTTGCAGCTTCCTCAACAACAGGTGTTTCTTCTACTACGGTTTCTGTTTCCTCTGGTTTTACCTCTTCAGCAACTACTTCTTCTACAACAGGAGTCTCTTTTTCATCCTTCTTTGCAGTTTTCTTAGTTGATTTCTTCTTTGGTTCTTCAACAACCTCTTCAACGACAACCTCAGCTTCTACTTCCTCTTCTTTTCTTACTCCATTACCAACAATATCAATCTTAAATCCTGTTAATTTCCATGCCAATCTTACATTCTGTCCTTCTCTACCGATAGCCAATGATAGCTGATCTTCATCAACAGTTACAGTTGCTGTCTCTTCGCTAATACTTACTCCATCAATCTTTGCAGGACTCAATGCGTTAGCAACAAACTTTCTTGGTTCCTCATCCCATTCGATGATATCAATCTTCTCTTCACCAATCTCATTCATTACGTTTGCAATACGAATACCTCTCTGACCTACGCATGATCCAATTGGATCTACACCATCTTGATGAGATACCACTGCAATCTTACTTCTAGAACCAGCTTCTCTTGCAACAGCCTTTATTTCAACAACTCCTGATGCAATCTCTGGAACTTCCATTTTGAAAAGTTCGATTAGGAACTTTGGATCTGCTCTAGAAACAATTACATTTGAATCATCAATGGATTTTAGCAATACCTTGTATCTTTCACCCAATCTGTAGAATTCATTAGATATCTGCTCTTCCTGTGGCATTACTGCGGTTGCTTTTCCAATTTCGAAAATTACTTCACCCTTTTGCATTCTCTGCATCAAAGCACTGAATACTTCTCCTACCTTATCACTATATTCACTTAATACGGCATCCTTCTCAGATTCTCTCATCTTTTGTAATATGACCTGTTTTGCAGTCTGTGCTGCAATTCTTCCGAATTCTTCAGCTGGCATTTCCAATTGAATGGAGTCTCCTGCTTCAACATTTGGAGAGATCATCTCTGCATCAGCTACTGATATTTGCATATTGTCATCTGTAACCTTCTTCACAACTTCTTTTGTAGCTATGAGTTTAAACTCACCTGTCTCTCTATCTAGTTCTACTGTTAGGTTACTTCCCATTGATTCCTCCTCGTCTTGAGTGAGATTAAGATCGATGAATTTTTCTTTTTTGTATGCTACCAATATTGCAGATTCTAAGGCTGTAAAGATTTCTTCTTTCTCAATACCTCTTTCTGAAGATATTTGGTTGATTGCAGAAATGAATTCTGATGTCATTGCCATGGTTTATATATTTAATAATTTATATTTTAAAAATAGTACTTTCAAAAAAAAAGGTGAGAATTTTCATCCCCACCCTCCTCTTTGTATAACTTTCAATTAAGAGTATACCATAAAGAGTTTGAAAGATGAATAACTGAGTTATTTCTTCTTCTCAACTGCAATTTTGGAAAGTAATTTTCCCAATCTATTTGGAGTATTAGGTAGGTACGTGGTTTCTAGGATACTTCCAAAGCCTAACATCTTCATTAGTACTCTTTCTGTTCCAATTGCAAATCCACCATGAGGAGGACATCCATATTCGAAATATTCTAGGTAATCTTTAAGTTGCCCGTCTAATTCCATACCTCTTTCTGTTGCGTTAGCTTTTAATTCCTCTAACCTATGTTCTCTTTGTGCACCTGTTGTAATTTCTAGTCCTTTCCAGAATAGGTCATAGCCTAATGCTAGTTTTGGATTCTCTTCATTCTTCATATGGTAGAAGGCTCTTCTTGCGTGTGGGTAATCGATAACGAAGACAAATTCGCAACCTGTTTCCTTTTCCATTATCTCTCCCATTGCTCTTTCCTCTTCTGGTGAGAAGTCTCCAGTATCTTTACTTTCTACTCCTGCTTTGGCTAGTTTTTCTTTAGCTTCTGCAACTGAGAGGTATGGAAAATCTCCTTCTGGTACTTTAATATCAATCCCAAATACTTCCTTTACCTTGTCTCCATACTTTGCTTTTACATTTGTAAGCATGGTTTTGATCATTTCTTGTTCATATTTACATACATCTTTGTATGAATCGATATATCCTAATTCAACATCGAAGCTGGTATATTCGGTTAAGTGTCTTGTTGTGAATGATTTTTCTGCTCTAAATACTGGTCCCATGTTAAAGACTCTTTCAAGATCTGATGCTATTCCCATTTGTTTGTGGAATTGTGGGGACTGAGCTAGGTATGCTTTTCTATCAAAGTATTTTACTTCGAATACGTTTGCTCCTGATTCACTTGCTGCACTGATTACTCTTGGTGCATTGATTTCTACACATCCGTTATCTACACAATATTGTCTGAATGATGCTCCCATTGTGGTAGCTACATCCATCATTAATTGGTTTCGTCTGCTTCTTAGGTCTACCCATCTGTAGTCTAATCTTTTGTCTAATGCGGTCACGTTGTCTGTGTGTTCTGCTTCTATGGCTATTGGTAATGGTGTTTGTGCTAGTGAGTCTATGTTTAGTGTTTTTATCCCTATTTCATATCCACATGCTACTTGTTTTGCTTCTTTTACTTCTCCTGTTATGTCTATTACTGATTCTGAGGTTAGGGTTTTTGCTGTTTTGAATATTTCTTCGTCTCCAAACCATGCTACTGTTTGTACTATTCCTGATCTGTCTCTTACCATTATGAATATGATTTTTCCTTGGTCTCTTATGGTATCTACTCTTCCTCTTATTCTAATAACTTGTCCTATGTGTTGTGCTAATTCCCCTATATGGGTTCTTTCTAGTAATTCCATGAGTATGGTTTGATTAAATAATCTATATGTGGAGATTATATCATAATTGTATGGGAATGAAGTGCCCGAGTTAAACCGCTTCTTCTTCAAGAATTAATGTCGGATCTTGATTAGTATATCCTCCATCAACAGTTATAATTTGGCCATTTATATATTCCGACTCTGGTTTAAGGAGGAAAGAAATTACATTTGCAATATCTGCTGGGTTTGCGATTCTTTTCAAAGGATTTACATCTTCTACTTGTCTGAGGAATTCTTCCCCTGTACCAGCAATCATTCGGGTGTTTACCCATCCTGGAGCTACCGAATTTACAGAAATCTTCTTGTCTTTAAACAATAGTGATAATGACTTTGTTAAAGAATTCACTCCTGCCTTGCTTGCAGCATAACTTGCAGTAATTGCCCCTCCATACATAGCATCAGTCGAACTTATCATTATAAATCTTCCATTATCCTCAAGTAAATGGTTCGCATATTTCGCGATAACGAAATTAGCTGTCAGATTCACAGCAATAGCCCTATTCCAAACCGAAATATCATCGTCTATTCCATTGTTTTCATACTCGCAGACACCTGCACAATTAACAATTGCATAAAGAGGTGTTTGAGATAAATTGTCGAACAGCTCCTTGATAGAATCAAGAGAGGATAAATCTAATTTCAAAGTTTTGAAATTATCTGCATCTGTAATGGATATCGAATGATTTGAATATGTACCGATGACGAAATAACCTTGCTCTAGAAGTTGCCTCGTGACTTGTTCTCCGATACCTCCTGAAGCTCCTATTACTAAAACTGTTCTATTCATATGCTTATTGTAATGCAAGAAAAACTTTTAGTAAAGTTCTAAACCTTACTCAACTCCTCCCACAATTCCTTCTCCTTCCTATTCAATTTCCCAGGTACATGTATATTTATCCTCACATAATGATCCCCCCTCTTACCCTCACCATTCAATATAAATGCACCCTTACCCTTTAATCTAAATATACTTCCAGATTGAGTACCATTAGGAATCTTTAAAACCACATTCCCAGCAACAGTATCAACATCAACCTTACCCCCTAACACAGCCATATGAATAGGAATATCAACATCAGAATAAATATCATTACCCCTTCTCTCAAACTTAGAAGAAGTCTCAACCTCTATCTCAACATACAAATCCCCATGAGCACTACCATTGTTACCCGCGTTCCCTCCACCCCTAAATCTCAAAATCATCCCATCATATGCACCTGCAGGAATCTTCACCTTAACCTTCTCAGAAGTAGCATTAACACCACTACCACCACAAACCTTACATGCATTCTTAATACTCTTACCCGTACCATGACACTTAGTACAAGTACCCATCACAGCAATCTGGCCTAGTATAGTGTTTCTAACCTGTCTCTCCTGACCGCTACCATGACACACAGGACAGGTCTCAACCTTACCATCCTCACTACCAGAACCCTCACAATGCTCACAAGTCTCATCCCTCTGTACTTTTATCTCATACTCACCACCCTCCATAGCCTCATCAAACTTCAATCTCACTCTGTAACGAATATCTGCACCACCCTGTGCTTGTCTTCTACCAGAAGAATTCCCAAATCCAAAATCAAACCCTTGATTCCCTCCACCAAAGAAAGAACTAAAAATATCCCCCATATCAAAAGGAGTATTACCATCAAAACCACTAAAATCTGAATATCCACCAGCACCAGGATTAAAACCAGCAGTACCCGCATGACCATACTGATCATATGCAGACCTCTTACTTTCATCAGACAAAGTCTCATATGCTTCTTGTACTTCCTTAAACTTCTCTTCAGCACCATCATCCTTGTTAGAATCAGGATGATATTGTTTAACTAATTTCCTGTAAGCTTTTTTAAGCTCACTTTGAGTTGCCTTTTTGTCTACGCCTAATACTTCATAGTAATCTCGTTTTTCCATAGTCAAGTATTTTAGCAAACGTCATATTAATTTGCTAGTAGTCTTTCCACTTACATAACTAAATCTGGTAATATATCGTTATGCAAAATCCCGATTGGAACATACAAACCGAAAACCAAACCAAAGTAAAAAAAACAAGAATATATATCTCTGTCGTACTAGCTGTAATCGGTATAGTAATCATTGGAAGCCAAGTAATCCCACTAGCCAAGTCATACATTGACGGAATGATCGAACAAGTAAGAGCAGATTCAAAGGTAGACCCCGTTCCAGAATCATATCAAACATATATTGAATCCCAACTCGCCTACTATGACCCAGGCAAGAGCTACTTTGCAAACCTCTCAACCGAATTAGGAAGCATTGGAGAAGGCTCACAATACTACGATCCATTAACACAAACACAAAAAACAGTAGTCATAGACAAAGACTATGACAAAGACATGTATATAGATATTAAAAGTATTGGGATATCAAATATCAAAATATCGGCAAATGTAGATAGCTACAACGAAAAGGTATACAACCAATTCCTCAAACAGGGATTAGCACATTTCAAAGGTACCCCACTCCCGGGAGATGGCGGCAACTCCTTCATATATGGACATAGCGCGGTAGAAAGCTTCTTTAGTAATCATCAAAACTTACCCGAGACAATATTCTCTAGATTGAGTAATATAGATGTAGGAGAAGAAGTAGATATTAAAAAAGATGAAAAGGTACTAAAATACATCGTAAGAAGTAAAAAGATTGTTTCTCCAGACGACTTCTCAATACTAGAATCACAAAACAACAAAGAAACAGTCACATTAATGACTTGTTGGCCACTTGGAATCGGAACTAAAAGATTAATAGTGGTGGCAGAAAAACAAATTTAAAATTAAACAGATACGAAATGATTGACCTCAAAACAATGGATCCCAAGAAAAAGACAGCCATCCTCTTTGTTGGTATTGCCTTAGTAGTTGTAGTAATTACAACCATTGTCTTACTTTTGGTAAATGCTAATTCAAAGGACAATACTAATACAAATACTCCAACAGGAGAATTAGTATATTGGGGACTTTGGGAACCATCTTCTGTAATGCAGCCATTGATTGATGAATATGAATCTGCACACCCAGGAGTTACGATTCTTTACTCACAACAAACATACACTAACTATGAGAGTAGACTCTACACACGTTTACAACAATCATCAACATCTTCAGAGCCAGCACCAGATATCTTTAGAATCCACAACACATGGACACCAAAGTACTACACATACCTATACCCACTTCCTAGTACAGTAATGACTCCATCTACATATTCAACAACTTTCTACCCTACAGCTACATCAGACTTTACGGCTAAAGATGGAAATATATATGCTATGCCTCTAGAAATAGATGGGTTGGTTGTGTTCTACAACAAGCAACTACTTACAGCTGCAGGTGTAACCACACCTCCAACAGATTGGGATTCATTTGTAGAACTTACACAAAAGTTAACAAAGAAATCTTCAACTGGGAAAATAACACAATCGGGGTTAGCCATAGGAACATCCTCCAATGTCACGCATGCTGCAGAAATTCTTTCATTCCTAATGCTTGAGCAAGGAGTCGACATTATCGACGAAACCAAAACTGCTGTAACATTAAATACAACCGCAGCAGAAAGCGTAATGGATACATATACAAGCTTTGCAATGGGAAAAGATGCGGTATGGGATTCAAGTCTTGGTACAGATTTGAATATGTTCTTCCAAGGGAAATTAGCTATGATGATCGCTCCAAGTTGGAGAGCATTCGAGATAATTCAATCAGCACCTACTATTGAATTTGGAACTGCTCCTCTACCACAGCTATCAGCAAATGAGCAACCAATCTACTACTCAACATATTGGGCAGAAGCTGTAAGCAAGAATAGCTCCAATCCAAAACTCGCATGGGATTTCATAGCCTTTTTGGCACAAAAAGAACAACAAAAATCTATGTATTCTAACGCTGCAAAAATTAGAGTGTTTGGAGAACCATATTCATTGGTAGAATTAAATAGTGAATTGTCATCCAATTCATACCTTTCATCCATTGCACAGTCTGCACCCAAGATGGTCTCTTGGCAGATGGGAGACGAATCATTTGTGAAAGCCACATTAAATGAAGCTATAACCAGCATTATTGAAGATGGCAAAGATTCCCAGACTGCATTAAAAACTGCGGAAACAGAAATAAATAATCAACTTGCACAAACCAATAGATAACGCTTATTATATATCTAATGAAGATTCGAAAAGCCCCAAGAAAATCTAAGTCTATTTTTGTAATATATTCTTCATTTTTCCTGCTTGTTTCAATACCTTTAGTCACATGGGGGCTTGTAAATGGTTCATTTGATATTCGAAATATGGCATTTGATAGTGTAACTGTAAGCGATGAAAATCCTTGCGTAATATCCCTTCCAAATGTTAACCCATATACCTTAGAGGTTGGAAAAGAAATCACTATCCAAGTAGACGCAACATTGAAAGATGCAGGGATTGAATCATTAAGAATTTCTGATTCAACAGGAACTCTCATTCATGAAGAGTCTTTTACCAAATCCCCTATCTCCATTGCTACCAGCTTCAAATTCACACCTTTTAAATCTGGTACTGTAGATATGTTGGGCCTCATAAACAAGGTTGGAGGTGGTAGTGTCGCATGTAAAATCAGTAGTGAATATGACATTCTTGGGTTGAAGGCAATGGCAAGTAATGAAATCCCTACATTTACAACTGTACCTGCAGGATCAAAACCATCACAAGATATTAAAACGGGAGTTGCATACGAATATACACTTACAGCATTAGATATTGATGGCGACCATATTAACTACAGCTATTCATTCACTCCCGGAGCTACGTGGCTAAAATCTACAATCATCGAAGATGGTTCCAATGGTAAACTTGCAATCAAATTCTACGGCTCAACTGACAAGCCTGCCAGTTACCTTGCCAATGTCTTCATTCATGATGGTTACAGTAAGCACTTGGTTTCTCAGACATGGGTCATTAGTGTAAGTCCTGCAGAAAATGATATCCCAATAGTCAGGGTTATTTCTCCAGTAACAAGTACAATACTAGACAGAGGGCAATCACAGAAAATATCTTGGGAAGCTTCAGATTTAAATCGAATAACCAAGTATGAACTTTACGTAAGTCAAAATCCTGCAGATCAAACTAGTTGGATAACCGTTAATGACAATATCTCTTCTAAGACTACATCATATCTAATTGATACTTCTGCTCTAAACCCAGGGACATACAAAGCCATACTTAGAGCAACAGATAATCAGAGTCCTGCATTAGCAGGAATTGGCCTTTCTCCTGAAATAGTTGTTAGTGGAACAACCACCCCAGCTCAAGAAGATGATGTTGTTGTCATAGCTGATCCACAGGTAATCAATATGTCTCCAAACAGTACAGATACTGTACAGAATAAGCAGGTCACCACTAAGGCTACAATAATTGCAGGTACCAATGCGAGTATTAATGAGGACAGTATTTTAGTAAAGCTTGATGACAAGGATATTACTTCAGATATTAGTATTAACCAGATTTCTGAGAAAGAGCACACCATAATATATCAACCTGCAGAGAATCTGACAGCCGGGTTGCATAAGATGGAAATATACTTCGAGGATTCAAATGGCAAATCTGTAACAAAGGCATGGACATTTACAATCCAAGAGGATGAGGTTGTTGCAGAGGGATATGTAAAGATATTTGGTATGGAGATGAGCCAAAGGACCTTAATTATAATTGGCGCCGGGATTTTGGTTATAATCGTAGCCATAGTTGCTCCAATAATCATATTCAAAGTTTGGAAGGTTGAGCAGTACAAGAATGATGATAATCCTTCAGACACTCGATTTATGCCAAATCTTCCTACAGAACCTGTACCTGCGTTTACTCCTACATCATCTGAGATTTCAAATATGGTAGAAGCACCTCCTGTTGTTGAAGAGGAAAAGCCTGTGGTAGATGCTTGGGATAGCTATGCAGCACCACTTCCACAAGAGCCAGCAATGACTATACAAACTCCAATTCCTGTAGAAGAACCAAAGCTGAAAGAAGTCCCACCAGTAGTCGAAGTTGAAGACATTCCTGTTAAAGAAGACATTATCGAACCAATACCTGCTCCTGAAATTGTTGAACCAGAACCAATTAAAGAAGAA
>Ga0180007_10006998_pt1 | contig 10820 bp, 12 predicted proteins | sample MM_PC_MetaG_FD_121122 | JGI IMG/M metagenome (GOLD analysis project Ga0180007, IMG submission 121122) | Groundwater microbial communities from the Aspo Hard Rock Laboratory (HRL) deep subsurface site, Sweden - MM_PC_MetaG | ecosystem: Environmental > Aquatic > Deep subsurface > Groundwater...
GCCCGGTGTAGGGATCACTTCTCCTGCCACGGTTTTAAGCCAGTCAAAACGCTCTTTACTCATGCCCTCCGGCAGGATGGCGATGGATTCACATCCCAGCAGGGTTGAATCATACGCTCCGCCTCTGCAGTAATTTCCTGTAGAAGGCCAGACCGCTTTATGGAAAGTAGGGTCAAACTGTCCCGTCACCAACCTGGGGGCAAGACAGCCGAAAGAGGCGCCTACCTTATGGGCCCCGGTAGGGAACCATTTTCCTACCAGGCAGACGATCTTTGCATCCACCCCTGTCAGTTCCGGGGGGAGAACCGTATAATTGACATCTCCGAATCCGCCGCCTTTGGGCTTTGGTTCGTTCTTCCATGTGATACGAAAGAGGTTCAGCGGATCTATGTCCCATAACCCGATCTTTTTTAATCTGTCTTTGATCTTTGAAGGGATCTTCCCGGGATCGCGCATCTGGGCAAAGGTCGGAATGATGATGCCTTTTTCCCTGCATCTTTTTACTGTTCTGGCAAGCTGCTCTTTGTGGATCGTTAGATCTATCATTTGCTCACTCCCATATTTAAGGATAGTATTCGTGTATAATCTTTAGTAAGAGTCGTTAATATAATGATAGTATAATTGTTTTCGTTTTCAACATTTTTTTAAATTTATCAAATAGATTTTGCCGATATTAGAATTGAAACAGGAGGAGAAAGATTATGAGTAAGAAAAGGATAAATATCTTTGCACTGGGCGGTAATGAAGTGGCTCCTGCCGGCCTTATGGACGATCGAGGCCATCCTGTTATCCCTGACATCCCTCTGCAATGGGTTAAAACAGACAAGACATGCAACCTGATCGCGCATATGATACATGATGCTCCGAAAGACCTGTTCATTATTACCCATGGGAACGGTCCTCAGGTGGGTAATATCCTGATGAGGGCAGAATTTTCGCGGAAGATCCTGCCGCCACTGCCTCTTGATGTCTGTGATGCGGACAGCCAGGGAGCATTAGGATATATGATTGGTCAGCTGCTTATGAATGAACTGGAGATGCTTCAGAATCCTAAGATCGTTACCGAGTTTGTCACACAGGTGCTGGTCGATAAAGACGATCCCGACTTTAAAAATCCTTCCAAGTTTATCGGCCCGACCTATACAAAAGAGGAAGCAGAAGAGAGGATGGACCATGAGGGATGGGAAATGAAGGTCTATAAAAAAGATCATAAGGGGAAAGATATCTGGAGGAGGGTTGTTCCATCCCCGGTTCCGCTCGATATTATAGAATTTGATCTTATCACAACCATGCTGGATAATGGGTTTATCCCAATTACTGTAGGTGGAGGGGGTATTCCTGTCATACAGGTCAAAAAAGATAAAAAGGGGTACTACCATTGCAATCATGGAATAAACTATAAAGATAAGAATGATGACAAGATCCTATCCGGAATTGAGGGAGTGATCGATAAAGACCTTGCATCAGCTCTTCTGGGAAGTATGCTGATAAAAAAGTATAAAAAGCAGGGAGAGGATGTAGAAGTGCATTTAACAATTTTTACGGGAGAGGATGGGGCCAAACTGAATTACCAGAAAGAGAACGAAAAGGCTTTAAGAAAGATCACTCTATCAGAGGCCAGGAAGTATTATAGCGAAGGCCACTTTCCTCCGGGCAGTATGGGGCCCAAGATGAAAGCAATTATTAATTTTCTTGAAAACGGCGGTTCAAAAGCTTATATCACTTTAACTCCAAAGTATTTTGAAACATTAAAAGGGAAAGCCGGCACTACCATCGTACCGGATTAGATGCTTCAAATATTGAATATTGCTTTTATAATAAGGAGCAGGATCAGATAAAAACCGAAATATTTGAATTTTTTCAGATCCAGCAGTTTAAATAAAAGAAGTATACCGGCCAGTCCGGATAAGAATGCAATGACAAAGACAAGTGAGAGTTCTCCAAATTGAAAATCCAATCCTCCCATATCTTTAAACTCCAGAAGGAAGGCTCCCAGCATGGCTGGTAATCCTGCCAGAAATGAGAACCGGGCACTTTCTTTTCTGCTCAATCCCAGGAAGAGGGCTGTAATGATCGTGATCCCGCTGCGGGATATCCCGGGCATAACGGCTATTCCCTGAGCCACACCGATCAATAAAACCTGGATATATGTGATCTTATCAAGGGACAGGCTTGGTTTCCTGATCCTGTCTGAGATGATCAAAAGCACAGCCGTAATACTCCATGTTATATAAAGGATAAAACCTTCTTCAAAGATAAATGATGTATATTTTTTTAAGAATAAACCAATGATCGCTGTCGGTATATTGGCAAGGAGGATAAGATAGAAGAGCCGTGTGTTGCTTTTTTTTAGATCAAAAGGGGATGAGAGGAGGCTCTTGACTATCCCGGTGATATCTTTGAAAAAGATGATCAGGATCACAAGAAAAGTTGCCAGATGCAGGAAAATGTCGATTGTCAGGTTAATATCTTTGATCTTGAACAGGGATTGGATAAAAAGCAGGTGTCCGGATGAAGATATAGGGAGGAACTCGGTTAATCCCTGTATGATCGCCATTATTATAAGAGGTATCATGAAAGGCTCCTTTTGGATCTATTCAGATCTTTGATATAATCTGTTTCGGTTAATATATGCATATACTTTTTCAGGAACAAGATAACGTATTTTTTTCTGTTCATGGATCAGTTTCCTGATCATGGTTGAGCTGATGTTTACCACGGGATTTGTTGAGAAGGATATTTTATTTTTATACTTTTTTAAAAATCCCGGAAGACCAGTTTGTTTTTCGGTCCTGTTTATAAAGATAACATCCGTAAAACTGAATATCTTTTCGTAATTATGCCATTTATTGAATTTTGTAAGCCATTCATTCCCCACAATTAGATAATACCGGTTGCATTTGTTATAGATCTTTTTCAGTGTGTTAACCGTATAAGAGACCTCTTTATTGTTAAGCTCACATGTGTTCAGTAAAAATCGGCTGTTATTGTTTATGGCAAGCTGTATGATCTTCTTCCTGTGACGGCTGTTCGTTGTGATCGGTTTATAAGTGGATTCATACGAAGGAATGAAGTAGATACGATCGAGTTTATATTCATCCAGTACATATTGAGCCGCAATTAAATGGCCGTTATGAACGGGATTGAAGCTTCCCCCGAAGATCCCTATTTTCATGACCGTATCTGCCCTTCGCCGTATATTACATATTTTGTGCTGGTCATATGAACCAGTCCCATAGGCCCTCTCACATGCAGTTTTTGTGTACTGATCCCCATCTCTGCTCCGAATCCGAATTCTCCTCCGTCCGTAAACCGGGTAGAGGCATTGACATAGACCGTGGCGCTATCTACCTCTTTCAGGAATTTTTCCGAGTGAGTATAACTTTCCGTAATGATCCCGTCGCTGTGATGGGATCCGTATTGATTAATGTGGTCTATCGCCTGTTTTGCAGAATCCACCAGTTTTACGGAGAGGATCATGTCCAGATATTCCGTACGCCAGTCTTTTTCGACCGCTTTTTTAATGGCGGAATTTAATTTAGCTGTTTCAGGATCACCTCTCAGCTCGACTTTTTTCTTTATCAGTTCTTCGAGTAATTCTTTTATATAAGGGTATTTTTTATGTATCAGCAGTGTCTCGATGGCATTGCAGACACCGGGCCTCTGCGTCTTGGCATTGATCACGATGGATTCGCACATCTTTTTTTCTGCACTCTCATCCACAAAGAGATGGCAGATACCCTCTGCATGAAAGATCACGGGTATTCGGCTGTTCTCAACGACCATCTCGATCAGGTCCTTGCCTCCCCTGGGGATCAGGACATCTATATATTGGTTGAACTTGATCAGCTCCATTAAAACTTCCCTTTCGGGTTTGGGAATAAAAGTAATGATCGCTTCAGGCAATTTCTTCCTTTTAAGTACTTCCTGAAGCATGGAGACAATGGTTTTGTTTGAATGAAAGCTGTTTGATCCACCCCTCAGGATAACGGAATTCCCTGATTTAAAGGAGAGGCCGGCTGCATCAACGGTCACATTAGGCCTTGCTTCATATACAATAAGGACAACCCCCAGGGGGACCCGGATCTGTCTCAATTTCAGGCCATTAGGCCTTGTAGTCCCTGAAATGACTTCTCCTATGGGATCAGGCAGGTCAGCAATCTCCTGCAGGGATTCGGCCATCTTTACAATTCTTTTTTCATCCAGAAGCAGTCGGTCCAGCATGGCTTTGGATAATCCATCCTTTTCTGCTTTTTGATAATCCTGTCTATTGGCTTTTATAATAATATCGCCTTTTTTGATCAGCTCTTCTTTCATCAGGATCAGAATTTCGTTCTTTACTTCTGTAGAGAGGTTGGCTGCAACAGATTTGGCTTCATGACTTTTTAATACTATTTTCTCTAACTCATTCATTCCTGCAATACTCCCTATTTAAAGGATATACTGTTTAAAATCTATTTTGAATTGTAATAAAATAAAGTATAATGTCAACAATAAATAATGCTCCTGCAGGGACCGGTTAGGCAAATGAATTTCCTTGACATCAAATTAGATATTACTTTATTTGGGTTACATTATGGATATATACGAAATATTTGATTTAGGGTGTAATTTTCTATTTGAAAATATAATCAACAGCCTGGATTCCTGGGTCTTGATTGCGGATAGTGATAAGAAGATCCTCTGGGCAAATAAATCATTTTTTAAACTGATTAAGCACACAAAAAAGAGTGTTATTAATAAAAAGGCGGATTCTATCCCTTTTATTAAAAAGAGCCCTATTGATAAAATGATGAAGATCTGCATCGGGAGCAATAAAAAGAGTTCAGATGAAGTAGACATTGAAATAGGGGGTAAGAATTATTTTATTAATATCAAGATGATCCCGATTTCATTAAAAAAGATCAAGAAGAGCCTCGTACTGGTGATCATGGAGAATGTTACACAGGTCTCTTCGTTATTCCATAAGGTTAAAGAGACCCGGTCCTTCTTTGAGATGATCTTCAACGGTATCAGGGTATACAGCATATTTACGACAGGCCTTGATTTTAATATTCAGAGGTTCAATAAAGGCTCTGAGCTGCTGTTTGAATATTCGGCCACAGAAGCTGAAGGAATTTTAACGATAAAGGATCTTCTTCCGGCTGATTCCCTGGGTCAATTAAAAGAGATAATGGATGTATTGAAGGTTCTCAACCTGGTCCGTCGAGAAGTTAAAATGAAGAATAAAAAGGGTGAAGTAATTTTTGCTGACCTGACCATTACCAAGATCATTGATGAAGATCAAAAGCACATTGGATATATTTTTTTAGCTTCTGATATCACTGAACATCGGAAGCTGAAAGTGAGTATTGAAAAGCAGAATGTAGAGCTGGCCCTTCTGTATCAGGAGACACAGCGGGCTAATAAAGCAAAATCGGTCTTTTTAGCTAACATGTCTCATGAATTGCGGACACCACTGACTGCGATCCTTGGATTTTCAGAGCTGTTGATGGATGAGAAGATAGGCTCCCTGTCCGCCAAACAGAAGGATTTTATGAATGATATTCATACAAGTGGAACTCATCTTTTAAGCCTGATCAATGATGTGCTGGATCTCTCCAAGATCGAAGCAGACAGGCTGGATATAAATATTGAAGAAGTATGCCTGAATGATATTATTGATTCTGCCGAGACCTTTATCCTTCCCCAGGCGCGTAAAAAGGAGATCGATCTGATCAATGAAACCCCCAAAAAACGTGTATTCATTAAAGCGGATTCCAGCCGGTTGAAACAGGTTCTCTATAACCTCTATTCCAATTCCATAAAATTTACACCTGAAAAGGGGAAGGTGACCACAAGAGTGAAAACAGATAAAAAAAAGGCTGAAATATCGGTGATCGACACCGGAGTAGGGATCGTACCGGAACATCAGGAAATGGTCTTTGAGGAGTTTTTTCAGATAGAGTCTCCTTATACAAAGAGGTATGCTGGAACCGGCCTTGGATTGACATTAGTCAAGAGGTTTGTTGAAATGATGGATGGAACTATTTCCGTATTCAGTGAAGGTAAAAATAAAGGTGCAGCTTTTACGGTCACGCTCCCTTTGAGCTGAGCAATATTCAGATAAAGAGAATAAAATGAAACGGATAAAAATATTAATAGTAGATGATGATAAAACAATACAGAAATTAATGCAGACAGTACTGAATGAAAAAAAATTTGAGGTCTTTTCCTATCCGAGGGGGGACGGTATCATTAAAGAGATAAAGAGATTTTTTCCGGATATTGTTCTCCTCGACATTAAAATAAGCGGTATATCCGGTGTTGAGGCCATACAGATCGTAAAAGGGGAAAAAGAGATACGGAATATTCCTGTCATTGCTTTTACTTCCTATGCCATGAAAGGAGATAAAGAAAAATTCCTGAACATGGGATTCGACGGATACATCTCGAAACCGATCAATACCCGTACCGTAGAAGGTGAGATCATGGACGTCTACAATAATAACAGTAAAGTGTAATGAATCAAGCTGTCGGTATAAAAGTAAATAGAGTTTATACCCCAAATATATTGTTAAATATATTTGGGGTTGAAAAAGTAATGAAAAGGAACTAAAATGCATAAAAAACTTGAGTAGTATGAACCTGCCTGTCTGTTGCTAATCAGACAGGTAGGTAAAAAAGTAAAGTTAAATTACCAAAATGTAAAGAAAATTACATTTTGGTAATTTTTTGATCATCTCTTTTTTAAAAATAAAGGTTGACATTGCTGTTTAAACTATTTTATTTGATATCGCATTTAAGATATATAAAAAATGATACACCCGGTTAGAAGGGGTAAACAAAAACATTTTTTTAAGGAGGAGACTATGAAAGCTGGTAAAGCTATTAAACTCCCTTTTAAGATCATAGGGATCGTCATCGCGCTTATACTTTTACTTCTTATAGGTGTGAATGTATGGCTCTGTGTAAAGGGATTCCCGCCGAAAGTTAAGAATTTTGCCGTGGAGCAGATGCAGAAACAGCTGCATCGCCAGGTAAAAGTAGGAAAAGTAGGTTTATGTCTTTTAAAAGGCATTGTGATCAAGGATGTAGAGATCTCGAACAGGCCGAGTTTTAAACAGGGGCCGTTCCTGAAATGTAAAGCGATCGTTTTAAAGTATGACCTGATGCAGCTGTTGAAGAAAAAACTGATCGTAGAAAAAGCAACGATCGAAGAGCCGGAGATCTATGTCCAGAGATATATTCAGAATAAGAAGGTTGTCTTCAACTTTTCTGATTTGATCCCTCCTCTGCCGAAGAAACAGCCTGCAGCGCCTAAAGAAGAGAAAGTTGTAAAGAAGAAAGCCGTAAAACCTGTAAAGGTCAGCAAGTATGCTATCCCTGTCGATCTTCAGGTTGGCAAGGTCGGTCTTGAAAAAGCAAAGATCGAAGTTACGGATACCGCTACTGCGAAGTTTAAAGAGGTTTACATCCTCAGTGATGTGACCTTTCTTATTGAAAATATAAAACTGTATGAGAATGCTCCTGTAAAGATCACATCCGGGTTCGGGCTGAGTGTTACTGAATTCAAGGACGGACAAAAAACAGATAAGGATATTAACCTGGAAGCTGATATAAAGGGTGTGTTGACCCTGTTTGATAAAAAGGGCTGGCTGAACCCGACCGGTGTATTCGACCTGGCATTATTGAACGGTAAATTTACCGGGATCCAGGCTTATGATGAGTTGAGAAATCAGGCCAAAGACATCTCCGGTTCTGTCTCAAAATATCAGGATTCACTGGTAAAATCTTTTGAAAAAATGTCTGCAGGGGCAGATAAATTAAAGCAGGCCGGAGCCCTCGGCAGTAAAGTAAAAGGTGCTACTGATAAAGCCGGAAGCTTTGCTGAAAAGGTCGGTAACATGGATATCGGTTTTATCAAGGGTGCCCTTGAATGGAAGTTTTTAAAGAAGACACTCGAATTTGATAAAGTCAGCACAAAAGTAAAGATCGAGAATGGCAAGGTCATATCCGAGGATATTGATGCGAACGGCACAGACTTCAATGTAGTCGGTGGCGGATATGCAGCTATGGATACGACCCTTTCCTATAACTTAAGCATGCTGGGTGCAAAAAAGTACAACAAAAATGCAGCCACAAAGGCTATTGCCAACGAGGCGGGCCAGATCGAACTTCCTGTTGCGGTTAAAGGAACGACCTCAGATCCGAAATTCATCTTTAACAAAGATGAAATATTGAAAAAGATCCAGAACGGATTGAAGCAGGAGTTCATGAGTAAGTTCATGGGCAAGGGCGGCAGTCTTGATGATGTTGCCAAACAGTATTTAAACCAGTATATGGGCAAATACCTCGGTGACACTTCGAAGTATTTAAGCAAAGACGGCGCAAAAGAGGCTGTTAGTGACGTGAAGAATAAGGCCAATGAAAAAGTAGATGCTGCTAAAGCTGAAGCCCAGAAGAAAGCGGATGAAGCAAAAGCAGTAGCCGATGCGGCTAAAGCCAAAGCAGAAGCAGACGCACAGGCAGCTGTTGAAGCAGAGAAGAAGAAAGCCGAAGAAGCCGCCAAGAAAAAGGCTGAAGAAGAGGCTAAAAAGAAGTTAAAAGGTAAATTAGGATTTTAATTGTCAGTACAAATAAAAATGTAAAAAGAGCCGGCTCTAAAGGGAACCCCCTTAAGCCGGCTTTTTTTATGCTGTCAGATTATTGATATAGGCATTGGTGAATTTGAATCCTTCATCCTGCAGAAAACGTGTAAACAAGGTTACTCTCCGCATTCCTTCTGAAAAATTATATCCTTTTGTTATATCAGTTCCGGTTCCCGGATAATAGATGAACGGATTTACCTGCGCCAGCTTATTTATAAATGCTTTGTTCCTTTTAATAAGGTCCATGGTAGCATGGAAGTCATCATCTGTTTCAAACGGATAATTTAGGATCAGGCTGAGCTCAAAATTCAGGTCATTTTCTTTCAGTCTGGAGATAAATCCAGGAGCATCCTCTGTTTTAAAATTTTTCTTCATCTGTTTTAAAAGAAATGAGCTTCCTGTTTCCAGCCCGATAAAAAGATTGATGCACCCGCTTTTTTTCATCAGTTCAAAGAGCCGGTCAGGCATGTCTTTTCTTATGCTTATCTGTGCGTCCCAGATGATCTTTATTTTTTTTTGAAGGAGAAGCTTAAGTAATTTCTCTATATTAGAGAGATTCCCGTTAAAGAGGGAATCATAAAATGTGAACCATTGAATATTATTATTCTTGATATGATACCGGATCTCTTCAAGAATTTCATTTGCATCCCTTGTATAGTATTCAGGGAACTGGATCTTTTCAAAACAGAAGGAACAGTTATTATGGCATCCTCTACTGGCAATAAGAGGTAATCCATGGTTTCGATCATATTTATGAAGGTCAAACAGTTCATATTTAGGAAAGGGAAGGTGAGAGAGAATGCTTATCTGGCTGGAATAGATCGATCTTGATTTTTGGGAAGATCCTTTAATGAGGTCGATCAGTTCAATTTCTCCTTCCCCGATGATGAAATGGTCTATGAAACTGAAAGAATTGAAATAATTTCGGTTATATTTATCCAGATATGCTGTATGGGGGCCCCCGAAGATTATTTTAATTTCCGGGAACATCTTCTTTAAAGCCCGGGCATAACTGAGCGAAAAGAGAAAATTAGTTTTATAGATTGAAAATCCTGCATGAGTGATCTTTTTTTCTTTTATAAAAGAATGGACCTTGTAAAAATAAACCTTATGATCTTTTTGCGTTTTCTCATAAAAACCTTCAGTAAAATTCTGATACTGCCGAGTCCACTTCTCTTTTATTGACTTATCCTTTTTGACCATATTATAAATATCAATATTAATATCAAACAGGTATGCCGGGATGCTGTTCTTTTTAAGCTGTTCGAGTATAAACGCTACTCCCGGGAGGGGCAGTTTCGGCCATAAAGGAGGGGCTATGATCATGGCAAAAGATGTCATGGATATAATAGTACTGTGATTAAAATAAATGTCTATTAAAATTTGATGACTTTTTAAATAAAAATGTATAATATTAATATATAAAATAAATTGGAGGAAAAAATATGAGACAAGTTGTATTTCATCCCGGAGAGGATAGATATTGGGTGGCAGAATGTCCAAGCCTGCCCGGTTGTATCAGTCAGGGCAAAACAAAAGAGAAGGCTTTGGAAAATATTAAAGAAGCCATTCAGGTATATATTGATACATTAAAAGAAGATAAATTGCCTGTTCCTGAAGAAAATTTCGAAACTTATGTTATGGCGGTTTAATTGATGGGAAAATTGCCGCGAATATCCGGCCAAAAATGCATAAAGGCCTTAATAAAAGCAGGATTTTATTTTAAAAGACAAACAGGAAGCCATATTGTATTACGCAAGGATAAACCATTTAATCAACTTGTTATTCCGGATCATAAAGAATTAGATAGAGGGACTCTAAGGGCAATAATCCGACAATCCGGATTGAGTATTGATGAATTCATAAAGTTATTATAAATGATAGCTTATGCTTCATTTAGCAAAGGTGAGTATTATAAAATTTAAAATTACAGTTTTAATATATTTTTTACTTATTCCATTTTTATTACATAGTGTTAATACTGATTTAAAAAAAATTGAGTTAAATGAAGAATATATCTCAATAAATAAGAAACTATTAAAATCAGATATATGGTATGCTTTTGTTGAATCAGAATGGACTATCGGTTTGAATTTTATAAGTAATAATATTTTAGAAATAATTTCAACCGATAATGATTATAAATATATAAGTTATTCATTTTCTTATGGGAATTATAGTGTTAATAAA
>Ga0180007_10006999_pt1 | contig 10818 bp, 7 predicted proteins | sample MM_PC_MetaG_FD_121122 | JGI IMG/M metagenome (GOLD analysis project Ga0180007, IMG submission 121122) | Groundwater microbial communities from the Aspo Hard Rock Laboratory (HRL) deep subsurface site, Sweden - MM_PC_MetaG | ecosystem: Environmental > Aquatic > Deep subsurface > Groundwater...
ATTTCTTCTTTCACGCAAAGGAGGTATTTTTATCGGATAAACATTTAACCTGAACCAGAGATCTTCCCTGAATTGCTTTGTAACAACCATATTTTTTAAATCTCTGTTTGTAGCAGCTATAATTCTTACATCTACAGGTACGGATGCGGTGCCGCCAACCCGTTCTATTTGCTTATCCTGCAAAACACGAAGAAGCCTTGTTTGAGCCTCAAGCGGAAGTTCTCCGATTTCATCAAGCAGTATTGTACCTTTATGCGCTCTCTCAAACCTGCCGCGCTTCTGAAATAAAGCTCCTGTAAAAGCACCTTTTTCATGTCCGAAAAGCTCTGAGTCAATCAGGCTATCCGGAATAGCGCCGCAATTTATTTTGATAAAAGGCTGATTTTTCCTGTGGGAAGAATAATGGATGGCATTTGCAATAACTTCTTTTCCTACTCCTGTTTCGCCGAGTAAAAGAACAGGAATATTTTCAGGAGCAACTTGTCTTACCATATCGAAAACGGCTTTCAGCCCAGCGCTTTTACCTATTATCTCATCGCCTGAAATACGAAGCATCTCCTTATGAAGATAACGATTGTCATCTACTAGCATTTCTTTTAGCTTTAAAAGCTCCTGATGCCGAAGAGCATTTGACATGGCAATCGCAAAAGGGTCATGCAGCATGGATAAAAGGTGTGCATGTTCGTTTTCGTAATGGTCTGCTCCGATTAAATAAGTTACCAGAGCAAACAGCCTTTTATCAGAAATTTTTAAGCGCATTGTCATCGTGGACATATCTGGTCTTTCAAGAAACACTTTCATCTTGCTGGTGGCCGGAAAAGATATCGGCTGGTTTATTATCAAAACATCATCAAGACTTGCCCAATAGGTTTCTATCTCGGATCGCATTTCAGCAGGCAAAGGTATGTTCCTTTCTACTTTTGCAATATTATGACGGCTGACCTGGGCAAGTGTTTCAATTGCTGGCATACCCGGCTGGCCAAGAACAAGGCTCATGCCTGTAAGCGGCATAAAGTTTTCCATATATTCAAAAGCCTTCCACAGTGCTGTGTCAATATCAAGACTGCCGCAAATTCTCATTGTTGCCTGCCGAAAAAATTCGTTTGCATCTATATCCATAAATCCTCTGGATTTTTGTTTGCTTGTTTAAACAGTTAGTTAGAGATTAGATATTATATATCATATACATTGTTTAAATAAAAATATTATTATTTATATTAAAAGATATACTTTCGGGTTATAAATGTATCATATTGTAATTATATATAATAAAATTTTGGCACGATTTAAGCATTTAATGAAAGGTGAATAATAATGATGAGCAAATATATTTAAAAGAAAAAAATCCCTGTTTCAGCTTTTTGAACTGCAAAAGAAAGGACTTTAGCTATGAGTGACCAATTCAACTATTTATTTACTCCGATTAAAATCGGCACAAAGACTGTAAAAAACAGGATCTATTTCGGACCCCACGGGACGATGATGGCTGATCAGAATTACATCATGGACGACAGGTATATTGAGTACTTGAGAGCAAGAGCCCAAGGTGGAGCCGGGTTGATAATTGCCGGGATGATGACCGTAATGCAAAATGCCAGGGATTTGGCGGGTATTCAGGAAATTCATGATGAAAGAGTTATTCCCATGTTAAAAATGCTTGCCGATGCATTGCACAATGAAGGAGCTGTTGCGCTGGTTCAGCTTTGTCATACAGGAAGAGAATCTGATCCTGAGTTAAGCCGTCTTCCTGCCTGGTCGGCGTCTGCTGTTCCATCCGGGGCCATGTTTCGTGATGTTCCCAAAGAAATGGAAACAGAAGATATACGGGAAGTAGTAAAGGCATTTGAAAGAGCGGCCCGGTTTGTCAAAGAAGCCGGTCTGGACGGTGTGGAAATACACGGCGGATCGGGCTATCTGCCCCAGCAGTTTATGTCTCCTATCACAAACTTTAGAACGGATGAATATGGCGGAAGCCTTGATAACAGACTCAGGTTTCCCATGGAATTAGTTGATGCGATTCACGATGCTATAGGTGATGATCTTGTTTTGGGATTCAGGCTTTCAGGTGATGATTTTGTGCCGGGTGGAAACAGCATAGATGATTATAAGGAGATAGCCCAAAAGCTTGAGGCAACCGGAAAGATCGATTTTATTCATGTAGGCGGCCCGTTTTATGAAGGTATATACGGTCTTGGCATGGGCATGCAGGTACCGTTGGGGTTTTATACTCCGCATTCAGTAGGATTTAAAGAGGTAGTAGATCTTCCGGTATTAAACGATTTCAGGATCAATGATCCGGTTCAGGGAGAAAAGATTCTGGCCAATGGTCAGGGTGATATGGTGGGTATGGTTCGGGCTCTTATAGCCGATCCCGAGCTTCCAAATAAAGCCAGGGAGGGAAGAATAGAAGAAATCCGTTCATGTATAGCCTGTGATCAGGGTTGCATAGGCCGTGCTTTTAAAGGAAAGGCGCTAACCTGTCTCCAGAATGCAACAGTTGGTCTTGAATTAAAGATAGGAAAGCTTGAGCCTGTGACTGCCAAAAACAAGATACTTATTGTTGGCGGAGGTCCTGCCGGTATGGAGACTGCCCGTGTGGCAAAGTTAAGGGGCCATGATGTAGTACTTTATGAAATGGAGAATGAACTGGGCGGTCAGGTGAACATAGCCGCAAAAGTACAAAGCAGGGCTGAATTTGCCGGAATTACCAGGTATCTTGTAAAGCAGATGGAAATACTAGGTGTTAAAGTTAATACAGGAGTTGCCGTAACACCAGAGCTGGTAGCAAAAGAAAATCCTGATGCAGTTGTTATTGCAACAGGTTCAAAGCCTTTTAAACCGCCCATACCGGGTGCAGATCAGGACAATGTGTTTAGTGTATGGGATGTATTGCTTGAAAAAGCCGATATTGGTGAAAACGTTGTTGTAGTAGATGGCGGTGAGTCTCACTGGCCTTGTTGCAGTGTGGCTGAGTACCTGGCTGACAAGGGCAAGAAGGTAGAGATAATAACTCCTTTATTGTTTGTAGGTATGGAGCTTGCCGCAACGGCTGATTTGATGCCGTTTTATGTGAGAGTCAGATCAAAAGGTGTGGAGTTTAAGACCAACCTGCATTTAATGGCAATTTCGGGAAATACATTAACATTTCTTGATGTGTATGCCGGAGTTCCAAAAACTATAGAGGGTGTGGATACAATAGTACTTGCTGCCGGAAACCGTGCAGATGATCAGCTTTACAAAGAATTGAAAGGAAAAGTAAAGAAGCTTCACAGGGTAGGCGATTGCGTATCACCGAGAAGGGCCCTTGAAGCTATTTATGAAGGATATAATCTGGGAAGAATTTTATAGCACTCAGGTTCGCAGTTCAAGGTTCACGGTTCAAGGTTTATGGTTAGCGGTTCAGGGTTCAAGGTTCACAGTTCAAGGTTTATGGTTCAGGGTTAAGAGGCATGAAGGCTCAAGACTACAAACTGTGAACCTTGAACCTGGAACCTTCAACCTGGAACCTTCAACCTGGAACCTTCAACCTGGAACCTTCAACCTGGAACCTTCAACCTGGAACCTTGAACCTGGAACCCTGAACCTGAAACCCATGAACCTGAGTAGTATTTTACTCTTTGTGTAACAAACCCATCTTTCTCATTTTACTTCTAAGCGTGCTGGGGTTTACTTCGAGAAGTTCTGCGGCTCCTCCACTACCGTTAATTTTGCCCCCGGTCTTTTTTAATACGTTTTGAATATGCCAGGATATCAGCTTGTCAATTCCCATCGGTACATGATTGTCTGTATTGACATCCTGTGAAATCAATTTGTTAATATCGGACTGCGGGAAAACAATTTTCATTATCTCTTTAATATGCAAAGAAATATCATTTATTGCTGAAGTTGTGTGCTCCTGTGTTTTAGTTTTAGGTGGTTCAGATTCAAATTGCTGGGATAAAGCATCTTCAAAAATCATTGGACCCGAAATATTTTGTCCCTGATGTTGAATTAATATTCGTTCCACATAGTTTTCAAGTTCGCGTACATTGCCGGGCCAGCTATAAGATTTTAGTTGTTCAATAACTGCCGGATCAATTGTAGGAGGATGAGACAGATTTCGTTCAACAGATTTTCTGTTAATAAAATAATAAATAAGATCCGGAATATCTTTTATTCTTTCCCTTAATGGCGGGATCTTGATGGGGTAAACGTTTAGCCTGAACCAGAGATCTTCCCTGAACAGCTTTGAAATAACCATATTTTTAAGATCTCTGTTTGTGGCGGCAATAATTCTGACATTTATTGGTATTGGCGTGGTACCTCCAACACGTTCTATCTGTTTATCCTGTAATACACGTAAAAGTCTTACCTGTGCTTCAAGTGGCAGTTCACCTATTTCATCTAAAAGTATAGTTCCTTTGTCAGCACGTTCAAACCTGCCGCGTTTTTGGGCTAACGCTCCGGTAAAAGCGCCTTTTTCATGGCCGAAAAGCTCGGAGTCAATCAATGTGTCAGGTATGGCGCCACAATTAACCTTAATAAAAGGCTGGTTTTTTCTGGGAGAAGAATAATGAATCGCATTTGCGATTACTTCTTTTCCAACTCCTGTTTCACCAAGAAGAAGCACAGGAATATTCACGGGAGCAACTTGTTCGACCGTATCGAAAACCTGTTTCAGGCCCGCGTTTTTACCAATTATCTCATCGCCCGAAATACGCCGCATCTCCTGATAAAGATAACGGTTATCATCAGCAAGCATTTCTTTTAACTTTAAAAGCTCCTGATGACGAAGAGCATTTGACATAGCAAGAGCAAAAGGGTCATGCAACATCGAAAGCAGTCGGGCATGTTTGTTTTCGTATTGATCTAATCCGATTAAATAAGTTACGAGAGCAAATAATCTTTTGTCCTGTATTTTAAGCGGAAGAGTCATGGTAGCCATATCAGGTCTATTGATCAGTTTTGTTACTACGTTAAGAGTGGTCGGAAACATCTCGGGCCGGTTTATGATTAAAACATCCTGAAGACTTGACCAGTGTCTTTCAACCTCTGCGCCAATTTCCGGGGTCAATGGTATGATCCGCTTCATCTTTTCTATCTTATGGCGGCTGACCTGAGCCAGTGTTTCTATAGCAGGCATACCCGGCTCACCGAGCACAAGATTCATTCCGGTTAATGGTATAAATTGTTCTAAATATTCCAGAGCCTTCCACATGGCGGTTTCGATATCCAGGCTTCCGCAAATCCTCATTGTAGCCTGACGGAAAAATTCGTTTGCGTCAATATCCATAAAATCCCTCATATTTTATATTAAGTTCTGAAAAAATTAGACTAGCTATATAACACACTTTTTCCGTTTATTATAACTATATTTATTTAATATAGATAGCTGCTAAATGTTAATGTGCATAATATATTGAATATATACGTAATAATATTTTGGCACGATTTAAGCATTGATACTTATAACTGCACAGATTCAAAATGAATATGGATACAAATAAATTATAAATTCAAAATAAAGGAGGCAAAAATGAACAAAGATTATGATTGGAGAGTAGGAGAAAAACCACTCGAAAAACCTGAAGATGCGGAGCCGATCCTGCCGGTGGACCCACCGGAAAAATGGGATCATGAGGCCGATATAGTAGTGGTCGGATCAGGAGGAGGAGGTCTTGCCGGTGCGCTGAAAGCTGCTACGGAAGGATGCTCCGTGATTCTTGTGGAGAAATTGAAATTTACCGGAGGGACAACACAATACGCCGGTGCCTTTTACGCTTACAACAGCAGAATACAGAAAAAAGAAGGAATAGAATGGGATGTAAATGAAATTGCCATGGGCAGCCTGTTTGAAACAGGTTACACAGGCAACATCCACTTGTTTCGCAATATGATACAAAAAAGTGGTGAAGTCGTTGATTGGATAGAAGATCAGGGTTTTGAATGGGAGAATGAAAGAGCAGGATATCCCGCAGTCACCTCCAAAGGCGGCCACGAGAAATTATGTTATATCGCGATAACGGACCTTACTAACTTTCTTGTTGAAAAGTGCAAGGAAAAGGGGGTCAAATTTCAAATTAATACTCAAGTAGACACATTGGTGAAAGATAATGGCAGAATTGTTGGATTAAAAGCCACCGATTCGGAAGGAAAAACCATTTTCGTAAAAGCAAATAAAGCCGTACTTATGGCGGCCGGCGGCATGCAGCACAATCGAAGCCTTCTTAAGCAATATGCGCCTTCAGTTTATAAAGGCGTTGGCAGTGTATCAATGTCTTTGCCGTGCAATACCGGTGAATGTTTCAGGATGGGGATTGGAGTAGGAGCCGATGTAGCAGGATTTGACTCGTGCACCTGCTTTGAGGGGGGAATAGACCTCATGGAGAGCGGCGGCCCATGGTTTAGATTTTTATACTCCGGAGATGTCCAGTTGTCCAGAGCCCCTTGGCTGCACTTAAACAAAGCGTGCGAAAGATTTATGATGATGGACAACAACTTAGGCCAATACATGTTAAGGCCGCCTGCGATGGCGTCACAACCCGGGGGAAGAGCCTATGTAATTTTTGATAACAAGTACGAAGACAATATCTGGAAGATCCAGGATGATGTCCCATTAGGGTTGTCTTGTAAACGCCCTCTCACACAGGATGTGCCGGCAAACGAAATAATTACCAGAAATGAGATGAATGCCCCTAAGGACTGGCGATTAGCAGTAAAAGAATCAATCGACTTAGGAGCAATAAGAGTAGCTAATACATTGGAAGAGCTAGCTGAAAAATTGGGCTTAGATAAGGTTTTGTTCAAGGCAGCCATAGACAAATGGAACAGTTATTGTGATGCAGGTGAAGATCCGGAATTTGATACACCTCCCCGGTTCCTGATACCGATAAAGCACGCTCCTTTCTATGGGCTTAAAGCCGGCGGCAGCATGGGGCCGGTCGGAACCGGTCTAAGGACTAATCAGCACATGCAAGTATTGGATATGGATACGAAGCCTATTCCAGGGTTATACGCCGCATTTTTCACTGCCGGTGGAAGTATAGGACAAAGTAGAATGCCGATGGGCTTTGGTCTTCTCGGTGGTTGCAGTATGTCGACTACTTCCGGTTATACTGCCATCGAACATGCTGTATCACAAAAGTAAGTTTCAAAATAATATCGGAAGGGAAAGCAATTATGAAGCTGGTAGATGGAAACGGCGGAACAATAATGCAGGTAAAAACAATGAAGCGTCAGGATGAGCGACTTGTTGTAAGGGGTATGGCTATGGGCGGTATGCCCATGACGGCCTTTGTGAAACCCGAGGAGTTGTGGAGCGTATTCGATCTGCTCACCTGGGATATAGTAAAGTACATGCCCGTCATGCTTTGGAAAGGCTTTAAGCTAAGCAGGAGTCTTAAAAAAAAGAAATAACAAGGAGGGTTAACATGGAGTTTTCAGGAGAATCAACATTGAAGGAAGTAATGGAAAATGAAGAAAGTAAAGCAGTAATGGAGAAACATATTCCGGGATGCTCGGACAGTCCAATGCTTAAAATGGGATATTCCATGTCATTGGAACTGATAGCAAGTTTGCCTCAAGCCGGTATAAGTTCTGAGACATATCAGGCAATAATAGATGATCTGAGCAAGTTATAAGTTATTTCCAGGCCAGATTCCGGCAAGTTTTAAGAGTTCATATATTTAATATAAATGTACCCGATGAGGAAATCAGCCATGAATATGCCTATGCAATCTTTAACAAAAAGTGAAATGCAAACAAATGTTGTGATTATAGGTGCCGGTCATAACGGCCTTGTGGCATCATGCTATCTTGCGAAAGCCGGATACAAGGTAGTAGTAGTTGAGGCTCAAAAAAATGTTGGTGGCATGACCTCATCCGGTCCGTTTATCAAGTCAGCACCTGAACATATTATCCATCCGTGTGCTGTGGATACTATATTTATACGTACATCAGGTATAATAGAAGAACTGGATTTAAAAAATCACGGCTTTAGTTCAATAGATCATGACCCATCATATGCATATCTTGCTCCGGACGGAGAGTCTATAGCTTTTTGGCGAGATCCTGCAAAAACGGCGGATGAAATCAAAAGATATTCTCCGGCAGATGCAAAAGCATTTCTAGAATTTGCAAATATACTTGAGGCATTGCTTGATGTAGCTCTTCCCATGATGTGCACAGATTCACGCAGGCCTTCATTGAAAGCAATATTAAGCACGGTTCGTTCATCAATATCAAATCGTAGCCGGCTTGGCAAATTGGGAGCTCTTGCTCTTGGTTCGGCTGATCAGGCTATTGCCGAATATTTCGATCATCCTTTTGTTATTGCGGCTCTTTTGGGAATTGCCGGAGGTGCAGGCCCGATAGATGCTGACGGGAGCGGTCTTGGCAATATTATTGTCGCTCTTTTGCACAAGGTAGGTGTAGGACGGCCGGTTGGAGGTATGCAGTCATTATCTGACTCTCTCAAAAGATGTTTATACAAGTATGGTGGAACTGTTCTGACCGGAGTATCTGTAGAAGAAATTCTTGTTGAAAAAGGACGGGCAGAAGGAGTTCGCCTTGCCGATGGAGGTATCATAAGAGCTGATTGTGTACTGGCAGCCTGTGATCCCCGAACAGCATTGTGCCGTCTATTGCCTGATGATGCTTTAGACAGACGAATAAAAGCACGCGTAGAACATATTCCCGCAAATGCCCGTGGTGTTGCACCAATGAAGGTTGACCTTGCTCTCAAAGGTAAGGTCGAAATGTCAAAACATCAAAAACTGCGAAAAGATCATGTTGATCTTAGAAAATCGGCATTAATTATCGGTACGGCAGATGATATACGATCGTCTTTTACAAGCTCCATCCGTGGGGAATTAACCCCCGACCTTTACTTCTGGGCGGCTATTCCCACAGCCTGTGATCCTTCACAGGCGCCGGAGGATCAGGATGTTTTATATCTTTACCCACCCGCGGTTCCGGCTCTTCCGAAAGAAGGTTGGCAGGCTTTGCGCGAAAAGGCTGAGAAAACCATAATATCTAGGGCAAGCCGGTATTTTGACAATCTGGATTCGCTTGAAATCGGAAGATGGGTTGAAACTCCTGTAGATTTGGGTGCACGCACCGGGGCATTTAACGGATGTGTTACCCATGTGGATTTTGCCCTTCTTCGCTCCGGTCCATTGCGTCCGGCCTGGGGTCTGGGCGGATATGAAACTCCCATAAAAGGTCTTTTTTTAGGAGCGGCCGGCTCACATCCCGGAGGAGGTGTTTCCGGAATTCCGGGCAAGCTAGCGTCAAAGAGAGTGAGAAAATACTTAGCATGATTTAATGATGAAAATAATTAATTATAAATAAGGAGACAAAAGAACATGACTATCAAATTAGGAGAAATGAAAGGGGCAGGGCCCTATTACGGAAAATCACTTGATGAACTGAATGCCAGTTTAAGTTGGGGACCTGAAGAGGAAAGAGAGATAGAACGTTACTGTGAGAAGATTCATAAAAATATCAAAGAAGAAGAAATGACTCCGATGGAACGTTTTAAGGCTACTATGGAAGGCAAGGAAAGAGATCGTCTGCTTGTGGAGCCGTTTTTTTTCCCAACCTATGCCCTGCGTACCTTGGACGGGTTTGCCGATGCCGTTAAAGCCATTGATGCTTACTTTTATCCCAAATTGCTGGTTAAATCTCATCTGGCAACAACTGCCCGCTATAAGTTGGACACAATGTTTTGTGCACCAATTTCTTATGGCGAAAATTTATTTGGCTGGAATTCGATGTTTATTGAAAACGGCAATCCGGTGCATGATGGAGATCCGCTTATAAAAACTATTGAAGATCTTGAAGGGCTTGAGGCTCCCGATCCCACAAAACACGGCATGTTTGCCCAATACCTCTGGTTTTGCCAGGAATCAAGAAGAATATTTGATAAATATGGTTTGAGCGACAAAATACCTATTGAAGGATCATTTTGTGAAGGACCGGACGGTTTTGCCTGCTCGCATATGGTAGGTTACAATCAATATTTAAAGCATCTTCGCAAGAATCCTGAATTTTGCAAGAAACTATCAAATAGGGCCTCCGACTGGCTGATAAAACTTGGCATAGCAGTAAGTAATTTGGGAAAAGTAGATTACAGCTATATGTGTTCTCTAGTCGGAATGTATCCCATTAAAGGTGTAGAGTGGATAGCCGGAGAGTATGCAAGGATTGGCAAGGCTGTAAAAGCAGCGGTAAAAAAGCCCATTGTACACGCCTGGGCCTTCGATGGAGCAACCGATTGGCTGGATGAATTACTTAAAGCCGGTGCCTTGGGAGATGACAGCTTCGATGGGATTATGTGCACAGGAGATATTAACAGATACAACATAGTAAATGATTTTGTACAAGAACATAACATGTACGGATGCTATGCTCCTTCAGATAAATTACTTGTGAGCGGACCTATGTCTAAAATAGAAGAAGAGATAAAAGGAAGATGTGATGCCGCCAAAAAAATACCCAACAACAGATGTACGATAGGTTTGGGTGCTATTGATTATTATACAACCCCGGAACATATGGACGCCAGTATAGAAGCAGCTAGAAAATTTGCCAAGATGTAAGAATGATAACAAAGGAAGGTGAGTACTATGTCAAATAAAGCAGAAATGTTGGTAAAGATGAAAGAAGCCGTCATGGATCTTGATGACGACTTATTGTTTGAGTTGATTGACGAAGGGCTTAAAATGGATATTAGCCCACTTGATATGATCATAGAAGGTATGAATCCCGGTTTAAACATCATAGGCGAGGGATTTGATACAGGCAAGCGGTTCATGAGCGACCTTATAATTGCTGGTG
>Ga0180007_10007000_pt1 | contig 10818 bp, 17 predicted proteins | sample MM_PC_MetaG_FD_121122 | JGI IMG/M metagenome (GOLD analysis project Ga0180007, IMG submission 121122) | Groundwater microbial communities from the Aspo Hard Rock Laboratory (HRL) deep subsurface site, Sweden - MM_PC_MetaG | ecosystem: Environmental > Aquatic > Deep subsurface > Groundwater...
GGCGACAACGTGCCCTCGAACGCGTCCAACAACAGCCAGAGTATGTGCAGACGGCGTGGATCGACGTCAAACGCGGTGTCGCTTTGATACCCAAGAGCGCCTCGTGCACGACCAGTAGGAATCACATGGGCAGCGTATTGCGGGTTAGTGAGCAGTGGACGGAGGACAAGGAGTTTTTGGGTATCTGCGCTACCGATGTCGACGGTCCCGGAATGTTGGCGTTCACGCGCGAGTTGCCCGATGAGTGGACGCATCTTCGCGTCACGGGCATGAACCGGGGCAAAACCGCACTGTTCGTAGAGGCAGTAACAGCCGGATAGGAGAGAAGTTATGAAAAAGAGCGCGCAAGAGATGAAAGACTCCCATGTTGTGCTAGATGACGACGCAGTAAAGTGGGTAGGTACTCGGGATGAGTGTTACGCCTTCGTAGCAGGACGTAACGGGGTTGGTCGAGTGCACGAAATTTTCGACAACGACGTAAGAGAGTGGCAACTTCGTCGAGCAGTACGGTGGCTGTACGTCGAGCTGCCACCTAGCACACGACTCGCACGACTCGCCCACTTCATGTCCTCCTTGCCCTGGCGAGTCACGGGCGACGGACCAAAGGTAAGTCCGGACCAAGTAGAATTCGTGCTGAAGTTCCTTACGAAGTGGGGACTACTAAACCTTTCTGACAGCGAGTAGGATTGACGTTTCATCAAAAATATAGGATAAGCTGATGACAAAAGAAGAGATGAAGGAAGTACTCGACGCTGCGTTGAAGCAGTTAAAGGAGATCCTTGAGCAGGACAGAGCCGCACGCCATGTCTACCTACCTGGCGATCTGGTATCGCCGTATCCGGGCGGGGCTGGCGAAGTGACGTGGACACCGACCGATGTGAAATGGGAAATAGCCGATACTGTGTCCATGCAGAACACGGTTACTACTAACCTTGCGGAGGATGAAGATGAAGGAATCTAAAACACTGGGAGTCACAGACATGGAAACGCTGAAAAACACCGTTTCCGATGTTGAAGTTCACGCCGAGCCCTCCCGGTCCACAGCCCGCGTCGCGGAGGGATGTCGCTGATGAATGAAAAAACATTCAACATGCTCCCATCGGCGGAAGCGCACCTGCAGCTACAGTACATGGCTGATCTAGTGGGGGAAGTCTGCTGGTCCGATTTATGGTCATTGCTCAGCCTAATTGGCGTGTATAGTCAGGCTAGTGGTAGGCTTGCCAGCACTATGACACGCGGTGGGTACTTCGATCTGAGCGGCTGGTGTTGCAGAGCTGCGGGAGGCTCTTTACTGGATCGCGTGCGTTACGCGCATGAGAAGCTGTGTGTAGACGATACGTGCTTGGCTATGGATCACTTATGGCAACAAATAGACAAAGGTGCCAGGTTGTACGACATGCACGTAACCTTGCTATTCAACTGGCCAGATCTGCTGTGTCTATCGGAAGATTCCGCATTGAATGCACGGTACACGGCTATATTGAAGGGATTAATTACCAAAAAAGTAGCATATTGGGATTTGCTAAAGAATATCCACGCAAAGATATCAATGCCTCTCGCAACGTTTCAAACTCTAGGATTGGAAGAGGCTGCGAAATCTGAGTACCGCGTGGTTATAGCCTGAAAGGCGCAGGATGAAGGCATTCAATACGCGGAAAGCCGGTAAGGCACGTATGTTTACGGCACATATAGTGCATGATTGTGGTTTTTCCGCCACTTTGTCGGTAGAGCGCTTGCGGGGCTGCGCGTCACTCGCGCGCCAGCCTTTAGACGATGAATGTGATGCGGGGATGCCGCGTTATGTGCCTGTCGAGCTGTGGGAGGATAAACCATGAAAGGATTAGTCCCGTACGCTCTTTCCCCTTGGGAACGCCGCTACGAGTTATCCGGCCACATGTCGCTCCTTGCGGACGAGGACTCCTTTTATAGCTTAGTCGATCTGAACGATCTGCCCGGTCCCAAGGGACGTAGGCTCTACAGACTGGCGTCCAAACAGTTGAAGGACGGAGATAACAAGGCCGCTATAGCCAGCTTAGCGGAGGCAGCAGCCCTACTCAAAGTGGCCAGGATGGATATGTCGGTCGCCCACGCGGCCTTGGCACTCTCCGAGTTGATCGTAGAGGACGATCCCGAGCGCGCCGAGCGCTTGGTGTCGGACAGCCTCCCTTTACTGGGGAATGACCCCATCCACAACGGAATGCGCAGACAGGGTGAACATATCCTCGAACGCGCGGCACAACGTAAGGTGGAAGATGGATGATAAAACAGCAATTACTTTCGCTAAGCACCTCCCAACCGAGCAGGCTATTCGCTTGCTCGGTGAAATCCAAGATCTAGAAATATTAAGGCAAGCGTTATTTGGAAGACCGTGGGATACGTGGACTATTGATGCTAACGCAATCATATCCAATAAAGGCTGCAACGCACTTACCGCCTGCCACAACCTTATCCTATCTGCGGTAGTAGCTTCGTTTCTGCGAAGGTACGCGCGCTATGATCCACAAGTAGCCTATGAGTTGACGGACGATATTAGGGAATCGGGCGGCTTGACGCCCACCTTACGGCGCGCGGTCACATACACCAGACAACGCTTTGCCAAAGTACTCCCACACGTGGCATTAAAGCGCGGGCTCGAAAGGGTGATACGCTACCATCCTGGGGCATGCGAATATTCGCATACGGAGACTGATTGGCATGATCCATATGGAGAAGTGCACAAGGGGATCTACAGGACAAAACAAGTGCGTACAGATGAGGCGTATGATGGCACTTTGGCGAAGTATGCCAAGGCGGAGTTGGCTAAGGCGGAGTTGGCTAAGGCGGAAGATAAATAATGGAAATAGAGGATATTGGTACAAGAACACGAAGGTGAAAACGAAAAGCCCGAGGGCTAGAGAGGGAAACATGCACTACATTACACTGCAAATCGGCGATCAATACCAGGACCCGGAAGTAAAGAAAAATACTTTGGATTACCTCGCACGTTTCGGGTCCGTCGCTATCGTGGGGCTGACGCGCGCATTGCCGGTAACGGATAACAGTGGCACAGCTACAAGACATGGTGCTCGAAGGTAAATCCGCCGCTGAGGTAGTGGCAGCAATAGGAGTTTTAGATGAGCAGAGTAGATGATGATCTGGCGTTCTACATAGCACACAAGGAAGATCAGGCGCTGATAGCGGAATATGAGAGCATGCCTTCTCTGATAGGATGCAAACGGCAGCACGTCGAGGAAAGGGAAGATGAGCGCCTTGCACGCGTGTTTCACGAAACATACGAACGGTTGGCTATCGAGTTTTCCTACGACACACGAGCGGCGTCTGCTGTGCCTTGGGAAGACGTTCCAGATAACAACAAACAGCTCATGATAGCTGTCTGTAATCACATTTTAACTTTGTGGGGGGTCTTTGATGTTTAAGAAACCGAAAACAACAGCCAATCCGGACGTAGAAGCGATGTTGACGGATGAGTTCGTTGAGGCTATGGCAGGTGATACGACGTCGGCAATGGCTCGGCTTTGTACTGCGGCACTTCCATACGGAGTGAACGCGCAGGACCCTCGGGTGATTGCTATCGTCAAGGCGATCAGAGATGACGAGTAAAAGGATACAAAATGGGGAGATGGGCGAAGCGCTTCGGGAAACACTCAACCAGGCAAGTCTAGTGACGAGGGCTCTCCAGTCACAGAAGGCGTCTCACCCCATCGGTGGACTTATCGTCACTGCCGATCATGCACTAGTGTGGATGGATGGTGTAGCTAGAAGCGACCTTTCCACATTCACGGGAACATTTGATGTGTTTGGGGACAGAGGTGACGATGCGTACACAATTGTGTTTGAAAATGGCCACTTGACCGGGGTTCAGGAAGAGTCCTGTACGCAATACCAATCCGCTGGGCCGACAACACAAACTTATGTGACTCCTGAAGAAAGCTCGTGTTTAAAGAAACTGGCGGAAGAGTTGCACACCCCTGTCACGGCGTGGTTTATTCAAAATAAGAGCCTCCACACTCCATCTCCTAGGTTGGAGGATGCAGAGCGAGAAGTCGTACTCACAAACTGGAATAAGACTACCGAATCGGAGGAGTACCCGCTGTTTACCCCCAAAGATAGGTACGATGAATGGCGTCGACTAGCGGAGGAGCGCGGGCAAACAGTCTCTAGACTGATAATGGATGTGATGAGGTTACCATGAAAAGAACTGTAGATTTGATCAAACTAGCAAAGGTTATTGCCCTCCCAACACCAGAATATGAGAAGGCGGTCTATGGGCTACTCGCCAGCTGGCGGCTCGATGACGCGGAGGAGCTTTTACGGCAGTTTCGTGAATTGACTGATGCGTTAAAGGCAAGGACCGGAGACGTTCTCTCAATCACTGCGGCCTTCGATAGTATAGACCAAGCTAGTGGCTAGCGCTTTGGGTGTGGAGATCGAGAGGTAGTATGGAAGCGATTATATTCAAGACATTGAGTGAAACGTACTTCAGCGTAGAGAAGGGTTTCGCGTTGATACCTCAAGTTGCTAGCTACACTGGTTCTGGTGAAGGCGACTATAGGATCGCAGATGCGATAGCTATGGGCACCTGGCCAAGCCGGGGCCTGGACCTGCACGGGATAGAAATCAAGTCTAACAGAGCGGATTGGGTGCGCGAGCTAAACAATCCGCGCAAGGCCGAAACCATCGCGGCATTCTGCCACTATTGGTGGTTGGCCGTGTCGGACGCTGCTATCGTGTACAAGGGGGAGTTGCCCTCTTTGTGGGGACTAATTGAGGTCAAGGGTGTTAAGTCGAAGGTGATAAAACGCCCCAAAAAACAAAAAGCAAAGCCGATTACGTACGAGTTCCTCGCATCTATCATGCGTCAAGTAGGCAAAATGACCACGTCGGACGTAGCACTAGACGCCGCGTTAACCGCCAAGTACCAAGCTGGTGTGGAGTGGGGGAAAGAACGGGGCGCGTCGGATTTAAAGCGCAAGATTGCGGACCTAACGTGGGAGGTTGAACGTCTGCGCAATTTCAAGATTGAAGTGCAGCGCTTTACCGATGTAGCAGGTATAGACGCGCGTAGACTTTCCAGGCGCATGATCTCCCCCGATTTCGCTAAACTGATCAAGTATTTGGTAAACGCTAATCCACCGATACACGCCACCCACGCAATTGCCCAGTTAGAAAACATCCACAGTCAGGTAGAAATAGTTGGAAAGGCCCTTGTCGATTTAACGGAGTCGATGCGCACCATAAATACAGGTATCGATAAAGAGTGGATAGACGCTTTGTACGAGGAGAATGAATGTACACGCAAAAGTACCGACCCAGAAAGCTCAAACAGTTAGTAGGGCAGCCTGGTGCTGTTAGTCTGCTGGCTGGTATAGTAAATAACGAGAAACGTCCCCAAACGTATTTGGTGTACGGGCCCTATGGTTGCGGCAAGACCACGATCAGCCGCATACTAGCGAAACGGTTGAACTGCTCTGATCCAGTCGGAGCGGACAGCTGTAACAAGTGTCCTAGTTGTACGCGGTTCAGAGACGGCAATCATCCGGATCTAGTAGAAATCAACGCGGCAAGCTCGCGCGGGATAGACGACGCGCGTACGTTGGCGGAGCAAGCTAGCTACGCGCCAAGGTACAAAAAGCGGGTCATCCTTTTGGACGAGGCGCATATGCTGACTCCACAGGCATTCAAAAGCCTGTTGAAACCTCTCGAAGAACCTGCACCAAACACGATTTTCATGTTGATCACTTCCGAGGACACCAAAATACCGAAAGAGATCAGAAGTCGGTGCTCAGATATAGTGCTTAAAAAGGTCCCCACTACTGTTTTAGCGGACAAATTGTTGCGGGTTATTTGCAAGGTCGAAAAGGTAAGTCTACCTGATGACATTTTGATGAAAGTCGCGGAGTTGTCGGACGGGCGCCCGCGCAACGCGATCAGTAATCTGGAGCGCGTGGTAATGTCCATGGGCTGCAGCGGTAGTCCGGATCTGGAATCGATCACAAAAGTACTCGAAGAGATAACTGCTTCGTCCCCGGTAGCCGCTGCTGAGAAGTATTTGCTGTTGTGCAAGCGTGGGTCAAAGGATGCTTTCAGTGCTTTTGATGATGTGCCACAACTCGACGAGTTTGTGTCTATATGTGCGCGGCTGTTGGTGGACGCTTGGAAAAATACGCGCCCTGCCAAATTCATCAAAGCCTTTGCGAGGATGGACGCGGCTACTTTGGGCATGGCAACCGCAACCATGCGCGTAGCTGTGGATAAACTCGGATACGATTCTACGGAGTACACAAAGGATGTTGTAATGGCGGAAGTGACGTTCAATTTGATCGATTTGTTTGAGCAGGCATGATAGTTTTTAAACGACTCAAATTCAGGGGTATGCATGCCTACGACAACGCAACCGTGTCCATTCCGTTGGACAATCAAGGTCCCGTGTTGATCGTTGGTGATAATGGGTCCGGTAAAACTACGATATGGCACGCGCTGTCATTCATTATGTATGGCAAGACTTTGCACGATGCGCGGGGCAACAAAGCCACCGGAGGCAAGCCTTTTCTTGGTTCGCTCGAATTCGAATTTGAGGGACACGACTACAAGGTGGTGTCACGCTATAACGTGCCAAAGCTTCCCAACGGCGTATTTATTTGGGTGGACAGAGAGGACGTTACCCCTGCAGATCCAAACGATGCTAAAAACTACATTCAAGCACGGATCCCACGAGAGCAGTTATTGGGCACCACCATCATACCGCAAGCATTTATGCATACCATGATCACAGGCACTTCAGGCGAGCAGACAAAGTATTTGTCGGGTATGTTTGGTTTTTATGTATACGATCAGTTGATCAAACAGTTGAAAGCTCTCAGAGACGATCACTCCGATTCACACACGAAGCTATTGCTGTTAAAGGAACGCTTGGACGAAGCGAAAAGCGGCCTTGACGGACTTCCTGATGTAGAGTACACCGATGAATACCTTTGGCGACTCAAGGCGCTTAAAAAGGCGACCAAGGCTCATCATGCTGTAACAAAGTACCAAGCCGACGTCGAGACGCTCCAGTCCATGAAAGCGGACGCGCCGCCCAAACCGGCGCGTAAACTGTCCGCCGTGGAAAGCGAGTTAGATGCAACTCGCCAGCTGTACAGCAGACAATTGCGAAGAGCGCAGTTAGAAGTAGAATTGGAATCTGCGGAAACCGGAGTCGTGAACGAAAAACGTGAACGAAAATTATCGGCCACGATCGGAGCTCTGGTAGAAGAGGTAAATACCATCAAACGCGCCAAGCGCAGTGTAAAGGACGTGGGTGAGATATGTGATCAGTGCCTGCGTCCCTACGACAGCAAAGATAAGAAGCACGTACTAGCCGAGATGGATCAGCATATAACAGAAATAATGCACAAGCTAATGAGTACGAAGACTCTGCTGAGCGAAGTATCAACCAAGAATAAACGCAGGAAAGCCGGTAACGCGCTACGTGCCGAGATAGATAGGTTGCCGTCTGGAGACGCGGCAGAAACAAAAAGATCTGCGAAACTGCTACAACAAGAGCATAGGAATTTGATTGAGTATCGCACCGCCGCGAAAGCTATCATAGCTGCGCGCGGTAAGTTACCTACTACGCCGCCGAGGGCTCCCCAAATACTCATCGAAGACATAGATGCAGAAACGGAGAAGTGCTACAAACAGATCAACGACATGAAGCACGCGATCGAACAGAAAAAAACAGTTACTGATAGAATAAATGATCTTTCGGAACAACTCGCCGAACAGAAAAAGTCGGCTGGTATCTATGACACAATTAAAAGTTTGATCGCGCTGGTGACTGAAACAAAACGCGATGTAGTTACGTCAGTGTACGACGTGATCATACAGACGTTGCCTGGATATATAGCACGGATGTCCGGCGTGGCGCCTACCTTTAGTGCAAGCGGCAACAAGCATGGTATGTCGTTGGTAGTATCGCGCGAAACGGGTGATGCAGAAATGCGGTTTCAATCCGGTGGGCAAAAAGATGAAATGCTTATCGCAATGTTGCCATTGTTGAAAGAAATTACTCCATTTAAATCAAATCTGCTAGTCCTCGACGAGGTAGGTGCGTTTCTAGACGAAAGTCATAAAAGTAAGTTGCCAGACGTAATTTCTACATTCGATGTCCCATCAGTATTTGTTACGTCGCATAACGATTCTTTGATGAACTCAGATATATGGACGACGGTGCTGAGAGTCAAAAACGGTAGAATACGGAGGCTGGTGTGATTGGAATCGCGTACACATCGATTCATACAGTGATGTTGGCAACAGATACGAAACGCTTTCACGTGTGTTTTTTACAGCACGCCAACAAAGCGGGTATCGACACATTGAATGCCTGGCTCCAAACAGAAAGCAAACCTCGTAAAAAGGTGCTTCTACTCGACGGATGTGCTCTGTTAAACAATCCGACAATACGTAGCGCGACAGATACAGTAAAACGGTGTGTGGTACGTGATCACATTGACATGCTCGAAAGAGTTAATATTCCTGTGTTGGATTCGGTTGCAAAAATATCTGGTCCTCACGCTGCCAGGGTAACAACTAAATCCTTGAATCGCGCGATAAACTATGATACAGTGGAGTTCAGGCACGCACATATGCTACCTACGTATATGAATATTGACGACAGTCTCCCGCGTGTCATGACTTTGTCAAATACGTTAGAGGTAGTGCAACGTTCGGTGTCCGCAGATCAGCTGCAGCCATTCCTACCGATTATGGCAGGTACGTTGGCTGGCGTAAACACGTTGAAGCAATTACATGTAGTGATTCGTAAGTTGATTGGTTTGGGTGCGCGCTCCGACGCGTTAGAGGAGTATTACTACTACTGTGCGAACGAAGGAAAACTGATCAGAGCCGCCTATCAGGCTATGGTGTTGGGCGGGCTGTCTCCGACGCAGGCTGCGGATAAGTTCGCCAATGATTATGTGGCCGCTGCTAACATTTCGAAAGAGCTGACGGCGGTGTGCACTGTGGTAGGCGCGTCTACCAAGTTCGTAAAAATCGGAAAGCCTACTACACGTATACGCGTAAAGAGAAAGTACGGAACCGCTCGGTTGTTCGCAGCCGTAAAAAACATTACTAGTGCCTTGGAGAAATTAAATGCGCATATTGCGGGATACAGTGGTAAAATGTTACTGCGTACAGAATCCAAATGACGCAGAGCTGCGCGAATTACGGAAAATAGGTTTTGAAAAGCGTGGCAGCATTTATGCTTATCCGGTAACGCCTAGCAAAGATAGTGACGCACACATTACGTCTGTGCTAACTAAGGCTGGGGTGGACGTGTCATACGCCTACAGCAAAAAAGAACCGGTTCCGGATAGTATGGTACTGGCAAAACTTCCAAACGGACAATATGAGTTTATGGAAGAGCCGACAGACCTGCAGCGTAGTTGGCTAAAGTCGCATGCGCTTGGAGTGAATTTCATACCAAAGTTTGGTAAATACAGAATCAAAGATCCGGCGGCTAGATTCTTGTCCCTCGCAGAGGAGGATAAAATAGCGATAGTTTTGCAAGGTGGGATGGATGCCACTATATTGGTGCGTAGACTAGTAGAAATTGCAGAAAAGCTTCTGCAGATAACGACAAACACAGGAGAAGACAATGGGTAGAAAAATGCAGATTCCAAATTTTACGTTCACGGCTTCGAAAACTGGACTGATGTGCAATCTTGGTAGTGATGATGGCGCGCGCCCACGAAAGACGCTGGTTAGTCTAGGCTTCAAGAGGAAGAAGAAGTCCGGTAACTACGTCTTAGCTAAGGAGTTCAAATCCCGAACCGAAATTAGCGAGTTTCTCACGTCGGTTACACAAGAAGACTTCCCCTTCACCTACGAGTTGACTAAGAACGGGAACGGGAACGGGAACAAGGTTGAGCCGAAGGTGGAAGAGGCGGAGCCGGATGCCAATGCCGAGAAGCTGAAGGAAAAGAAGGCCGACAAAGTCAAAGTGGAGAAGGCAGCAAAGAATGCCGATAAGGTGGAGGATAAGGCGTCGGAAAAGGGTAAGAAATGCGGCACAGAATCTATGTTGCAGACGCTGCACTCCGAAATCACCACTGCGATGGCGCCGATCCAGAGTGTCGTGGATGTAATTCCCACGCTGACAGATCTGCTGGAGTCAATCCTGGCGCATATCCAGGAAATGAATGCGCGCTTCGACGCGCTTGCACAGTCAGCACCCAAAGAAAGCCTCGTCGTTACCGCAGAAGATGACGACGATTCCTCATTTGAGGAAGAGGAAGAGGAAGACGATCCTCCATTTGACGAGGACGAGGAAGACGATCCTCCATTTGACGAGGACGAGGAAGAGGACGAGGACGATCCCTCAATTGAGGACGAAGAGGAAGAAGAGGAAGAGGAAGACGACCCTATCTCGTTTGAGGAAGAAGAGGAAGACGAGGAAGAAGAGGAAGACAAGGAAGAAGAGGAAGACGACAGCTTCGCTTACGATAACGAAGACGTCAAAGAAGACGACGACGTTGATTTCGATTGGGATTGACACGTGAATGTTTACCCTGTGGAGTACTACCTACACAGGGTAAACATTCTCAGAATGGTGTATCATGCAGTTTCTTGAATCCTCTAATCCGTCGCAATTTGACTCGGAAAGTCTGTGGGCGGCACGTGAAAAATCCTACCGTGGGTGGGCTATATGCCTGATGAACCACCTAGCTGATTCAATGCGCTGGCAGTTCCTAGGAGTATCCAACGGAAAAGAAGAATCGGAGACTGGCGCTGTAATTGATACAGTGAATTGCGCCTACATGTATTGTCCATTGAATCTAC
>Ga0180007_10007001_pt1 | contig 10815 bp, 17 predicted proteins | sample MM_PC_MetaG_FD_121122 | JGI IMG/M metagenome (GOLD analysis project Ga0180007, IMG submission 121122) | Groundwater microbial communities from the Aspo Hard Rock Laboratory (HRL) deep subsurface site, Sweden - MM_PC_MetaG | ecosystem: Environmental > Aquatic > Deep subsurface > Groundwater...
AATGTGTTGCCGCATTTTTCACATTTGTATTCTGCTTTTTTACCCATATGGGTTCATTCTCCAAAACTCTTTTCGAATTTCATAAAATATTTTAGATTTTCAAAATTTCCTGTTTTAAACTTTTATCAAATGTGGCCACTTCCAGGTTATGTTGCTTTGAAAGCCATATTATAGAACAATCCACAAAACTTAAATGATCATTTTGTTTCTTAAAAATATCAATTACCTCAAAAAATTCATCCCGTGAGGTATGACGTATTATAAGAGCTTCATCATTAAGTAAAAAATCAATAATCTGTTTGACTTTCTTCAACCCGATCTTACGAAGTAAGACAGTTATTATTTCATTGAAAAGATAGTCAGAGATAATTATCTTTCTTTCTTCTGCTATTTTAAATATTTCAACTGCTTTGGTGTGGTGAACATCTGTATCATGAAAAAAAGCAATAAAAACTGAGGTATCCAGAATCATTTAGTCACCATAAACAATTTCGTCTATTTTCTCACTTAAATTCGGGTCGCCACTACTGAATTTTACTTTTTCATATATTTCAAATATACTCTTGTACTTTTTCTTTGGCTTTTCGCTAATGTGTTCTTGTACCAATAGAATAATTTCTCTGAGAGCTTCGGCAATTGTTATGTTATGTTCCTCTGCATACTTTGTAATGAACTCCTTGGTGCCATCATCGACGTTTCGTATCGCAAACATATCTGCCATGTATAACATGTTAAACAAACAGTTTTTAAATAAATGTTTTACATGTTAAACATTAGCCTAGGAGATAACTTTAGCTAATTAAGAACCATAATAAAATAATTCAAAACAGCTGCAAAGCTAACCCACAATATGTATGGTATTAACAGAACTGCCGATTTTTTTGATATGTGATAAAAGGCATATATTGTCCAGACGATCATTGCCCATAACACAATTATTGTCAAGAAAGCTAAGAACGGAGACTGCAAACCAAAAAAGATTATTGACCATAATGTGTTTAGTATTAACTGACCACCGAAGATAAGAAGTGCAGATTTTGATTCTTTTTTCCCTGACGTGAAAACAAGATAAGCTGATATTCCCATAAGGGCATAAAGTGTAGTCCATACTGGAGCAAATATCCAACTAGGTGGATTGAATTCAGGTTTGATAAGAGTCAGATACCATCCCTGAACTGACTGAATTGTGAAAAAAGAACCGATCAAACCAGCCAGTTCACAAAGTATTATGAAGCCAATCAAATAGAGAATATTCTTTAATTTCAAACAGTACACCTACATCTCTTCCTTTTTAATAGCTTTAATTGATCTGCAGGACTATCAATAAAAACCTTCTGAACAGCTCCACCTCTAGCTAAAGAATACTCAAGATCGCTATTATGGTTATATCCTCGTTTTTTCATCTCGTTGACTAATTTCTTATGTCGAGTATAAAGTGCAAGGAGCTTCCCGTTCCATCTTAATGTTTCAGGGTGTTTGGAATAGCCTTTCTTTCCATTGATCAGAATTGACCAAATTGCATGTAACTCCCGATGTTCTCCTAACAGATGTTGACGACATAATTTTGATGGTGATATATCCCAAATTCGCATTATGATCCTCCTTTAGAATATCTAATTTTTCTATTCACCCTAAAACGTTCCTAGGCTTTCCAAAACTCTTTCCTGATCTCATAAAATCTTTTGGAATTCAAAAATGTCATCATAAAAAAATAAAAAGAATTGAAATTCTTTGTGAATTTCAAAAATTTTATTATACTTTTTACAGTACAATAAAAAAATTAATCACTAGGATGAACAACGTACCAGTTCCCGTCGATTCCCTGACCATGGGTGTCTCCAGGTTCGTTATCCCCTACATATGTATATAGCGGCATATTGTTGTAGGTAACCTGATTTGTGTTATCGGTTCTTACAAAAGCCCCAATCTCGCCAGGCAATCCATTCGGAATAGAGATTGTATCAAAAACAATTAGTGGTGTCCAGTTGATCTGACAAGTATCATAGCAGGTACTTATGCCTTCAGTATCTGAAGTAAATGTGTATAGTGTGTACCCATCATTATCCACCAGGATTTCGCCGAGGCTGCTGTTTGCTGTTTTCACTGTATAAACTATCAAACCAGTACATCTCCAGTTTATTTCAGCAGTAAGATTCTCATATACTACACACGCAGGATCACATCCTAGTCGAGTCGCCTGGATATCGAACCACCAGGTCTTTGAATTGTTATTGTATACTGCATCAACATCGGTAACATCCCCTTCGTTTATGCAATCGCTATTTCTCGCGATATCAAGAGCATCGGTAATAGTCAATTGACATGGTGTCTCCCATAAGCGCACGCACGTTTGTAAGGTTTCACACCATGAGTATCCAGCCGAAGCCTTGCAACCATGTGCATCAGAATCATTCCCAACAAGCTGCGGACACGGAGCGAATTCACAATTTGGACCTGTTCTTCCAACTACACTTCCATCAGGACATATTTTTGCCTCTTCAGTGCAAGCAGTATTGTTTGCCGGAAGAGTTTGCTGGGTGCAACCAAGCATAAGGACAATCACAATAGACAAAAATATCAATGTTAACTTCAGAAAACCACCATTTATAAGATCCAGATTAACATTTATAACCTGCACAGCGTAGCATTTGCATGGTCAAGTATGAATTTTCTTGAAAAAAATCGACGATAATTTCATTTAGAAATAGAAAAAAAATAGAATAAAAAATACAAATTCAGAATCTCAGACGATTAATCTTAGAATCTTGATTTTGGTTTGTAACAGTTTCTGCAATACACTGGTTTTCCTTCAGTTGGTTTGAAAGGAACCTGGCATGCTTGCCCACATTTTGAGCACGTTGCATCAAACATTTCTCTGTCGCTATTATCTCCATATCCCATATATTCACCATTTTATTCTACTTAAAGATTGTTCATATCACTATTTAATAGTTGCCCTCAACACACATTAACAAATTATTCGCTTTTTTTATCGGATTTCAGATAAATTTCCTTATTTACTTCTATTGGCATGCCTGTATATCCGCAATTGGAACAGACGATCCTAGTCTCTATAGAATCTGCTCCGATCTCAGAAAGTTTGTCTTCTTCAAAATCTGGTTCACCGACTAGATGGTTGCATTTTGGGCATATGATTACAATTTCTTCATTTTTTTCTTTGCCATCTTCTTTTTCCATTTCTCGTTTAGCAGCTTCTTTATCTTCGTATTCATCGACTTGTTTCACTGCCTTTTCGGTTTCTTCATCTTCCGTGGTCATACAACAAACAACCTAGTTCTTCTTTTTTATTCTTTTGTTTTGGAATTTCCATGATTATTTGTTCATTTCGGTTTTTTCCGGTATTTTGGAACTCTTAATAGAGTATATAATAACAAAGCCATGCCAAATATGATTGATGCTTGACCAACAATCATGAAAAGGAAGATAGATCCAAAAAATACTAGTGCACAGGATAATAAAATCATCTGCCAATACAATGGATTTGACCTGGCCAATGGAACATATATTGTTTTATTTTCAAATGTTATCTGGTCATACTCATCATCTTTGACGATAATCGGGAGTCCAGAAAAATTACATTGCGGACAAAGAAACCTGCCTGCAACAGGATCATAATCTAATCCAATCAGTTGTCCCATCATTGCCACACTTGGAAGATATTCTGGTCCTTGAATCTTCCAACCGCAATTCGGACAGATCTGGATTTCTCTTGAATTTTTTGTCATTATTTACCTCAATAAATTACCTTTCAACCAGACAAACCTTTAAGTTCATCAAAAGTATAAACATCTAATCCTAATTCCGAAGCAACAGTACATTCACTTGTCGATTTATAACAATGGACCAAAAGTTTCTTTGGTGGGCTTGTAATATCTATGGTATTAATACTGCAATCATATGTTTTCATAAGGTCAGATTCAACAGCAACACAACTACAACCCAAAACCGCCATTCCATCATAGCCTTCGCTTACTGCAAGTTGTCTTGCCTGACCAAGACAATTGTTTTCTACTGTTTGTGTTGTTATCTGACCCCAATCGCCACGTCCAGTAGTTCCAATAAGTGAGATGTTTTGAATATCATCTAATGAGGTAACTATCAACAGTATCAAAAGTATTGCTATAATTATGATGTATCTCCTGTTAGAACGCTGTGGTTTTTCCTCTTCCATGGATTAGATAAGTTAAATAGAATTAATAAAATAGACTATCTTTGTATGTTTAACACTAAGATAAAAAAATAAAAAAAATCAAATAATGGATTTAGTAAGCATATTAGAAAAATTTAGAGTTTTTCTACTTTCTCTGCTTTAGGTCCTCTGTCACTCTGTACAACCTCGAATTTGACTTTGTCTCCTTCGCGGATTGTTGTTCCTGGCACAAGTCCACTCGAGTGAACAAAGTATTCATTTCCATCATCAGCGGCAATAAAGCCGAACTGTTTCATATTGTTAAAAAATTTTACTGTTCCTTCTACCATGTTTACACCATGTATACTGTTCTGTTATACTATTAGTTCCATTTAATAATATATACGTTTGCTAAAAAAAATCAATAAATTGCCCTATCTTTCGTTGCTTCATCGATTCTTCCGAGAGCAAGAACATAGGCTGCAGTTCGCATGTCGATTTTTTTCTTCGAATGGATCCCAAAGGTTGTATTGAATTCTTTTACCATTTTTGCATGTAGTTTCTTATTTACTTCCTCTTCTTCCCAATAATATCCTTGTTTGTTTTGTACCCATTCAAAATATGAAACACAAACACCACCTGAATTGGCAAGTATATCAGGAATCATGAATTTGCCATTCTTATAAAGAATATCATCAGCTTCTGGCGTTACTGGACCATTTGCAAGCTCGACTATCATTTTACCATTTATCTTATCTGCATTTTTATCAGTAACGACATTTTCCAAAGCAGCTAAAACAAGTATGTCACAATCAAGTTCAAGAAGCTGTTCCTGACTTAATTTTTTGCAGCCTGGATAAGCGTCCACCCGGCCTTCATTCTCTTTGATTTCGCTTAATTTACCATAGTCAAAGCCGTTTTCAAGAAGAGCGCCTCCTTTTGAATCAGATACTGCAATGATCGTATATCCATCTTCGGCCAAAAGCCTTGCCATATGTGATCCTGCGTTGCCAAAGCCCTGAATAACAACCTTCTTTCCATAGGTTGCCTTTTGCACTGCTTCTTTTACACAATAATACCCGCCCAGCGCAGTTGCGTATGATCTCCCAAGTGATCCACCAAGTGAAATTGGTTTTCCTGTAATTACTGCTGGAGAATATTGCCCTACGATAGTAGAGTACTCATCCACCATCCAGGCCATTATCTGTCCATTTGTATAGACATCCGGGGCTGGAATGTCTCTGTCAGGACCAACAATTCGATATGCCTTTCTCATCCACCCTCTTGATAATTTCTCTAGTTCTGCTTTTGATAGTTTGTGTGGATCAACAGTTATGCCACCTTTTCCACCACCATACGGAATGTTAATGACCGCACATTTGATAGTCATCCAAAATGCAAGTGCCTTAACTTCATCAAGTGTAACTCCAGGATGATATCTTATTCCTCCTTTTGTAGGACCTCTGGCATCATTATATCTGACCCTAAAACCTTCAAATACTTTTAGTTTGCCATCATCCATTCGCACCGGAATCGAGAACGAAAATGATTCTACAGGGTATTTCAGCATCTCTTCAGTTTCCTGAACCAAGTGTGTATGTTTCTTTGCCTTTTCTAGCTGCTTTTGTGCGTTTTCAAAAACCATTTTCTCCACCTCATTAATTAGATTTTCACATTCCTTAACTAATAAGTAATTTAAACCTTCCCAGAATTCCTACGTTATAAAACGGAATCTTGTTATTTTGTTACAATTGGCGAATCGATAGCACATAAATACCTTTTGGAACACCACTATAAATATGCAAAACCAACAACCAGTAAAATGTCTCAGAATGCAAAAAATGCTTGACACAGCTAGAAAATTATTTCAGACTCCAATGGCAGACAGGCTGATGAGAAAACAGACTCTGAAAGTACTTGATTTTGGCTGTGGCGATTCTACCAGTACTGTAGCGCTTACCAGAATGTTGTTGGAGTATTCCCATGCGTTAGGCATGACGATTATAGGAGTTAATGCTGACCAAAATCAAGAAGAAGATTGCATTGTACAGTTCAACTCCCAAAGATGTAATTCTGTTTTGGCTATATTCAACAATTTTATGTTGTCTGATGGTCCGGATGTCGAAAAATTCAAAAAAGCATGCAGTACCGATAGATTTGATATAATAACAATCTTCAATCCCGGACCTCCTGCAAAACTGCTTGAAATGATGCGAAAGTATGAACGCGATACCATCCTTTTTATGATCAGAAACAATTTCAATTTGTTGAGAGAACTGCCCGAAGAGATAATTAATATATATATATATAGATTTACAAAAGACGAACTGAGAGGAGAAACACCGGCACCAAATCTAGAATTAGAACGCAAGGTGATAGATACTTTTCTTATAAGGGATTACAATATCGATCAAGAGAAACTCAACATCATGGATCAGCGAACTTTAATCCGATTTGTAAAACGCATTTGTTTTGAAATGCCAATCAAACATGTGATACCAACACTCCTGAGCCCCGACGGTGTTTTGTTAATTGCTGCTGATGGCCTTGTTCCGTTTGACCAAATACGGGAAGTTCTTACGGATAATGGATATGCGATATTGTTCGATCAACCTAACGATCCTACGCATGTCATGGAATTGTCGGATTTTAACAAGCATCTATTTGGTGCAAGGAGATTGAACTGATTTTGATCTCGATTCTATCTTTGAAAAGTTTTATCTCGTTTTTTGTCGTGCGCTTTACTGAATACTTGTAGGTTTTATTATCTTTCTGGAAAAATGCCAGATTTGGGTCATGGTTAAGTCTAGCAGGACCATCCGCTATTTCCAATAAGGAATATTCAGCTTCGTTCTCAAAGAACTTGAGCTCATAGTTGGAGGAATCATCTGTTGTTTTTACCAAATCAATGTCAAACCCTTCGTAAGTTACTCCTTTTTCTTTTCCAACTGATTCGAATGTCTCTGCAAGTGGATGACAACCATATGATATAACTTTGAAATTCTCATTATTAATAACAATATTTTCTTGGTATTTAATTTTTCTTAGTTTTTGGATGATTAATGAACTGTCCATAAGGTTTACTAACAATTAATGTTAATAGATTTACTGTTTTAATATTAGTATGGGATTTATACCAAAAAAAGACGATCAAAAAGAATCAGTGGGAGTGATCTCAGTAGTGTTAGTACACTGGTTGTTTGGGTTAGGTATTCTTTTCATTGGACAGAAAACAAAGAACACAATCGAATTTTGAGTTGGAGTGGCTTTTTTTGTGTTAATGGTAATACTTATGATATTTAACAGTCTAGACAAATTAGGTACATATGGGGGCTCATATGAAATCGGCCTATCTGGTTCATTACTTGCGTTTTTAAGTATTGGAACCTGGATTTGCATTATAATTCGACTAATAAAGATTCATTTGGATAAAGCAGTAAAACTCACTGTATTTTAATCATTTTTGGGTTTAAAAAATTGATTTGCATGCAGTTTTAAAGCCGAAAATAGATACTGATAAATAATTATACCTAGATATGTGATGCATGAAAATAGCAGATATACAGAATTTTATTTTGCCGAAATTTGGTGAATTAGACGCGTATGCTATTTCAATTTCCATACTTATAATTCTTAGATTGAATTTTGAAAAACTGGATGTAATTGTCCTTGCGATAATTGTACTTATAGTCGGTTATGTTATTCTTAAATCGATTTATTATGCAGTTTCTAAAAAAATTCCTGATAGAATTGATGCTAGTCTTATCTTATCAACTTACCTTACTCTAATATGTTTTGCCACATTCATGGTATTTATTGAATATAAGGTTGAAAATTTGAATATACTCTCAATCATCAATGGTATTATAATTTTCTTTGGAGTTATAAGAGCGTATGCAATTAGTAGAACACTAAAAATGGAAAAGTATACTTTAGATAACTATTTTGAATACAAAAATACCACTTTTATCAACGTCGTATTCGTAACTATTTTTGTTTGCATAACTGCAGTGATTGGGATATATACAAACCTTAACCATTGGGCATTATTTCTTGCAATGAGTGAAACATCGAGACTTATATCTCATGAAAAGATAGAAGAATACATATAATTTCAAAATATTAAGATGATATTTAATGTTTGATCTAATTGCTTTTTCTTATCCTCTTGAGTAATATTATGCCATAATATTATCGATCAGCAAATCAAGATCATTGATCACATAACCGCATATCTCTTTCATACTAAGAAGTGCTTTTTCGGATTCTTCTTTTGAGAATACTGGTTTTGTTGTCCAATTTGTTGCATTCCCATCTTTTCTGCTTGACAGGAAATGACTGGCGGCATTTGGATGGGCCATCTCAGACATGTTTTCATAAATATCCCTTAATTTTGGATATTTCTTTTTGCATTTGTCAATAAGAGTAAGAATATTTGGAATTTTCTCCTTTGAATTATCTGTATTGCCTTTACCACCATAAAGTACCCGTTTCACTCTGCTTTTGTTTTCTATCACAAAGTTGATAGTTGCCAGAGTCTCTATTTGAGCTCGGTAAAGAATGATAAACGCATAAAGGTTGGATTTCTCATGCGCATCTTTCATGGCATGGTAAATTGAAATAGATCTTGCAGTAAGGCTTATTGCAAGAAGATCGGCATCATATACCTGCTTATGATCTCTACTATTGAGTTTTTCCAGTATTTTTAGTTCAAGTGCATTGAACTGTTTATTCATACTATCAGAAATCATCACAATTCCTCTAATAAAAACATATTTAAATGATATATCTGAAACGCGTTTATGCAAAATCATCGGTTGGTTATTATTTCGCTAATAGGGATTTTTATTTTGTCAATGGGTTGTATTGATTTAAGATCATTCCCCCTCTTGCCATCGCTTACATGTCCGGTAGATTGCAGTGATGGGCTCCCCTGCACACAGGACATATGTAGTCAGGATACAGAATATCGGTGTCAACACCTTCCAATAAATGGGGAAGTGAACATGTGCAGTGGAGATGTTGATGAATGTCATATGAAAACCTGCAACAAAGGAATGTGTGTTACTGATCTTAAGCAATATTGTGCATATGGTGTTGAGTGTGAAGACTTTAATGTAATAAGTCCTGCGTATGAATTTTATAAATCAATAAATCAATTGCCATCATTTGCATGTAGTGTTACTAACATAGGAAAACAACAGGGAAGCATACAAATTACTTCTGAAGTAGAAGGTTATTCCAATGAATTTGAAAAATCGGTGAGTTTAAGACCGGGTGAGAGCAAAGATGTCGGTATTAATCTTGTATATGATGATGAATTTTATGATCTCCCGGATGCAAGATCTGCAATATTAAAAACAAAAATGGTATCCGGAGCATACACATTATATTCTGATTCGAAAAGCGTTCAGATAGAAAAATCAAGCGTATTCTCACCCAATCTTGGTGATGAAGGTTTGATAGCAATGTGGGTTACATACAATGACCCGTGTATAGAAGAGATTATTTCGGAAGCAAAGAAATTCACTCCAAGTAAGCAATTTGTCGGATATCTTGGTGATGAGGATACCATGTATTGGGAACTGGCAGCCATATTCTATAGTTTGTATTATCAGGATATAAAATATGTATCAAGTACATTTACATCTACAAATGTAGCCGAAGCAATGTACAATCAGGACATACGATTCCCTTACCGTTCACTTAAATATAAACAAATGAACTGCATTGATGGTGCTGTACTTTATGCAGCTATTTTGGAAAAACTTGATTATCAGACCGGAATAGCATTTATACCAGGTCATGCATTTGTTCTTGTAAGGGATTTTGACGGTAGTTGGATACCTATTGAAACAACGATGACTGGAGATGATATTAGTAGTTTTGATGATGCGGTTTACTCTGGTTATGATAGCATGCAGGATCCAGATCTATTCATAATTGATGTACATGCAGCGATAGAATCCGGAATCACCCCTATGCCACTTGGCGAAAACCATGAATGTAATGTCGATGACCTAACAGAAGAAGCAACTGCATACCAAGAGTATCTGAGCCAAAGTGGTAGTCAAAGTGGCAATTCAGGCGACTGTTATGATGTCGATTATGGCTATATGACAGATGGTGCCTGCAGCTATGATAAGGCCGCATATTGCCAAGACGGCTTAGTATATTGGGCAATACATGAAGAATGTGGTAGTGTTTATCCAAATTGTATCGATACAGACTATGGCCTAGTTTACAATGGCTACTGTAGTTCAGATAGTCAGGCCTATTGTGAAAATGGAGTAATGTACTGGGCTAGCTATGGAGAATGTGGCTGAAGATCCAGGGTTCTGAGTCCAAAGTTTTTGGTTTGGTGTCCTGAGTCCGGGGTTTAGTGTTTTGGGTCTTGAGTCTGGCGTTCCAGAGTTCAAGCCCAATAAATTTTTTTTTCTATTTCTTCTTTTCCATAAAATTGCATACTGGGCAGTTTAATGTATTGATACCAATCAATGAATAAATAGTGCAAATACCTATCAGTGCAGTAACTATAAGCGCAAGACCAACGAATATCGAGGCATAAGAAGTTGGTGGCTGGACATACATTGCACCGGCAACTACAAGTAGAACACCGGCAATTCCTCTGAACACCCTGTCAACCATTCCGACATTTTTTTCGA
>Ga0180007_10007002_pt1 | contig 10814 bp, 10 predicted proteins | sample MM_PC_MetaG_FD_121122 | JGI IMG/M metagenome (GOLD analysis project Ga0180007, IMG submission 121122) | Groundwater microbial communities from the Aspo Hard Rock Laboratory (HRL) deep subsurface site, Sweden - MM_PC_MetaG | ecosystem: Environmental > Aquatic > Deep subsurface > Groundwater...
CAGGTGGTCGAGCATCATCTTGGCCGAGAGGATCATGGCGATGGGGTTGACCTTGTTCAGGCCCACGTACTTGGGCGCGCTGCCGTGCGAAGGCTCGAAGACGGCCACCTTGTCGCCGATGTTGCCGCTGCAGGCGAAGCCCAGCCCGCCGACGAGCTGCGCGCAGAGATCGCTGATGATGTCGCCGAACATGTTGCTGGCCACCAGCACGCCGTAGTCCTGCGGGTTCTTGATCAGCCACATGCACATCGCGTCGATGTTGGTCTCCCACAGCTCGATGCCGGTGTAGTCCTTGGCGATCTTGCGGGCCTCGCGGATCATCAGGCCGCTGGTCTCGCGGATGACGTTGGGCTTCTCGACGATGGTGACGCTCTTGTAGCCGAACTTCCTGGCGTACTCGAAACCGTCCCGGATGATGTCCTGGCAGCCCTTGCGCGTGAAGATGCGGCAGCTGACGGCGATGTCCTCGTTGGCGGCCTCGCCGATGCGCCTCATCTGGGCCGGGTGGCTCTTGATGAAGGCGTCGCGGATCTCCTGCGGCAGCGGGTGGTACTCCACGCCCATGTACAGGCCCTCGGTGTTCTGGCGGAAGACCACCAGGTCGAGGTCGTCCCGGTAGTTCAGGGGGTTTCCCGCGTAGGCCTTGCAGGGGCGCAGGTTCGTCTTGAGGTCGAACTCCTGGCGCAGCCGCACGATGGGGCTGCGGTAGACCTTGCCGGTGCCTTTCAGCTCCGGGATCAGCGCCGCCTCGGCCTCCTCCTTGGGCATGCTCGTGATGGCGCCGAAGAGTGCGGCGTCCACGTCGTTGAGCATCTCGATCGTGCGGCCGGGCAGGGGATTGGCCTCCGTCTGCCAGAATTCCCAGCCGATGTCGCCGTGTACGTAGTCGGCGTCGAAGCCGAGCTTGTCCAGCACGATCCTGGCGGCCTCCATGACGTCGACGCCGACGCCGTCGCCCGGCATCCAGCCGATCCTGTACTTCGCCATGTCCGAATACCTCCTGCCCCGAGGTTGCCGAAAACGCGGGGGCGACGCCCCCGGTGCTTGCCGAGCCGTTGGTCCGGACAAAGATATACGGGAAAATCGGCGGGAAAAGCTATTTCGGAGGCGGGTTCTGGAGGGCGGCCCGCGCGTGGCGGGTCCGCAGCTCTTCGTCGAGGATCCGGTGCAGTTCCCGGGTCGCGGGGCTCTTCGCGCGGTGCCGGTTCTGGGCGATCAGCCTGGTGGCGACGGTGTTGCTGATCAGCACGAACAGCAGCGGCGCCGCCAGGGGCGCCAACCGCCGCCAGCGGTGATTCCTCAGCAGGCCGACGCAGCCGACCGTGCCGCTGGACAGGATCACGCAGAAGCCGATCGACGCCAGGTACAAGTACTTGATGTTGAGCCAGTCGAGCGGACCGGTGAAGATCGTGAACGGCAGCACCGTGATGTAGGTCCAGGCGATGAAGAACCGTACCGCGCGCCCGCCGAACACGAGCCCGAAGAAGCTGAACGAGATGATGCCCAGCGACACCAGCGATCTCACCAGCACGCGCCACTCGTAGATGAATCGCAGGATCGGATGGGACGATTCGAGCATGGTGCTGATCTGCAGCGGGAAGAGCATCAGGTTCAGGTAGCGGAAGATGTTCTTGAAGCCGTACCAGACGGCCTGGGGCGCGCTGACGCCCTCGGTGACGAACCTGTCCGGATCCTGGTAGCCCCATATCCGCTGCGCGACGTAGAACAGGACGCCCAGGGCGATCAGGATCACCAGGCTGCCCGGGAGCAAGGCGCGGCCGCCCCGCTCCTTGTAGAAGAAGTAGCGGTAGGCGACCAGGCTGCCCAGGATGGAGAAGGACACCGGCTTGGTGAGTCCCGCCAGCAGGAAGACCCCCAGCCCGCAGAGATACCAGGGCGACCGTAGACGCCCCCCGTGGTGGAAGTCGTTGCGCATCAGGCAGTAGAGCACCACGAGGTAGAAGAACGCCAGCATCAGCGGCTCGAACCCGGCCAGGCTCATCATGATCTTGCCGTAGTGCCCGACCGACAGGGCGAAGAGCAGCGATGCCAGCATGGCCAGCCGTTCCCTCGGAAAGAGCATGTAGACCAGCAGGTAGACCACGAAGGCGTTCATGCCGTGCAGGACGAGATTGACCGCCAGGTAGCCGGCCGGCGCCAGGCCGAACAGGCGGTATTCCAGCATCAGGCCCAGCTGCAACAGGGGCTGGCTGAAGGCGTTGCCCAGATGAAGGAAGAACTTGTCGACGCCGTTGCTCAGGATGTCGGCGTCGAGCAGGATCTCGAAGTCGATGGGGCTCCACAGGGGCAGGGAGATGACCCGCCAGTACGTCAGGAAGACGACCAGCTGCAACACGACCAGGAATGTAAGATGATTCCAGGGCTTTCTCATCCGAGCCTACCGTATATCCGTCATTTCGTGGTTCTCGCCCGTCGGGCCGAAATTTGGCGCGGCCCGGACCCGGATCATGGGCTATTATCCGCCACCAGGCAACACCGGGCTGGAGGAACGCGTCGGGCGCGTTCCTCCTCGCGTGGATCATCGGCAGGAAACCGTCATGCCTTACGTATCTCGCGGCGGAGAGAAGCTGGCCCATGCCCTGGATGTCTTCGGTGTCGATCCAGGGGGCCGCGTCTGCGCCGACCTGGGCTGCAGCACCGGGGGTTTCACCGACGTCCTGCTCCAGCGGGGCGCGGCGTGCGTCTATGCCGTGGACACGGGTTACGGAGTGCTGGACTGGAAGCTGCGCAACGATGCGCGCGTGGTCGTCATGGAACGGACCAACGCCCTGCACGTCACCCTGCCCGAGCCGTGCGGCCTGGTGGTGATCGACGCCGGCTGGACCCGCCAGGCGAGGATCGTGCCGCATGCCCTGGGGCTGCTCGCGCCCGGCGGCGAGATCGTCACCCTGCTCAAGCCCCACTACGAGGCCCCGCGCGCCTGGCTGGAGAAAGGACGGCTGCCCGGCGCGCGACATCCCGAGGTGTTGGCGCGGGTCCTCGCCGGGTTGCGCGCATTCGCCCTCGACGTCGGCGAGCCCCTGCCCTCGCCTGTCCGTGGCGGCAAGGGGGGCAACCGGGAATACCTGCTGCGTATCACCGCGCGGTCGTGAAGGGCCGACAGCCTTGCCAACATGCGGGTTCTCGGCTAACCTGCTCCATCGATCGCCAAACCCCCGAACCCCCTGGAGTGGACATGCCCCGCGGCACATGCCAGGCGTTTCTGCTGCTCGCGGCGGCCCTCTGCGCCGCTCTCGCCGGCTGCGCGCCTTGCCGCACGGACGGCGTCTGCGATGCTCCACCTTCCGCCGCCGCGCCCGCGCCGCCGCCGGTCCCGGGCGACGGGCCGTGGAACCTGACCGTCTTCCACGTCAACGACAGCCACTGCGCCTTCCTGCCCGAGCCCGCCCAATGGCGCGGCGACCGCGCGCTCGTCGGCGGGGTGGTCGCTCTCGCCGGGCACCTCGCGGAGCAGCGCGCCACCGCGCTGGCCGCGCTGCTCCTCGACGCCGGCGACTTCATGACCGGCAACCCCTTCTGCGAGATGGAGGACGACGGCGTGCGCGGCGGCGCCTGGCTGGACCTGCTGAACCGGCTGGGCATCGACGCGGGCGTGATCGGCAACCACGAGTTCGACCTGGGCCGCGAGAACGCGCATCGGCTGGCCGCGCGCGCGACGCATCCCCTGATGGCCCTGGACCTGCGCGACGAGGCGGGCGAGCTGGAGTTTCCGGCCGAACCCGTCGTGATCGAAAGGGGCGGCCTGCGCGTGGGCGTGATCGGGGTGACCTGCCAGGGCCTGTTCGAGGTCTGCGCCGAGACCCGCGTGCGCGGGCTGCGGCTGGACGACCAGGCCGCGACGGCGCGGCGCTGGGCCGCCGAACTCGATCCCGACACCGACCTGCTGGTGCTCATCACCCACAACGGCGCGGATACGGACACCACCCTGGCGCGCGCGCTGGGCGGGTCCGGCATCGACCTGATCGTCGGCGGCCACTCCCATACGCGCCTGGAGGAGCCGCTGCTCGTCGGCGGGATCCTGGTGGTCCAGGCCGGCTCCCGGCTCAAGAACCTGGGGCGGGTGGACCTGCGCGTGGCCGAAGACCGCATCCTGGAATACGACGGCCGCCTGATTCCCCTGCTGGCCGAGGGCCGCCGCGCCCCGCCGGAAATCGAGGCCGCCGTCGCCGCGGCGGCCGCGCGCGTGGACCGGGAGTTCGGGCGGGTGATCGGCGAGCTCACGGTGTCCTGGCGGCGCGATAGCCGCGCCGAGAGCAACGTGGGCGACTGGCTCTGCGACGCGCTGCGCGCGGCCGCGGGCGCCGACGTGGCCCTGCTCAACTCCGGCACCATCCGCAACAACTTCGACCCGGGCCCGCTGACCCTGCTGGACATCCACACCCTGCTGCCCTTCGGGAACAACCTGGAGACCTTCGAGGTCGATGGCGCGGAGCTGGCGCGCATCGCCCGCGTCAACGCGCAGGCCGCCGAGAGCGGCGAGCACGGGATCATGCAGGTCTCGGGCCTGAACTACGCCTACACGATGGACGACGGCGAGGCGCGCCTCCTCGAGGCGACCGTGGACGGGCAACCAATAGCGCCCGGACGCGTCTACAAGGTGGCCTGCCCAGATTTCCTGGCCATGCAGGCGCGATTGTACATGGACATGGAGAAGCCCCGCACCACATTGGCCGGGGGGACGGTCACCGGCGTCGTCATCGACGCCATCGAAGCGGCGGGAACCATCGGTGCGGCCACGGGCGGCCGCATCGTGCGCAAATGAACGGAAGGAAGACCCAATGGCGCATGAGATAGACTTCGAACTGGTCGGCGACGACCTGCAGGCGGTCATCGTGGAGCTGGACCCCGACGAGGCGGTGCAGGCCGAGGCCGGCGCCATGCTCTACATGGAGCCCGGCGTGCAGATGAACACCGGCGCCGACGGCGGCATCTTCGGCGGCCTCAAGCGCGTGTTCACCGGCGAGAGCTTCTTCATCACCACCTTCAAGAATACCGGACCGGGCAAGGCGCACGTGGCCTTCGCGGCGCCCTATCCCGGCAAGATCATACCGATGGATCTGACCAGGCTCGGCGGCCGCATGCTCTGCCAGAAGGACGCCTTCCTGTGCTGCGCCTACGGCATCGAGATCGACGTGGCCTTCACCAAGCGCCTCGGCGCCGGGTTGTTCGGCGGCGAGGGCTTCATCCTGCAGCGCCTCACCGGCGACGGGCTGGTCTTCTGCCACGCCGGCGGCACCATCCTGGAGCGCGACCTGGCCCCGGGCGAGACCCTGCGCGTGGACACGGGCTGCCTGGTCTCGCTCCAGGAGTCGGTCGACTACGACATCCAGTTCGTGGGCGGCTTCAAGAACGCGCTGTTCGGAGGCGAGGGCCTCTTCCTCGCGTCGCTGACCGGCCCCGGGAAGGTGTATCTGCAGACCCTGCCGTTCAGCCGCCTGGCCGACCGCATCACCGCGGCCGTCAACCGCAACAGGGGCGAGCACCGCGGCGTGGGCGGCCTGGTGGGCAAGAAGGGGCTGCTGGGGGACCTGCTGAGCGGGGACTGACAGGAAAGTGGCGGGTCGAAACCCGCCCGCGACGAACGGGCCCGGCCCCGAGGCCCGGCCTTGTCCCCGCGAACCCGATCACTTATCCTGATGCAGGAACGGGCGTCGAATTCGCACCGCGGCGCGAGCGCCGCGGCCTTGGCATGTTCGAGGAGAGCCCCCGATGAACCGATCCTGCGGCCTGGTCGCGACCGGCCTCTTCATTCTGGGATGCGCCGCCGGCGCGGCGGCCCAGTCCGACGTCATGTGCATCTGCGCGGACGACGAGGCATCCGCGACCTGCGGCGGCAACGTGGATGCCGCGGCCTTCAGCCAGCTGACCCTCTACTTCTGCGTGCTCGATCCCTCCGAGCCGGAGATCAAGGCCTGGGAGGCCTACCTGGAGATCGAGGGCGAGGACAACCTGCAGGGAGCGTGGCGGGTGCTGGGGGAGGGCATTAATTTTGCGCCGGCCCCGGAGTTCCAGGTGGGGATAACCGGCGCCCCCCTCACACCAAACAACGCCAACCTGATCCCCCTGCTTTCCATGCACGCGTTCATCCTAAACGAGGCACCGATCCTCTTCTTCATCCGTCCCGTCCCCGGTTCGCTGGGCTTTCCCGATCTTCCCGGCTACGCCTGCTATGTGGCCGACCCCCGCCCCTGCACGCCCTGCGGCACGGAGAACTGGCCCTCGTTCACCATCAACTCCGCGGCCGAGGACGAGGAGAAGGCCTGGGGAGAAGTCAAGTCCCTGTACGACCGCTGACGCCTGTCGTATGATCCCCCCGCTTCGATCCATGACATCCAGGGAGGTCCGATGTACGACCACGACGCCGCCTACGCCGGATACGCGACATGTTTCGGCGATCGCCCGGAAGCCATCCTCACCGCATCCATGGGCGAGATCGCGCCCGGCGGGCGGGTCCTCGACATCGGCGTCGGACAGGGCCGCAACGCACTGCCACTGGCTCGCGCCGGCCTGCGGGTGACGGGCATCGATCCGTCCGCCGCGGCGATCGAACAGGTCCGCGACAAGGCCGTCGCGGCCGGCCAGGAGATCGCGCTCTGGCGGGGCGAATTCGGCGCCTACGAGCCCGAAGCCCCCTTCGACGCCGTGCTCTGCTTCGGCTTGCTGCAGGTCCTCTCGCGCTCGCAGTGCGCCAGCCTGATCCACCGCCTGCACGCCTGGACGGAGATCGGATCGCTGCTCATGCTGACCGCCTGGCACGTGGACGATCCATCCTACGAGCGGATCAGCGACACCTGGGAAAAGGTGGGACTGCATAGCTTTCGCAACGAACGGGGCGAACACCGCACCTACCTGGCCCGCGGCGTCATCCGCAACCTGATACCCGGCTGGGAGGTCTTGCACCACGAGGAGATCCTGGGTCCGGTCCACGGTCACGGAGACGGCGAAGAGCACAGGCACGGCGTGATCGAGCTGGTGGCGCGCCGGCGGTGATCGCCCCGGATCGTTCGGTGTTGCATCTTCCGGAAATGCCGAAAAAAAAACGCCGAGGGACGCCAACCGCCCCTCGCCCGGGAGACGGTGTTGATATGGCGTCCCCCGGCTGCAGCGGGAGGAAACGGTTTTTTCTACACTCCCAATGGCCCCATGCAGATGTCGAAAAGCCCGAAGATGTAGGAACCCCCCACAACACATGCTCCGTACATCCCAATAGTCCCGAAGAGTCGATTTCTTTGCATGATTTCCCGAATAAATTGAAAAGATCGCGAGAATCTGATAGGGTGATCGCCTCGATATCTTTGCAACCATATGGAGGCATGAAGATGTACACCAAAGTGGATCCCGGGCACCAGCCGGCCACCAAGGACGTCGAGCAACCCGTAGCCAAGGGGTGCAGCTGCTCGTGCAACTGTTCGTGCAACTGCCCATCCGGCGGGATGGCCGTCAATCAAAGCCGCCGGCAAGGCGGGCTCTTCATGGAGGACAACGACTCTGAAGCGATCGTTCCGACATAGTCGAACCGTCGCATGAACCTGCCATTCTGCCATGTCTTCACGAGCGGCGAGCGTCATTATGCCTACGATGTGAACTCTGGCGATGTCGTCGAGATCGATCCGCCCACGGCGATCGTGCTGGCGGGTTCACCGGGCGGGTCGAACGCGACCGTCTCCACCGACGCGTTGCGCGACGCCCGGGGGCGCGTCGTCGTCGCCCGGGCCGACCAGGGCCTGTTCCTTTCCCACCGCCCGGGCACCCTGACCGCCTGCGAGACCTGCCACGATGCCAGCGGCTACGACGGCGACGTCGGACAGCTCACCCTTTCGATCAGCGATCAGTGCAATCTGCGCTGCCGCTACTGCCTGCACGGCAACGATCTCGACTGGGTGCGCCCGCATCGCGACGCGCGCATGACGCCGCGGACGGCGCGGGCCGCGGTACGCGAGTTCCTGCGGCGGAGCCGGCGCGCGACGGCCCCGTCCATCTCGTTCTACGGGGGCGAGCCGCTGCTCGCGCCGGACCTGATTCACGAGGTCGTCGCGCTCGTGCGGCGCGAGGGGCCGCGCGACGACTACCGGTTCAACATCGACACCAACGGCACCCTGCTCGACGCCGAGACCGTCTCCCTGATCGTCGACGAGGGACTCAACCTGCAGGTCAGCCTGGACGGGCCCCCGCACATCCACGACCGGTACAGGCGCTACCGCGGCGGTGGCCCCACCCACGAGGCGATCATGGGGGGGCTACGGCGACTGATGCGGGCTTCGTCCCGCGCGCACGAACTCCTGCGTTTCCAGGTCACGCTGTTGCCGCCGGGCAATCTCGAGGAGATCGCCGCCTATTTCAGGGGTTTCCCCCTGTACGGGGAATTCGGTTGCGCCGAGGAGCCGTCCCTGGGCATCAATGCGGCCGATCTCACCGGCGCCGACCTGACGACCCTGGGGATTGCCGGGGGCGACTTCGCGGCCTTCGCGGCCGATATGGATGCGGCCCGCATCCGCTACGTGGAGGCCCGCGTCGCCGGGCATGACGATGCGCCGGATCTGGTGCTGCGTGCCCTTTTCGACGGCGACCTGATCACCTTCTACCACCGCCACCGCGGCCGACTCGGGGATGCGATCTCGCCGGGCGGCTGTTGCCGTCCCGGACAGCGCCGCCTGCATGTGCGCGCCGACGGCGTCTATCAACCCTGCGAGCGCGTGGGGGACGGGCTGGTCATCGGCGATGTCGAACGCGGCATCGACCTCGCGGCGGTGGACGATCTCTGGCACAGGTTCGCGGGGGCGCTCGGCGAGCGCTGTCTGGATTGCTGGGCCTGTCGGCTGTGTCCGCTGTGCTTCACGGCGCTGGCGGAGGGATGGCGATGCGACGGGGGCGGGGCGACCGTCTCCGCGGCCCGTTGTGATAATGCCCGCGCCCGGCTGGAGAGGACCCTGCGCACATACGTGGAACTCGTGGAGCGGAACCCGCGAAGCCTGGATTTTCTGGAGACGAGTACGGTCAGTTGATGGAATCGCTCAGCCACATGACGATCTCGCCGTGGACGGGATCCCGTGCGAGCCACCGCTTGAACGTGATGTTGTGGCCGTCCAGGAACAAGGTCTCCCGGTTCAGTTCCGTGAGTTCTCCGTTGATACGGGAATAGATGAGATCCCTCATCCCGCCGCCGGTCAAGAAAGACTCGAAGTCCGGGTTCTGGTTCCGGTCCAGGATCTCCACGTGTCTGATCGTCTCACCCTCGACGTCTGCCCTGTAGAAGAGCGCGAACTCGGTCTGTCCCCGATAGGTATAGGCGTCGGCGTGATAGAGGTCCATCTGGCCGGACATGAAGTATTGCAGTTCGAGCTCCAGCTTGCGCCTGGCCTCCAGGGCATCGTCCTGCGTCAGGGGCTGGGTGGTCCAGTCCACGGCTTGACTGAACAATATGGAATTCTTGGCGCCGTCGTGGGTCTTGAAGACGCCCGTCGTCCCATCGACAACGTCGGAGGAGTTGAAGCGATAGCTGAAGCTTTCCAGCGGGTCTTCCTGGAACACGACGAGCGAGACGAAGAAGATGCAGGCGGCGGTCACGAGCAGCGGGCGGCGCCGCCGGCGGTGATAACGAGCCCGCAGGTCGGCGCGCAGAAGGTCGAAATGCTCGACCCTCACGCCAGGGTCCACCGCCGCGGCCCGCAACCTGAGCTCGATGTCGCTAACTTCTCTCATCGTCCTCGTCCGCAAGTGCCTGCAGTTTCTTTCGCGCCCGGCTGATCCTCGAAGCGATCGTGCCCCACTTCTTGTCCGCGATCACCGATATCTCCCTGGTCGACAGACCTTCCTGGTAATGGAGGTTCAGGTAGATCCGGTCGTCCGCGTTCAAGCGGGACATGTATCGCGACAGACGATCGCATTCCTGGGCGATCTCGAGTCGCCGTTCCGGATCCGGCTCGTCGCCTATCAGCAGAACCTCTCCCAGCAGGTTCTCGGGCAACGGGCACTGGGGATGATTCGCCTGCTTCCAATGCCACTTCTTGATCCGGTTGGAGGCGATCCTGTACAGCCAGGCGCCGAAGCTGATCCCCTGCCAGCGGAACTTCGAGAGGTTCTCCATGGCCGCCTGGAAGGTCTCGGCCGCCAGATCCTCGGCCTCGTCCCTGTGCCAGACGTTGCGATAACAGAAGCGCATGATCTGCGGATAGAACTGCTCATAGAAGTATTCGAAGCGCTCCAGGTCGATCCTGGCCTGTATCAACCGCTCCTTCTGGATGGCCAGATCGGGGTCGGCGCGGCCGGTCTCCGCCGCGGCGGGCTTCGCCGGCCCACTGGCTTCGGGCCACGAATCATCCCTCCAACGCCTATAGTCCCAGAAGCCCATTTTCTTTGCACTCCAAGCCAGAATTTCCAGAAAGAATCGCCGCGGAATCCTGCTCCGGCGAAATCCCATGGGGTGCAGGGCGTTAGCGGTCATCTCCGGTCGGCTCGTGCTCAAAACCTCGCCTACGGCCGCCGCCCCGCCCATCCCGGGCGGGTTCGCTATCCCACCGGCTAGATCATAGCACATCCTGGCTGCGCAAGGAAGGCGGTGCGATGACCTCCGTCCCCGGCGACGACGGCCAGCCGCCCCGGGTTGTTCGTCACAGCCGCTCCGCTCGCTCCCTGATCGCGTCATTGTCCGAAACGGTCCACGACCGTCGTTTTGCCCAACGGCGCCGACGCCGCCAGGGCGAATTGCCCCCCTCGTCCCGGGCGTTTCCATGCCGCGCCCGTGCCTGCGCCCCCCCCCCCCGCGACCCCAGTAGGGGGGGCGGGGGTCGGAGGGC
>Ga0180007_10007003_pt1 | contig 10814 bp, 12 predicted proteins | sample MM_PC_MetaG_FD_121122 | JGI IMG/M metagenome (GOLD analysis project Ga0180007, IMG submission 121122) | Groundwater microbial communities from the Aspo Hard Rock Laboratory (HRL) deep subsurface site, Sweden - MM_PC_MetaG | ecosystem: Environmental > Aquatic > Deep subsurface > Groundwater...
TCAAGAAAAATATAAAGGTAATCTAGACTTTGTTATTCAATTTAAAGATTATGAAACTAATGAGGTTGTGTTTAATGTATACTCTCAGATAAATGAAAAAGATATAATGAAAGTTGAACCAATGCCTGTTTCTGAGAATCCAGCAGAAGATGTAAGAGTTGAGCTTGATTTTAATATTATGCATGAGATGATATATGATATGGAAAAAGATATGAGTGGAGAAAGGATAGAAAGTCTTCCTTGGGATAGAAAAATACAACCAATCCAGAAAGCTAAGGAAATAATCAGTGGGGCAAAAATGTACCTTAAAATGAGAAGTCTAATGAATTCTGCAAAATATTATCCTGAAAGTGCAAAAAAAGATGTTGAAGAAATGTTTAAATTTTTCTTTAAAGGAATGATGGGTGGTGATGACAGAGGACCTAAGGATATGGGAAATGAAAACAGTGAAAAAGAAAGTCCTGAGTTTTCAGCAGAAAATGAAGGCATAAGTGGAAAGGCGATTTGGATTTCTTAAAATGAAAAAAAGAGATTATTATTTCAATACTTATGATTATAGTTATATATACATTAAGCATTGCTCTTGTTATTAATAAACTTACTAAAAATGCTGTTAGAAAAAGAGAATTCTGGTAGGGTTATTAACTTTTATATCTCTTTATGTATTTTTTAGAATGTGTTAATGGGAATTTTTGTATCGTCCTCTCCTCTCAACTTTAATTAATTGGTTGAGAACTTTTTCAGCTTCTGTTTTGTTAATGGATTTGTAACCTTTTTCAAATTCTGTGAAAAGAATTTTCCAATATTTGAAATGTTTTGCTTCAAGTGCTTGTTTTAGGAGATGAATGTCAACTGCTTTGTCTTCGTATTTGCCGTTGAAAAATCCGAGACCGAAATCTATGAAAAAGATTGTTGGGGGATTTCCCACCCTCCCACCCGAAGTAGGTAATTGAGAACCACCTTGATTTTTATTATTGATAGATAAACTTTTTTGGGTTGTTGATTTGTGTTTAAGAACTGGAATGTAAATCATATTACTTGTTGTTAGGTCTCCGTGGATTATGTCTTCTGCATGGAGTTTTGCAATGTCTTTGCCTATTTGGTTTAAAATTTGTTTTTGTTCTTTTAGTGGAAATTTATCCAGCTGTTCTGAAAGTTTTTTGCCGTCTATAAATTTCATTTCAATAACTTTCTCATTGGGTAAAACATCTAATATTTTTGGAGTGTTTATTATTTTAGATGCCTTTGTTAATAATTTAGCTTCTGCTTTTGTGCGACGTGTGCGGATTTTTTGGTCGAGTTCAGGGATTCTATAGGATTTTTTAATTCGGTGTTTTATAATTTTTCCTTGATAGTCTAAAATTATTTTTGCTTCTGCACCGCGGGCGAGGGATTTTTGAGAGGTCATTTTTTTGAGAATTTATTTTTAATAAAATTTTCAAATTCTTTTCCAAACCAAGTAAATCTTAAGAAAGACTCTAAAATTAAAAAAGTAATTATAACTCTTACAATTAAATTTGGAAACCAATTTGTGAGATAAAATATTATATCAAAAATAATTGAAGCTCCGAGTAAAGACATTAATAAAATTCCTACGGCAATTCTTATTAACCTCCATTTAATTTTTTCCATACTCAAAACTTCAATTTCCCGCCTTTCATAAACTTCTTTGCCATTTTCATCATTTGCTTTTGGTTCATTCCTTTTTCAGGGTCAAAAGATGAAGAATCTTTAATCATTGTGTTGAGCATTTTGTGTTGTTTTAGAAGTGAACGAATTTCTGAATTATTAACTCCTGCCCCTTTGGCAATTCTGTTAATCCTCGAGATTGTTGTTTTTTTGTCGTCGAAGATTTCTGGATTTTGCCTTTCTTCCAAAGTCATTGATTTAATTATGTGTTCCCATTTTGCTATTTTTTCTTGTTGTGTGCCGAGCATTTCTTCTGGGATTTTTGCATTGCCTAAACCAGGAATCATTCCTTTTATCTTTTCAAAACCGCCGAGTTGATTCATGGATTTAACTTGTTCAACAACATCTTCGAGAGAGAGTTTGCCTTCTTCAAGAATTTTTTGTCCTTTTTTTTCGTTTGTTATTGATTTTACTTTTTCAATTAATGATTGTAAGTCCCCCATTCCAAGAAGTCGGGATAAGAATCTTTCTGGGTTAAATTCTTCGAGGTCGTTGATTTTTTCTCCATTGGTAATGAAATAAACAGAAGCGTCTGTTTCTGCACAAGCTGTTAAGGCCCCCCCTCCTTTTGCAGACGAATCCATTCGGGTTACGATAACACCTGAGATATTCACTGCATCTTTGAATTCTTGGGCTTGTTTTTTTGCAGCTTGTCCAATATCTGCAGGCATAATGAGGATTGTTTCTGTAGGTTTGATTTCTTTACCTAGTTCCTTAATTTCTTTAACTAATTCTTTATCTAAATTGTGCCGTCCTGCTGTATCAATTAAAACCATACTATAATCTTTTAATTTTGGAGTAAATTTTTTCCAAGTTTTTAAGGCGTTGTTTTCTTCTTCGTCGATAAAATAGGTTAGTTTGTTTTTTTCTGCGAGTTGTTTTAATTGTTCTTTTGCTGCTGGTCTGTGAACATCTAATCCGACTAAAGCAACTTTATTTCCTCGTTTTGCATAGTAATTCCCGAGTTTCGCGATTGTGGTTGTATTGTGAACGATAATTCCTTCTGCAATGAAACTATGATTGTCTTCAACTGTTAAATCATATACATATTCTCTATCATTTTGAATTTCCTTAATTTCTCTGATTGGAAGCCAGCAAAGATTTGATAAAGCTAAAAGCTCGAAAGAATTTAATAATATTTGAGGATTACTTTTTTGAATAAGTTGTAGATATTGGCGTCCTTTCTCAGATAAAGATATTTGTTTTATATCTTTGTTTATGAATCCTTCATTGTTCAAATGTTTTGTAATTCCATTAATAACATTATGATTGTAATTTTGTGTTAGGGAGAGATTATTAGATATTGTTTGTAATATGTTTAAGAAAACCCCATTCTTTTTTAGTTTGTAATATAGTATTAATTTTCTTAGTTGTTCTCTTGAAATAAAACCTTTTTGTTCATATATTCCATAACTATAAACAGCATTTTCTTGGATTTCCCCAATCGAGAATCCTAATGCCATTCTTATTGCTTTAAGCGAATTTCCTAAAGGGACCATATCCTGATTTCCAACTCCTTGGAACTCTCCTATTTGTTTGTATGTGTTAGCAATCTCTTTTTTATGTTTGATTAAATAACTTACTTTGTCTGAATAAGTTTCTGCGTAGCGTCCTTTGATCAAAAGTCTCCAATATGAATTTTTATTAACAATTTTTTTAGAGATTGTGGATAATATACTAAATCTTCTCAATAATATATTTATTTGTTTTATTAGAATTTGACTTTCAGATGTTAGTTCTATACATCTCTTATTTTTGGTAGGAGAAGAATCACAATCAAAATATGCTTTGATAAAGGACCTAATTGTTTCATATTCTGAAAGTATTATTTGCTTTGGAACTTCCAGATTTCTTCCTTTCTTTCCTGGTGTTAAACCAAATATCTTAAATATATTGACAAGAGTCGTTGAATTAAGTTTAATTTGATAAAGATTCTTTGTTCGCTTGTCTTTAGTTATTGAAGGGGAGATATTAAATAAAAGTTTGGAAAGTTCAATTAATCTTTTGATAATTTCTGGATCTTCACTTGTAATCTCAATATATTGATTAGTAAGATGCCCATCTCCAATAATATAACCTATTAACTCTGCAAATTCTTGGGTTAGATAAAGAGGAAAAGAAATTATTTTTTTACTTTTTGGGTCTTTAAGGTTTAAGAAATTATAATCTTGTTGTTTAATGAATTCTAAAGGAATTTCCCCCTCTTTAATATTAGAAGTAAAGTAGCAATAATTCTTTTTGAATTTCAACTTTTTGTGAGCTTCTTTTAGTGTGGGGTAATTTTTTAATATAAGTTTTTTAGCTTTCATAGGAGTTAAGTAAACATCTAAATCAAAATTTTTAATCTCATTAAACAAATTAATCATTTTCCCTTTTGTTTCTATGGTGTTGGGTAAGGAGACAAAATCATCTTGGTTTAACTCATCAGCCCTAATTTGAATAACTTGGCCATTTCTTAAAACAAAAAAAGGGTGTTCTGGAGTAACTTTAATTGAATAATCGTTTCCGTTATCTAATTTAATTTCTATTAATTCTTCTTTTTTTAACTTCCATAAGTGGGTTGCTTTTTTATTTTCAATTTTTAATGTTTTAGGATTGAATGAAGGAACTAATAGATTTTGATTTGAGATATCAATTATTTTTCCCTCTTCTAAGTTTTTTTCAGGAAAATTTGTTGAGTATTTATTGTATAGGTCTTTAGCTTTGATTATGTTTCCATTACTAAGTTGGACATTACTTTTTCCGTGAATACATTTTCCAGCTCCGTATAAACCGAGCAACATAATTCTATTTTGTTTTGATTGTAATTTGAGCTGTTTGTATTCTCCGAGGATTTTTACAAGTTCGTCGTGGAGTAATTTGATTATATGTTCTTTTTTCTCGATTTCTTTAATTCTTTCATCAAGGGCAGCTTTTCGTATTTTGTTTGATAATTCTTTTACAAGAGGAATACTAACATCTGCTTCGATTAATGCACGTTGTAAATCACGGACAATTTGGTCAACGAGATTTTTGTCAAGAAAGATAGCGTTTGCTATGCGATTTGTTGCTTTCTTTAGAACTTCTCCTAGTTTTTCTAACATAAACTAATAAGAATGGGATAAGTTAAGAAGTTTTTGGTTTGGATAATTTTATAAAATTATATTTTTTATTTTGAATATGGATGATGAAAAATTTATTAGAAGATGTATTGGGTTATCACAAAAATCTATGGATGATGGAGGGGCACCTTTTGGGGCATTGATTGTTAAAGATGGAGAAGTAATTGCAGAATCTGAGAATAAAGCACAGAGTAAAATTTCCGACCATGCTGAGATTCTTGTTTTAGATAAGGCGCACAAAAAATTGGGAACTGCTGATTTGTCTACGTGTATTTTGTATTCAAATTGTGAGCCGTGCCCAATGTGTTCTTTTATGATTCGTGAGTATAAAATTAAGAAAGTTGTGTTTTCTGTTCTTTCTCCTTTAATGGGAGGATATTCAAAATGGAAAATCTTGCAAGATGAAGAACTTGCTAAGATGCCTGATTTTTTTGGAAAACCCCCTGAAGTTATTGCTGGTTTGTTAGAAGAAGAAGGGTTGAAAATTATGGAAAAATTTGAGTTGTTTAATGGGTTGTTTGGGAGTGGAACAGGGTTGAAAAACTAAAAGAGGAGAATTGAAGCGAGGAGATTTAGATTGTTTGGAAGTGGTGCGAGGGTTTGAGGGGAATTTGCACTCGCCGTGGGCTCGTGGATTAGTTATGAGTTGTTAATCATAATTAACTATTTAAATAATATTTATTTATATTTTTTTATGAGGAAAAAGACGAAAGAAATCCTATGGGTTTTAAGTATAATGGCTGCGTGTATAGTTGCAATTATTACTGTCTTAAATTGGGCGGGAATTGAACCAAACGGAAATTTAGTTAAGATTTGGGCAGATCCTTTTCAAATTTCTGTTTCTCCTAATTCAATAAATGGAGGGCAATGGGATGAATATCCTTTCATTGTTGAAATAATTCCTAACTCTCAGTTAAATATAACTTCATTTGAATTACAAAAAGAGAATTTAATAATTGAGAGATTAAATAAAAATTCACAAACTATGGTTTCTTCAGGATTTTGTTTAGATAATAAATATTCCTCCTATCCAGATTGTAATTTCGATTTTTATTTTAAGTGTCCTTCTTATAGTTGGGGAAATGAAAATTGTAACAAAAAATATGAAAAATCTTTGATTTTGAGGGGTTGTCAAAATTGTTTTTATGGAAGTTCTTTTCCCTACCAATTTACTTTTAACATTATTTATTCAGAAGATGGAGTTAAAAAAACATTCACTAAAAGGTTAGATATTCCTATTCTTAATTAAAGCCCTAATTCCCCAACAAATTTCTTTTTATCAAAAACTTCTATTTTCTCATACTCCTGTCCTGTGCCTAAAAATAGAATTGGTTTTTTTGAGACATAGCCAACAGACAAAGCTGTTCCGCCTTTTTCGTCTGTGTCTGCTTTTGTTAAAATTATTCCGTCTATTCCAATTGACCAGTCAAAACTTCTAACTTGTTCTAAAATGTCATTTCCTGCAATTGCTTCTCCGACAAAGATTTTTGTGTCTGGTTTGCAAACTTTTACTATTTTTTCAATTTCCTTCAAAAGGTTTTTTGCAGTATGCATTCGTCCTGCTGTGTCAATCAAAACGCAATTAATCATGTTTTTCTTTGCATATTGAATAGCATCAAAGCCGACAGAAGCTGGGTCTGAGCCGTATTCGTTTGCAATGACTTTTACTCCAAGTTTTTCTCCGTGTTTTTTTATCTGTTCTATTGATGCTGCACGAAAAGTGTCTGCTGCTGCCAATACACACGAGATATTTCGTTTTTTCAAATATTTTGTAATTTTTGCGATTGAAGTTGTCTTTCCTGTTCCATTTATACCACAGAACAAAATCACATAAGGTTCTTTTGCTTGGTCTAATTTTTTATCTGTAATTTTTGTCAAAATGTCAAATGGCTCGACGAGAATTTCTTTTATTATTTCACGGAGCGCTTCTTTAATTTCTTCTTCAACTTCTTTTCTTAACAATTCTTTACCTATAATTTCCTCTTTTAATTTTTTGATTATTTTTTCAGCAACTTCTACTGCGACATTATTTTCCAACAAAAGCATTTCTAATTCTTCGCTGTAAATTTCGAAGTCTTTTTCAGATATTTTTATTTTCTGTATTTTAGAAGTAACTTTTTCAAAGAATGATTTTGTGCCTGGTGCAACGACTTCTTTTTTTTCTAAATCCTCCTTAATTTCTTTTAATTTTTCTAGATCGGGTTCAAATTTTTGTTTTCCTGCATTAAATTTTGTAGGAAGCTCAACTAGCTCTTCTGAATTCCCCTTTTCAGATATTTTTTTTGTCCAAGATTTGAGTTTTTCTTTTAGTTTTTCGAACATGGTTTTTTTAAGCTAATTTAATTTATAATGTTAACTAATTTGTATTATCCAAATTTTTATAAACATCTTCTTCTTTATTTTTAAATGAAAGTAAAATCAGCACTGCTCAGTGTACCCTTAAATTTCGGGGGCAAAATTTTTCAGTTATCCAAAATTACTGGAGGTTATTTTAAATGAAAGGAATTTTGGTGATAATTGATGGATTGGGGGATTTGCCTGTAAAACTTTTGGGAGATAAGACGCCTCTCGAAGCAGCGAAGACGCCGAATCTTGATTTTTTTGCAACACGAGGGGAGCTTGGTTATATGTATCCTGTGAAGCCTGGTTTTGTTCCGGAGTCTGATGAGGCAATTATTTCTATTTTTGGAAATGATTTAATTACAAGTACAAGGGGGCCTATAGAAGCAATGGGAGCGGGACTTAAGTTGATGAGAGGAGATTTGGCGTTGAGAGTTAATTTTGCGACTATCGACAGAAAAGGGAATATTTTAGATAGACGAGTAGGGAGAACTTTGACTAGTGAGGAGGCAGAGATTCTTGCGAAAGCGATTAATAAAATTCAGATTTCAAATAAGTTCATTTTTGAACCGACAAACCAGCATCGTGCAGCACTTGTTTTTAGAGGGGGATTTTCAGATAATATTTTGTGCAATGATATGACTTATTCCCAGGGGAAATCTGTTGATGCAACAAAGGTAATTCAATTTAGGCCCCTTGATGAGGAAGAGAGCACACAGTATACTGTTAATGTTCTTAATGAATTTTTAGAAAAAGTTAAAGATGTTTTGGCTAATCATCTGGTGAATAAAGAGAGGAAGAAAAAAGGTTTGATGCCTGCAAACTATCTTTTAATTCGTGGTCCTGGAATTGAGATTCCCAAATTTAAGCTTTACAAAAAATGGGTCTCTCCTAGTTATATGCCTCTTGAAATTGGGTTTTCTGAGGCAAGTGGGATGAGTGTTTTTGCTTTTGAGTATCCTCGATTAAAGGGTGTTGATGCATATGGAAATCTGTATGATGGTTTGAAAAAAGCATGTAAGTTCAATATGAAAATTTTGAAGAAAACCTATAAGAGATTTGATTACGCTTATGTCCATTTTAAGGAAACTGATCTCCCTGGACATGATAATAAACCTTTAGAGAAAAAAGAAATGATAGAATATATTGATAAGACGTTTTTTAAATTCTTGAGAAAATTTGCCCCGCCTAAGGATATTCAAGTTGTTGTGACAGCAGACCATTCAACGCCATGTAAATTAAAGGATCATTCTTCAGATCCTGTTCCTGTTTTATTTTATAATAATTCCCTTCCAAAGGAGAAAAGATTTTGCGAGAAAGAATGTAGAAAGGGAAAACTTGGGAGAATTATGGGAAAAGATTTATTGTCGAGAGTTGGGTTTGTTAAGTAGGTTTTAAAGAAAACATGAAAGAAAAAATTTTTATTGAGAGGTTTGTGAAACTTTATGCTAAACTTGCACATCTAGAATTGAGTTACCCGAAAGATAAAAAGAAAGTAGAACAAACTTATAAAAAAATATGCGCCCTTTTACCAAAATACCCCTTTTTATTCAAGGATGTTTCTATTTTATATGAGAGATTTAATAAATTTAATGGTAAAAAAATAAGAGGAGGTAATTTTTATGCTTTTTTGCAATGGACTTTTAATGAATTACATAAAAATAAAATAATTAATAAGAAGGAATTAATTTCCTTAAATGTTTGGTTAAGTAAGTTTGATTTAGAACCTTTTAAGGTTGGAATTGGAGGTTTGGGTGGAGCAGGGATTTAGTTAATGAACTTTCATCACAGCAATCATTAAAAATCAAAGGCGTTTCTATTTATAATGATAACTTACAATGATATTTACGAAGCATCTCGAAAGGAAAGGTACTCCGAACAATTGCAGAGTTTGTCAAAGAAGTTTATACTGGATTTTGCAGATTATTTGAGAGATAAGAAAGAGGTTGCTTCAAAAGAAGAGGATGTTTTTTCAGATGTTGCGATGAAGACAAAGAAGCAGTTAGAAAATGCAGTTACTTTATTTAAAGAGTTGATGTTGCGGAGGCGGAAGAAAATTCTGACGCTGGTTTTGATTGCTGCTGAGACAGGAATTTCTAAACAGGATTTTGAGAATATGCTTTCTTTTGAAAAAGAATTGTTTGAGGATTTTATGAAGTGTGTTGATGCTTCTGATAAGAAATTAAATAATTCATTAAATGGGGGGAAAGAAAAGGAATTGTTGCACGAATTGGTTTTGTTTAATGAGAATGTTGAAGAAGTTGTAGGTATGAATGGAGAAAAGATAGGACCTTATGAAAAAGGACAAATGGCGAATATTCCTAAGGAGATTGCTAAAATTTTGATTGAGGCGAAGAAGGTTGAGAGTGTGGAGATTTAGTTTTTTAGAAACATTTAAATAGTTTAATGAATATGTATTCATAACAAGAATCATAGATTCTTATGATGTCCGAAATTTTAGTTTCGAACATAACTAAATAAGCTAATTTAATAGCTAGGAGAAATAAAATGCCAGCACAAGATGGGACAGGGCCAATGGGGCAAGGGGCTATGACTGGAAGAGGTTTAGGAATTTGTAGACAAGTTCAGAGAGAGCAATTAAATCTGACAAAAGAGCAAGAAATAAAAATTCTTGAAGCAAGATTGAAAGAGTTAAAAAAATAAAATGTCTAAAGTAAATCATAGATTTTCATTAGTCACCTTTGCCAATAAAAATGCCTAGACCCTGTATTCGACGAAGAGTTTGTGGAAGACCGCGAGTGAATTATTTCAAACCAGCTGGAATTAGAATGACTGAGTTGGAGGAAGTTGTTCTAGAGCTTTCTGAATTTGAAGCTATTCGTCTTGTTGATTTAGAAGGAATTGAACAGGGCGAGGCTGGAAAGAAAATGGAGATTAGCCAACCGACTCTTTCGCGTTTGTTGAGTTCTGCACGAAAAAAGATTTCAGAAGCAATTATTAAGGGGAAGGCTATTAGAATTAGTTAATTTTATTAACCTTTTCCAATTCTTTATTTTATGAATTTATTAAGTCGAACCATAACTGGAATTGTTTTAATTTTCGGAGGAATTTTTATTTTTTTCTTGCCTTTTCTTTTTGGAATTCGACTTGGAATGTTCTCTCTACTTTATTCTATTCCAATGATTATAATCGGTTTGTTTATACTTCTTAACAAAAACGAAGATAAAATCGAAGAAATTAAAAAGAGGAAATAGTTAGTATTAATATGGCAGAAATGATTATCTCAACCACAGAAGAAGTTCCTGGAAAAAAAGTTGTAAAAATTTTAGGTGTTGTTCGTGGAAGTACTGTGAGGGCGAGGAATATCGGAAGAGATATTGGTGCTGGTTTGAAGAATCTTGTTGGGGGAGAAATAAAAACTTATACTGAAATGACTGCACAAGCAAGAGATGAAGCATTTAATAGAATGATTAATGAAGCGATTGATAAAAATGCCGACGCCGTTATTAGTGTTAGATTCATGACTTCAATGGTTATGCAGGGTGCTTCTGAGATGCTTGCCTACGGAACTGCAGTGAAATTGAAATAAACTTTAATTATAATGTATTCGGTCATGACATATGTCACCCCCTAAAATAATAAACTAAAATCATTATAAATTTCATCAGGGGTTTTATTATTTAGACTTGTATGAGGTCTAAAATGGTTGTATCTCATTCTAAA
>Ga0180007_10007004_pt1 | contig 10809 bp, 12 predicted proteins | sample MM_PC_MetaG_FD_121122 | JGI IMG/M metagenome (GOLD analysis project Ga0180007, IMG submission 121122) | Groundwater microbial communities from the Aspo Hard Rock Laboratory (HRL) deep subsurface site, Sweden - MM_PC_MetaG | ecosystem: Environmental > Aquatic > Deep subsurface > Groundwater...
AATCGTTCCGTCAGGGAAAATGGTCCTGGGATAAAAATGAAATCCACCCGACCAGTTGTCCAGCAATGTCTTGGCTATCCATTCTAGGGTCTTAAACTCTTCAACGGTCCAATCGGCGGCCCATCCCTTGAGATGGTAGCTGTCTATTTCCCCCGTGATCGCGATATTGTGCTCGTGGCACCTTACCCCGGAAGTAATAATAATTCGGTCCTTAATGATGTCACGGATGACCTGTAGACGATGCACCAGTCCTTCACGGATATGGTTTGCGCCACAGTTACACTTGCAGGCCAATTCATCAAGGCTGAAATTTTCAGTAATCATTCTTGACATATCTTCTCCCTGAATATGTGTTCTAACTCAGTTAAGGCTAAGTCTCTGCACTTAATATAATCCTGTTCCTTGGGATCATTACGCAGCATGGCCCTGTTTGCATTCTGGTCCATTAGCACAACCGCATAGGCCTTGCTGACGACTCGTTCGATAAATGTCAGGGGGCGGCTCATTCATATGACCTCCGTATGATCAGGTACAATGATGTTAGAAATCCCACACACAGGACAGTGCATACAGATAATTTTATGATCTGGCTTCGGCGCGTCCATGAACCACACTGATTTGCATTCTGGGCAAGTGTACCGGTACATTTAATCACCTATCACAACGTCGGCATAACCGGCTTCTTTTGCATCTGGCCCTCGGAGCCAAAATTCTTTGGCTGCCACCAAGAGATCAAGTTTCTCCTTTGGGATATTCCCCCGCGTTGCTAACCAAATATTTACCGTGTCTTGAAGGTGCCTGAATGTTCTGGCCTGTTCCTCAAGGGATGTCGGGGTTTTTTCCTCGACGAAGAAGAAACCGCCCGCCCATGTACGGACCTCGTGCATCATTAATTCTGAGGTCGATGACATCTTTCTATAACCGTTACTCCCTGCACAGAAAACAATGAATGCGCCAGATGCGGCTATCCCCCGGACCTGTGTTTCAACTATCTTACCATCAGCTTTCCACTCGTCCATCAATGCTTTGATTCTCCATGTATCAAAGAATAAACCTCCAGGAGAATGAATGTCGATAATGGCATGATCGACTTTGTGTTTTTTAAGATATTCGAAATAGTCCCGTACCTCATCAATTACTTTTCCTTCAATCGCCTTAAGCTGATAATATCCAATTTGTTTGTTCGTCCCGAAGTTTAGAATTTTCACTCCATTGGGATACCTTAGATGAGCATCCGGGGTCGTTTCTTTAAGCCGATTATCTGGTCCGATGTGGCAAGTTCTGCAATCCATTCGCATCGTTTTTGGACATGCCCCTCCCCCACCACCCGTAAGGGCATCGGCAATATCCCGAAGGGATCTAGCAGGATCGTTCGCATAGACGAAGCTCAGCGGTCCTTCGTCATCTTCAGCCCAAGCCATTGTAGTAAATAAGACTACAATTGATGTAAATATTACTACAATCTTTTTCATTGTCTCACCTTCTTTCAAAAACGTTGAATGATCCATCTAGTAGCTACGGCGATAAAACCACCGACTGCTCCTGCTGCCGTCCCGAGAAAATAAATCTTTCTCCAGCGGCTTCTAGCGTATTCGCAACCTGACCCATTGATTTGGCGGATGGCCTGGAATGTCATCCAGTCTCTATCCTCCGGCGATTTCCTTTTGAATTCCTCGTAATCTACATTGATGTTTATGCTTCCCATTCCACTTGCTCCCTAACCCACCGTATTTATAGGGGAATATCTGTATTTTAAGTTGGTCTGTAACCCGCTGAATTTATTGAGGAATTTATACTCAAAATGACCACAAAGCCTTGTAATCCATATCGAATAAAAGCCTAATGATTTCAATATCTTGTAGAATTCTCTTGACATTGAATGATATATATGATATAAATGAATCAAAGGATAGCGGAAGATGAAAAAAACCACGAAACAGGAAAGAGGAGGGGAAATCATGAAAAAATGGTATAGGATCGAATACCAATTATTGTCCGAAGTGGGTAAACGCGAGATACAATCCATTTTTGAAATCACGGAAGATCGGCGATACGCCATATCCCAAGCTACCAGATGGACCCTGCAGGATCTTTCCCCAAAAGCTCCCGCACCCAATAGATTGGCATTTATTGAGCGCCATACTGCGGATAGTGCAAAACGGATTTGGGATATTGCAAAGGGAGCAAAAGAATAAATCAAATCAGTGGGCCCCAAAACCGCAGATGCACTCCGACGGGCGTTCTGCTGAAAGGAGATTTGTCTTATGTCCGGCAATAATGATATCAAACAATATCCTCTGCGAATTTCAGCATCCCTCTGGCGTCGTGTAAAATCTAAAGCGGCACTAGAGGGGCTAACTCTTCGGTCACTCTTCGAAATCCTATTGAAGATGTGGTTAGAGGATAAGATTAAACTCATTATTTAATCCCTGGCTCCATCGTTTTCCTTGTAGGTATCGAAAATCTTCTCTCCATTCTTGAAGATTTCCTCGCCAAGAAACTGGTTTGAATTATCCGTAAAATAGAGAGTATGAAGCCCTTTTTCATCAACAAAGTAAATCGCCGTCCTAGATCGCCCATTCACATAGACAGCACGCTTCAGGGGTTCGGCGAAGGCAAAATAAATAAAACAAATGAAATAAATTATTATTGCGCCAACAGTTATTCTATACGGCCACATATTGCTCCCCCATCAATTCGATTCTTTGGGTTTCAGGTTTCTCTACCATCCGGATCGTTCGATATTTCAGACCGGACCAGAAATTCGCATTGACCGTAAAATAATCGCAATGTTCAAGAATCATGGCATCCCAGAAGGCTTCAAAATTCACGACTTTTTTAAGTTCTTTAGTTTGCAAAATGATCCAATCCAATACATCGTTCACCATATCGGAGAGATCCCCTATGCAGGAAAACTCAATATCCTCTTGCATCTCACTATATTTGGTAATTGAATCGCCATTTGATGTCTCATTGACCTTTTGAAATTTGTCCCCCGGTTTCCCCTCTTGAGTATAATCTCGGAAGTAATGTCCCCGTATCTTATTCCGAATATCTGCCACTTCGGTCTTAGAAAAAACGATGTTCCCCTTAGTATTATCGGCGTCGAATGTCATCTGAGATGCCGGATCTCCTGTGCTTCCGAAAGCAAGATGAAATTGCCCGCCTGATTCAAACATATTTGAGCGGGTCTGAAGGTCAAATTGTTCGAATAAATCCATAGTCTCGGTAGCAACTTCGGGGAGCACAAAGGCGAATTTGTAACCCCCGCCGATTTGAGAAGCATAGGTTGTGCCTACCGTCGCAAAGGTTGAACCGATATCGCCCGCCACAAAGCCGAGAAGGGCAATCAAGATATGCTTGCGGACGTGATCCGGGCGTTCTATGAGGGCATCCGGCGTGCCCGTATAGGTACCGGAACCGTCATCTTTGTATCCCTCAACGTCGCAGGCCACCTGTTCGCCTATGACCATGTTAGCCACGCTATTGCCGGACAGTAATACCCCGTCGGCTGCATGGGTAAGAACCGCAGGCGCTGTGGGAATATATTCAACTTCTTTATAGACCTCCCAAACCTGTCCTGAAACAGCGAAGGTTATATCAACTAAATCGTTCCATGCCATGTATGCGCTTTTGGTGTATCTATACCATCCCTCTTCTCCTGGTGTAGTCCCAATGGCGACGCCTACGGGACAAAATACATTAGCTGGCCCAGTTACCCGGACATGAATATATTCTTTTAATATTGTCCCAAGATTACCCTCGGTGAAGGTCGCTCGCAAGGTTGAGGCACTCTGGGGAGAAGATGAGGCGTCGTTCCCGTCAATAGCATTTAGTGGATCAGTTCCCCCCGTTGCCCCAGTTGGAATACATTTTTTAGTTGAAACCCCGGCAAAGGTGGCGGTGTGAGGATGAGTCCCTTCGCTGACAGCCTGGTTAGTTTTTTCTTCGAGCTTAATTTTATCGGAAAAGATAAGATAGGCTCGCCCGCCTGTGTTTATATATTTAGTGACTCCAGAGGTCACGCGCAACCATTCACGTATCCCCGGACGTTTGACATAGACATCTCCGATAGACTTGACGGGATGCTGGGCAACCTCGGCCTCGAAATCCGCCCGTTTCTCATAGCAAACAGCACCTTTGTTGTGAGCCACAGCAATCGTCGTTTCGTAAGCCCGCGTAACAGTGAACGTGGTCCCGCTTTTATTGGTGACGTTGACTTTCTCGTTATCAATCCACATTACGAAGGGAGTCGCGGGAGCTCCGGTAGCATCCGACACTTCGACGCTGGTCACGGAGGAATTAATGTCTGTGGCAATGGTCGAGGCATAGCCGGCTACAGTCCAGGGGCATATTGCTTTCTTCAGGCTACCATAAATTATATTGCGGTGTTTACCGACATCGTCGGGATCTGCGCTTGGAAAATCGGCTAAGTCAATCACGTCAAGAGGAAGAGAGGCATTTTTCCCGAAGAGCATGGACGAACAATCTATCTTGAATCCCAATTCGGTGATCTCATAAGGTTGCCCCATCTCGCCCTTCCATATTTTGGTCGAGACATCAGATCCAAAAACCTCATCTGTGTTGATCAGAAGTTTGTAAATTTCGACATATTTTTTCTCAAGCGGATAATCGTCGAAGAGTTCTATGAGATAGTTTTTATCCTTGATTCTTTGGTTCCTAAATTGAAGGGTTATCTGTGCGTTGTTGTAACCGCCAAGGTTACGAATTTCATTGCCGATGTTCGATAGATCAGAAAGATAGGATTCATAGTTCTGCGAGTTGTAGGCGTAATCGCGGTCAGAGAAATAGAGTGTCAACCCAGATAGAAGAAGATGTACTAGATAGATGGGTTGTGAAAATGGACGGTCAACCTTTTGGGTCTGATTCGCCGTAAGACTCCTGGGCATTAAAGTACCTCTAGTAAATCAAGCGTCGTTTCATGGCGGTCCTCATGGGAAGATCGAAACATAAGGTCCCCCATAAGTTCGCTGAAAAATACGTTGCCATTCACATCTTCAAGCACAATGCTTTTTATTCCTTCAGCATGGCGGTCCCATGCTTCAAAGTCCGCCCTCTGTGTTGAGCCAATATTTTTTAGTTCATAATTTCGGGATCTCCTCGGATCTCCTAATTTGACCAGGCGTACCTTACCGGACCTTGTCTCATCGCGGTAAATGTTTTTATGATCGCCCTCAGAAAATCCCCAATCAGGATTTCGTTCGAATTCAAACATTTTGCCCAAGAACATCTCCGCAAGTTCCGGGGCAGACGACGGACTCGCAATTTCCAATCTCCAAAAACGGGCTGATGCTTCTGTAAATGATCTATTAATCATCAATTCATCGGCGGTCCATGAATCCACTTGGGTTAGACTTTCATCGTCAACCATCTTCTTCAATGTCAACACCAATCCGTTTAGATTGTGCCCCGCAGGAATAATGATCCGGTTTGCCGGATACAGACGGCTTATGCGGCAATTGTCAAAATAGATGGACGAAGAAGCTGCTTCAGTTCCTCCACCAAGGATAAGATAATAAACCGTATGAGTAGAAAGAGAAGTAAAATTCAATGCAAGTTCTCCCCATGCGCTCTCGGAATTGGGAAGAACATTTTGAGTTGGAGTTGTGGTCCATGTCCCGTCGGCTTTTAGATATTGTTTGCCTTTAAAGTCTTGAAGAAGCCAGCCGCCCTGTTTCACGGCAGCCGAGTTATAATAACGAACATGTATCCGGCATGGAATGTTGATTGGGATAGTTATCGCCTGATAAATCCATGCAGCATTCCCTCCAGAATCAATATCCATCCTGCATGAATAGGTTCCTTCATAAATGGTGCCAGTTTCCCGATTAACCGTTGAGGTTCCAGCTAATGATTCAGCCCAACTTGTAAGGTCAGTCGCCGACTCCCATGCTTCAAGCCCAGGGTCCGTGATGATGTTCTGATCGATGTCGGTTAGAAAGGGATTCGGTGTCGAATTGCCTTTGAACAATTTTGCAATGTCGCTATCATAGAGACGATATTTCGGGAAAGAGGCGTTCTCGCTTGATACCGCAATGGTTGCCGATTCAAGAATATTCCGATATCCAACCTTGATTAATTGGGTCATGCCAATAATCCTCTCAATTCGCGGTCAAGATGATATTTTAGGACTCGTACCAAATCCTTAGCACTACCCCCGCTGCCCGCTGCCATGTGGATATGTATGTCACCCGTCGAGACAGTTCGATTCGGAATCACCCTCTCCCCTTGGTGCAGCGTATATAGTCCGGTCTTCTGGACATGGCCTCCGGTCTGCATGGAGCCACCATAGATCTTCAATATCTCAGACATAAGGCTAAGTTGGAGCAAATATATCTCGCGTTGCTTATCTGCTTCGGCTTCCTGAACCTTCCGTCCATACTCGGCGCTGATACTTCTATTTGTGGACAGACTAAACATTAATGCTCTTCCTATACTCGGCAGAATATCTTGAATCCAAGCAAGCTCCTTGTTTAATTTCCCAAATTCACCAATGAACTCCTGAAATTTAATGGTTGCTTCAAGGTTCCTAACCAAATCTTGGAAACTGCCGAACTGGTCCATCATTTGCTGCATGCCTCTGGTAAATGGCATCCGTGGTGAGTGTTCCATGGTCACTTCTACATTGGCCTTGATAGGATTGGATTCAATTTCATTCTTCTTTTGCTCATAGAGCGTCTTCAATTTATCAAGTGCCGCTTCTGCCGCACTGATGTCTGCCGTAATTGGCACTGGTTTTGCCGCCTGAGCTTCAAGTTGTTGCCAGGCTCTTGACCAATCGTCGATCGCTTCTTGTACCTTCCGTTGCCGATCTGGGTCCTCCGGGGAAATGTCCCGGACGCGTTTCTGGTATTCAATTTCAAGGTCGAGCTTTTCCTGTGAGAGGTCTTTTTGCTGCCCGAATTGTTTCTCCAAAAGTTTGTTAGCAGCGGCTAGGGCATTGGCATAATCAAGGGTTTCTGCCTTGCCGTCCCGCATGGCCTTTTTGATAATTTCCACGTTTCGGATTGCAGCATTGGCGGAGTCCATCCAGGCTCGTTCCGACTTGATGCCAAGACTCGTGAAGGCATTTCCTAATTCGTCGGTTATGTTAAACAATTCACCTTCGATGATTTTGTAGGCATCGAGAACATCCTTGCCCTTGATTATTTTAGGGGCAGGAATCTTTAACTCTAGTTTAAACAAATCACCCTCAAGGATTTTGTAAGCATCAAAAATATCTTTCTGCATTTTCTCCGCTTTCTTTCGTGTCCCCTGAAAAATCCTATTGCTAATATCTTCCAAAAGAATTCTTGATGGTCCTTCAAGGAGACCATATTTAGTTGTCTCTCCAATTATTCCAATAATTCTCTCGATACCCCCTCCTCTTTCGAGGAACGAAGTAACGGTATTTGCCGCCTCCACACCTTTACTGGCAAGGTCGAGCAGAACATTTCCTAAAGGAATACTTTTGATTTTCAAAACATCAAACTGGATCCCAAGATTTTTAAAAGCATCATCTGCCCTTGAAGCTGCCTCCAGAACGTCTACAGAATATATTCCACCAAGTTCTTGAAGCGCCCGCCCGTACGCTTCGATTCTATCTATTCCCTGATTCATAAGGGGAGTCATTGCTATGCCAGCTCTTGATCCCAAAAGAGCAAGGGCATAATTTACTTTATCTGTCCCCTCTTCCATTGCACTAAATATTTTGACGAAATCATAAAAAATGTCTAAAAATGGGCGGGTTTTCCCGGGTGTATCTTCGATCTGCAATCCAAGGGCTTCAATATAATCTTTAGCTTCTCCAACACCTCTCGAATAATCTCCGATAGTCTTAATAAAATATCGCAAACCCATTTCGAGAGTGCCTTGTTCGACATCGCTCATCTTTGCTGCATAACTTAACTTCTGGAACGCTTCAGTAGTTATACCGAGTGCACCGGAAACCGTAGCAACCGTATCAACCATGTCGGCGGCTTCTTTAGTAAACCCAACTAATCTCTGCCCGGCCCGAAATGCCCGCTCACCTAAATTGACAATAGCATCCCATTTAATCACAGAAAGCGATCTGTTAATTTTCTTGAAAGCGGTCTCTCCGGTATCCCCCATGTGTTTCAAGGAGCCAGATACTTTCGAGAGGGTCGCAGTCCCCTGATCATCAACTTTCAATGTCAGTCGGATCGTGTTGTCAGCCATGAGATATCTTCATCCTTATTGCCATCGCCTCATTGAGAAATCCCAAATCGAGCCATTCTTGAATCGAGAGATCGTTTCTTTTAAACGGATATCCGGCCAAAACAAGACGCCGGAGGACAAGCAGATGATTGGTCCAGGGATGGATGGAGTCAACTTTCTTTTTCTCACATTTTTCGCAGGACCATTTGAGCAATTCTTCATTTCCTATTTCCTGCCTGCACTTTTCTTCTTCATCGGGGTTGCAGACATTAAGGCCGAATAAAACCTCAATGTCTGCCATTAGTTTTTTTCGTCAAAAATCTCCGTCTGTGCCCCCCTGACCCGAACCCCCTCAAAGATGTGGGCCGCCAATGCTTCGATAAGGTCGGGGCGTTCCTTGGCGATGAGGTCTTTCCATCCAGGGTCAAAAAGAGGGTCTTTGGGGTCGGAAGATATAGAAGAGAATTGCCCCTGAGCAACTTCTTTCTCGAAATCGCCCACCCCAAAGCCTTCAAGGATCTTCAGGCCAAATTCAAACCGTGCCTCCGTCAACCGGGATCGGATTGTGTCCTTCTCGCGCTCCCAGATGGCCGACATATAGGCCCGCCGCTCCTCCGAGTTAGGGATCCGGTAATAAAAGGTTAGGACGGACCCCGAAACAGGATCTTCTACCTTAATTTCGTTCTTCACATGCGGCCCGATTCTACACGGCATAAATTACCTCCGTTTTCTTGCGCTCAGGATGCCTCAGGACGGGCTTTCTCCTTAAGCGGCATAGGTGGATACCAGATTTTTGACAAGCACGACAACAGACCCGTAGGTATCATCCTCCATGACCAGAAAATCGCCCTTCTCGACCAGCCGGCCGTCCTCGATGCTATATGGCGTGTCCATAAGCCTGACTTTTGGGAAAATCAACTCAACGGTGTAATTGTGCCCGGTGTCAAACTCCGCACCCTCGGCAATGGCATGGATCACAATGTCTTCATTGTCGTCGATCATCTGTCCCAGGATGTAGTCCCGGAAATCCCGGTCAATGGTGATCTTCTGCACCCGGCCTGTTCTGAGTGCCCGGTTTGCATATGCCCCCGATCCTGCCCCTGGCGTAAACTCAGGGCTGAGGTTGTTTGCAAAACTCCACTCAATCCCCTTGACTTCATAGGACATGTTGTGGCCCCCCGTGATGGCAGACCCGTCCCATTTCCCCCCGATATTGACAACGAAATCGGTGACTCGGAGAGGGGATTCTGAGATCCGGTTAGGAAAGCTGCACCATGAGTAGAGAAGCTCATCGATGTCAACCGTGGCGTTTGCACCATTGCCACCAGTAGTAGCCAAACCATCGGCAACCGCATATCCATTCCCGGGTGTGGTCAAATCAATTCCCGTGACTTCTCCATTTCCACCTATCCCTGTCACCGTAGCCGTCCCATTTGCTGCTCCGGATTGGGTAATGGTCAGGACATCGTCTTCAAGGTAGTTTAGCCCCGCGGCATTAAGTGAAAGAGCTAGGATGGGTCCTGTTACCTCGGCAGCATTGTAGATGACCTTATAGGAGGTTGATGTTCCTGCCGCTCCTGGGGCCGTGATCGTAATAACCGCCGGGGTTGCGCTTGAGACCACCGAATATGCCACATCAACCCATTCCTCGGTTGTAGGCACCTGGACTTTGATGGCGTGAACATTATCAAGTCTCTCCTGGGCCGTAGTGCCGACCACTCCATTTGCGGCTAAGGTCAAGGCGGTTGCATTGTAGGCAGCCGTCACAACTTCATCGGTCATGTTCGTGGTCTGTTTGCCCGTCGCCTTGATCGATCCCTTGACGCTCATCCATGAATCTTTTTTGAGACTCAGGGTTAAAGAATCAACGAAGCATCCAGAAAAGCGCCGCTTGAGAAGATGTTTCCCGTAGCGCATGGCCGCCGTGAAGCTCGGATTCGAACGACTGACATCGAGGTCCCCTTCGATCGGCGTGATGGTATGCTCAAACCCATTCCCGGCATTGTTGCTTGAGATTGCCCCAAGCGCATAGGCCGCAAGAAAGGCAACATGCTGGGGTTGTCCCTTAGTGAAACTCATCTCCATTGAGGCAAGTTGGCCCAGATCATAAATGGTATCGGGTTCCTCTTTGCCCGTAGCCTCGTCAACATTCGATTCCCGTCTCCGCTCCAAAGCAAACATGGAATCAAGATCAACAAGCATGCCCGTGTCAAGGGTCTGCTCGGTATTGATGGCGGTTTCCGCATTCTCCGCCGATACTGCCAATTGATTATGTTTCGCAATAAATGATCTCATCCTTATTCACCTCCCCTGATTTTCAAAAGCCGCCTACCGTATCGGATAGGTGTGACGTTCGGCTCAGTTTCAATAACGTCGAATTTGTCAACATCCTGCGGGGGGATCTTGTTGTATGATCTGCCATGGGTGAACAGATGATACTCAAACTCCCCTTCCCGGATGACCTGAAACGCTGGAACTCCTTTTTTAAGTCTGTATGGCATGATTGATTAGCTCCTTTCGTTCGCCCCAAAAGAAAAGGCTCTACCGCTCGTAGCTACGGTAGAGCCTTTCCTTGTACATGGGGCACGGGCTGCAGACCCGTTTTTTTATTCCCCTATATGGTTCAAGGGA
>Ga0180007_10007005_pt1 | contig 10809 bp, 7 predicted proteins | sample MM_PC_MetaG_FD_121122 | JGI IMG/M metagenome (GOLD analysis project Ga0180007, IMG submission 121122) | Groundwater microbial communities from the Aspo Hard Rock Laboratory (HRL) deep subsurface site, Sweden - MM_PC_MetaG | ecosystem: Environmental > Aquatic > Deep subsurface > Groundwater...
AATTGGCGGAAGGGGGTGGGCAGGGAACAGAAGCCCCCATAAGCTCACGACGCTTTAATCTCCGGTAGGGGGACCGTGCAGACGCACGGTCCCCGCCGGGGTTTTTGTTTATAAGATATTTTATAATTGTGCCTAGGCACAATTATAATAGAGGGTGTCGGGAGGTGTCGGGAGGAGTGATTAACGAGTGATATGCCAAACGAAGATTGAGTTGCCGATATCGGCTATCGGCTGGTAGGCGTCCAGCCAAGCGTAGCTTGTTTCTTCTTTTTCTCTTGAGCCCATGTAGAAGCTTTTAGAAACCGCAATATATCCGCCGCCGGGATTATCCGCAAGAAATTCCCGGGCGTTTTTGTATCTGCCGGCGTTTATCCAAACATATTTATTTCCGAGATAATAACCCGCGTCAGCCCAGCCAAAATAATCAAGACTGATTTTCTGAATTTTATTTGCATTAACCCAGTCGGCAAGGCGTTTGGCATCCTGTCCCCAGTCAACATTTGAGTCCACCACATACTTATATCCGCCCTGCGGTCCGCCGACAGTTTGGTTGAAGTAGGTTAAGTAATAAGGATAAACGTTCAAATTTTCATATAAATACCAACCGAGGAAAGCAGAAAGTAGTAAGCTATAAGCAATAAGTTTTTTCCGATGTCCTATAGCTTGGAGCTTATTGCCTAAAGCCGCGAGTTGGCCTGCCAACAATATATAAACAAAACCGTAAGTCGGGAGAAGATGCCGGACCCCGATGTTTAGATTGGCTTTGATACTGGAATACCAATAAATTGCCAGCCATAAAAACATGGCGAATTCGGTGAAATGATCTTTTATACAATGGCTAATTCTGTATTTGTTGGGCTTAAATATAAAAACTAGTGACAATAAAGCGATTACTAAAAGTCCCCAGAAAGCAAGCGGCTCTTTTATAAAATAAACAATGGGGAAATATTTTTTCCAGGCGACATTTTTTATTTCTCCCAAAAAGTAAGCCGTATTCCCTCCGATGCTTCTTTGGGTAACCATTAATAAGCCAAGGCCATATTGGGCGAGTCCGCGTATATAAGGAACGCCGGATATCTCAACGACCCTGTCGGCGATCAACCTGTTCCCGTAGCTTCCGAGAAGATATGTCGTATCGCTCTGCTGTTTCTCTATCGGATAATTTAAGGTGTGAAGTCCGTATACCGGCCAGACAATTGCCAGATAACCAAAGGCGATAATTGCTCCGGTTGCCAAGAGCGTTCTTGTAATTGAATAGATTTTATCATGCTGGATTAATCCCCAGACAATAGCAAGAACAATAAAAAAAGGATTAAGCAGGAATAACGAGAATTTAGTCAGTTGAGCGATTCCGAATGCGATAAAAGCGAGGATGAAATTGGTTTTGTTTTGGTGCTGAAGGAATTTAATAAAGAAAAAACTTCCCAAAAGCACTCCGAACAACGCCGCCATGTCCGTAGTGACAAATCGGCTGTGAGCCATTACCGTTGGAGAAAAACTAAACAAAAAAACAGCTATCAATGCCGCCCTTTCCCCATATAATTTTTTAGTCCAAACAAAAATAATCACCGCCGAGAGAATGAAAAATAAAAGAAGAGGGAATTTAGCCACTCTTGTCATGAGAACGGCATCATTCCCCTGGCCGGGCAGGCCGGAATTAAAAATAAGATTCCTGCCGAAATTCCACTGGCCGTTAATATCCGTTGTCCAGTATTGCGTATTAAATGCGGATTGGTCTAACGGCAAAAAACTTAATGCAATTCCCGCCAGATCTTTTGCCAAAGGGGGATGCTCGGGATTCAAACGGGCATCGCCCTTAATGATATAAGAATATCCCGCTCCAATATGAGGGATTTCATCCACAATCGGCGAATCATTCCAGACGCTGGCCATGGCCAGAATCGCTGCCGAGGTTATTATAATTGCCGCGATAAGTTTTGAACTCATTTCCCGTCGTTTAAAGGTATTATAATGGAATTTTTACTGTATTGGCCCTTCTTAAATTGTTCGGGGGTCAGATAATATATGTTTTTTTCTTTTTGTTTATTGGCTGTATAAGTATCGGTCAGAAACATTACCGTTTGGGCGGGCATCGGGATTCCGTTTACCAAAACTCCCCCGTCGTTTACAAGAATATATCTTCTCGTTTGGGTAGGGGTTAAATTTATTTTATTAGCCAGATCAACGTATTCCTGATTGAAAGCCGAAGCGGCAGCGGGAGACGGTCCCCAGATTTTGAAATATCTCCAATATTCCACAAAACCTATAGTGCCGAGGAATATCAGCATAACCATCACTACGACCACATGTCTTTCGTGCTCTGAGTGCGCGTCATGGGCTTTATACCAGTCGGAAAGCTTGTCAAACGCCCACCACATTCCTCTGGCGGCTAATATCATCACTATCGGCAAAACTCCTATTGTTCTGATAGCGTGAGGAGCTTCTGACGATATGAATCCGGGTATAAGCATGATGAAAAACCAGGATATTATCAGAGTGTGCAATGTTGAAAAATGTCCGTGTTTTCGCTTCAACCAATGGGTGAGTTCTTTGAAAAATCCCATTACAAAAAATATTCCGAGGGTCCAATGCAGCATCGGCTCTCCACTTATGTTGTGGCGCCAATTCCAGTCGCCCGAGAAATTGAACATAGCCAACGTTTTCAAAGTACTGTTAGCTAAGGCCTTCAAAGGATTGGCAGAGTTGAATATTGAAAGCCCGGAAGCGCGGCCCAAAAAATCCGCGGGATTAACCCAGAAATGCAACGCTATGGGCAGAGCGATGATGAACATGCTGATAAAAGCGAGAGCAAACCCCTGCAAGAGCTTATTGCGGGCATGTTCGTAGTCGGAATGCGTGAAATCTTTTTTCAAATACCACCAATAATTCAGGAAAACGAGAACCGCAATAAGAGGAACGATGCGATAAGAAATGTAAGTATAAAAACCGATACCCCCCAAAATGCCAGCCATCAAGAAGTCAGATTTTCTTAAATGTTTCAGGCCTCGCCATAAAAAATAAAACCCGAATACTAAAACAAGCGGCACCATTATAGCCCGGAATCCGATGCGGGAAAAATTAACATGCCAAAAAGACACTGCCATCATGAAACTGGCCAGCGCCGCCATGCGCCATTCAAACAGCTCCCGGGTCAGAAGATAAAGACCGATGACGGTAAGAATGCCGATGATTGCGGATACCAATCTCAATGACCACGGATTATTTCCGAAGGCCTTAATTGAAAGCGCCTGAATGTTGATAAACAAACCTTCCCGGCCGTTATTTTCGGGATAAAAAAGCTTAAAATCACCGGTATCAAGCGCCTCTTGGGCGTTATTCCCGTTCATTGCTTCGTCCGGATAAAGCCCGGAAGGAAATTGATTTAATTGATAAAGACGAAAAAATGCCGCGATGCTGATGATAATTATAAAAATTATCACCTCCTGCTTTTGAAGATGTTTCATATGTAGATTATTTTACCAGTATCTATGTTATAATTAAATAAGGTTATCTACATCAACCATATGACGGAGAACTCAAGTTCAATTCAACAGGAAATTGCCAAGCTTGAACAGCAGTTGGCTGAGAAGCGCGCCGGCATTGAGCAGGAGTCGGCCGAAACCGATAAAGAAGTTCCTCAGGATAAGGAAATTTTAAGGCAGGTAGTCGGGGAAAGAATTCAGCAGCAAGCCCCTCAATATCAGCCGGCGCCAATAAAGCCGCAGAGAGATGACGCGACCCAAAGCTACGCGGATCCGGATCTGAAAGACAAAGTTCAGGAACTTGTAAATCTTTCTTTTAATAAAAGCTTGGAAGAGGGGATTAAAGAGGCGACAAAGTCAAACAATTTCGCGCTGATAGACGCTTTTCATGATGTTCTTGTGGACCAGCTTTACGATACCCTTTTAGAGAGGAAAAAATTGGAAGCAGTCAAATAGGTTCAAACAATTAAAATTTAAATTTGAGTTTTGAATTTTTAATTATTTATGCCGCGGTTTTGGTGATATTATTTATCGCCGGTTTTATTTTGTTTGGCGCGATAAGAACGAAAGGCAGTATCGCCCGAGCGCTTAATATGTCGCTCTTTTTGATTACGCTTCCAAGAGAAAGCTCTTCGGCAAATTCGGGACAAGCCCAACGCTCCGAGAAAGATTTGATTTCCGTCATGGAGCAGTTATATTCTTCTTTTTCCAATATCCACGCGAAGGGTTGGAACAAATTTATTTACGGCGAGCCGTATATCGCGCTTGAAATGGCCGTCCACCATGTCGGCGAGGAGATTTTTTTCTATATGGCCGTTCCCAAAACGTACGAACAGATTTTTGAAAAACAAGTTCACGGATTTTTTCCCACCGCCGAGGTGGAAAAAGTAAAGGACTACAATATTTTCAATTCCCAGGGAGTTTCTCTCGGGGCTTATGTGAAACTTTCGTCAAACCCGATCTTGCCGTTTAAAACATACCAGAATCTTCAAGCCGACCCGTTAAGCGAGATAGCCACCGCTTTGTCCAAACTTGAAAAAGAAGGCGAAGGAGCGGCCATCCAGATATTGATGCGTCCGTCGCACAACAGCGAGACGCGTTCGTTCGCCCAGAAAGTGGCGAAAGAAATGCAATCGGGCTATAAGTTTTCAGAGGCCGTATCAAGAACAAAACATCCGCCGAAAAAACCAAAACCCGGTGACCAACAACCCGCGGCTCCCAAGGTTATTACTCCGTTTGAGGAAGAAATCGTCAAAGGCATTCAATCCAAAGCCACCAAGCCGACTTTTGACACGAATGTAAGAATGGTGGTCTCTGCTGATAATGAAATGAGGGCGCGACAATTGCTTGGTGATATGGAGGGGGCTCTCGTCCAATTCACGGCGAACGAGATAAACAGTTTAAAAGTAATGAAAGTTTCAGCGGGGGCCTTGAGCAAACTTTTATTTAATTTTTCTTTCCGGCTTTTTGACAACGCTTATTCAATGCCGTTGTCTTCCGAAGAGATAACCAGCATATATCATTTTCCGATGGCATCCACCCTTGCGCCGAGGATTAAATTTTTAAAAGCCAAAGCGGCAGAACCGCCGACTAATCTTCCGCAGACAGGCATAGTGCTGGGGAAAAATATGTTTAGAGGAATAGCCAGTCAGGTTCGGCTGACGGATGCGGACAGAAGGAGGCATCTTTATTTGATTGGACAGACCGGAACCGGCAAAACGGTTCTTATGGAATCGCTTATAAGACAGGATATTGAAAGCGGCAAAGGAATTTGCGTGATAGATCCTCACGGAGAACTTGCGGAATTTGTTTTATCTATAATCCCTCAAGAGAGGGTCAACGACGTTATCTATTTTGACCCGGGCGATATCTCGCGGCCGATGGGTTTGAACATGCTTGAAATCAACCCGGACCATCCGGAGCAAAAGACCATGGTCATAGACGAGTTGTTTGAGATTTTTAATAAATTATACGACCTGAAAGTTACCGGAGGGCCGATGTTTGAAAAATATTTTAAAAATGCCGCTCTCTTACTGCTTGACGATTATCAGAACGATATTCCGGTATTGGCCGATATTTCAAGAGTGCTGGTTGACGATAATTACCGGCAAGACAAGCTTAGCCGCGAGGCCAATCCTTTGGTTAAGCAATTCTGGCAGTTGGAAGCGGAAAAAGCCGCCGGGGAGCAAAGTTTGGCCAACATGGCTCCTTATATCTCGTCCAAAATCACCTCTTTCGTTTTTAATGAATTTTTAAGACCAATTATCAATCAACAAAAAAGCGCGTTTAATTTCAGAGAAGTTATGGACAACCGGAAGATACTGGTGGTTAATTTGTCCAAGGGGAAGATCGGCGCCCTTAACGCGGACCTTCTCGGGATGATAATCGTGGGCAAACTTCTGATGGCGGCTCTTTCAAGAGTTGATATTCCGGACGAAGCCCGCCAGGATTTCTATCTTTACATTGACGAGTTCCAGAATTTTACCACCGACAGCATCTCAACGATACTTTCAGAGGCGAGAAAATACCGGCTTGACTTGATAATAGCCCACCAATTCATAAAACAGCTCAAAGAAGGGATAAGGGACTCTGTTTTCGGCAATGTCGGCTCTATCGCGGCTTTCAGAATCGGACCCGATGACGCCGAATTTATGAAAAATAAATTTGAACCCGTTTTCACACCGCAGGATTTGATAAATATAGACAATTTAAACGCTTATGTTAGTTTGTTGATTAACGGTCAGACCACCCGTCCGTTCAATATAAAAATTGATACCGAAAATGTATTCGGAGCCGGCGACAAGGAACTTGTCCAAACAATAAGCCAGATGTCAAAGTCCAAATTCGGCCGTCCGCGAGAAGAAGTTGAAAAAGAAATCAGATCTAAATTCGAAATATGAAATTTTCACGAAAAGATTTACTTTTTTCCGTAATCACCGGTTTTACAACCGGTGTTATCGCTTGGCGCATATTGATATTTTTGGGCAAGCCGGAGCTTTGGGGAGTATCCACGACTTGGCTGTTAATTATTATCCCCATCCTATGGATTATTGGCGTTAACCTTGGATATTTTCTCGGCAGATGGATGCCTTTCTTTAATCAGTTCGGCAAATTCACCGCCATCGGATTCACAAATTTTTCCGTATATGCGGGGGTATTAAATTTATTGATTGCCTTTACGGGCATAACCGCGGGGATTTGGTATTCTGTTTTCGCGGCGATTGCGTTTACAATGGGATCCGTTCACAGTTATATTTGGAATAAATATTGGGTTTTTGAGTCAGGAGTTAGTGGCGGAGGAACTTCGGAACTCGGAAAATTTGTTTCCGTAGCGGTAGTTGCCGGTTTGCTTAATGTTAGCACGGCGTCTTTCGTGGTTAATATCATTAATCCTTTATTTGGAATAAGTCCCGAAGGATGGGCAAATGTCGGCGGCATTATCGGTTCAGCTGCGGCTTTAATATTTAGTTTTATTGGCTTTAAATTTTTAGTGTTTAAAAAATAGATCCAATGTCATGTCTGAAACTTTATATAGAAAATACAGGCCCCGAACTTTTTTGGAAGTCGTGGGGCAGGAGCATGTTGTCCGGACTTTAACCGGCGCTTTGGCTACCGGCCGGATAGGCCACGCTTATTTGCTTACCGGACCTCGGGGCACCGGCAAAACAACTTTGGCGAGGATATTCGCCAAAATATTGAATTGTGAAAAAGTAAAAAACGGCGAACCGTGCAATCAATGCGACTCATGTCTTGCCGCAAATCAGGGCAATTTTCTTGATTTGATAGAAATAGACGCGGCGTCCAACCGCGGGATAGAGGAAATCCGCAATCTCAAGGATTCGGCTCAAGTCGCCGCTATGGCCGGAGGATATAAGATTTTCATTATTGACGAAGTTCATATGCTGACCAAGGATGCTTTCAACGCTCTGCTTAAGATATTGGAAGAACCGCCGGCCCATGTGGTTTTTATGCTTGCCACAACCGAGCCCCACAAGATTTTGCCCACGGTTCTGTCGCGCGTCCAGAGATTTGATTTTAAGCGCCTGACGCCGGCTCAGATTCTGCAAAAGCTCAAATACATTTCCCGGGCTGAAAAAATTGACATTGAAGAAGAAGCGTTAAAAGCCATCGCTTCCTCCGCCGACGGGGCTTTGCGCGACGCCGAGGTGTCTTTGGCTAAAGTCCGGGCCGTTGCCGGGCCCGATAAAATCGGCGCCGAACTCGTTATTGAATCTCTCGGCCTGATACCCGCCAACTATCATCCGGAATTTTTCGGTTATCTGGTGTCCGGAGACAGGGTTTCCGCTCTCAATTTCATTCAAAGGATGCACGATTCCGGAATTGACCTTGAAAATTTTGCCAAAGATTTCCTTGAATATTCCCGCAAGGTTCTTATGGCAAAAATAAATCCGGCCGTTCTGGCCGCTCTGGGCGAAGAATTGCCCGAGACCCAATTGACCGGCGTCTTAGCAAATCGGATTGACGGCAAGAGATTCATTAAACTCATCCAGCTTTTCACCGCCGCGCGGAATGAAATGAAATCCTCTCCCATCGCCCAATTGCCCCTTGAACTCGCCACTCTTGAATTTATTGAATAAATAAAAATCTCGGCCTAAGCCGAGCGAATGATGATTTTAAATATGGTTTTCAGTCCGTTTAGAATCCAGGCGTATCCCAGTATCAAAATGGAGAAAAAATAGAGGTCGTAAAAAAGATCCGGTTTCAAAAATATAAATGATGGCGGCAGGAGAATTGTTAAAAGAAGGAGTTTGTTTAATGACAGAAACAAACAACTTATTCCGAGGACAGCCGTAAGTAGACCAAACAGCAAGCCTTTATAGCTCATTTGCTCCTCCTTGTGCTATTTGGATATTTACATAAAATAATCGTGATTGTCAAGCGATTAAAATAGGTGTAAAATTATCTTATAGTTTATGAGTTGTTTTATTATTGCGGGGTCGTCTAGTGGTAGGACTCCAGATTTTGGATCTGGCTACGAAGGTCCGAATCCTTCCCCCGCAGCAAAATTGCGAAGGCAATTTTGCACTGAGGCAGTAAGCCGAAGTGCCCAGTCTTGTTATGTATTTTGTTTATATATTAAAGTGTAGTGATAATACTCTTTATACCGGTATTACCACTGATATTAAACGTCGATTTAAAGAACATAGTTCTGGAGGGGGAGGTGCGTACACTCGTTCAAAGCGAGTTGTAAAAATCTTATATACGGAGCAGTATAAAACAAGAAGTGAAGCATTAAAACGTGAAACCGAAATCAAAGGTTGGCGCCGAGATAAAAAACTTGCTTTAGTTAAATAGTCCTGTGATAGGTTCTGGCGACCGAGACAGGTCAAAACATCTTAATAAATGAGTATATTTTCCAAAAACAAAAAATTAATTTACGCATTCGTTGACGCCTCCAATCTATTTTATGGTGGTGAAAAGAATCTGGGCTGGAAGATTGATTACGAAAAGCTATTAACATACTTGAAACAGAAATACGGCGTTTCAGAAATCTTTTATTACGGTGGCATTGAATTATACAATTTTAATTATTCTATTCTCGATTATTACAAACCGATTGATTTGTCCGAATTGATTAAATATTTGACTCAAAAATTAAAGAAAGGCGATCATTTTAATGAGGCAGAGATTTTAATTCTGGGGAAACACATTCAACGCGCGAAATTCTATCAGAAACTCGACTCATTTGGTTATAAACTAAGATTAAAGCCCGTGAAAATATACTATGGTAATGATGAGAAACCAACAAAGAAAGCAAATTGCGACGTTGATATGACCTTTGATCTGATGAGATTAATGGAAAAATATTCGGAAGCCGTTATCCTTTCCGGCGATGGCGACTTTGCTCCCGTATTAAGCTATCTTCGTCACAAGGGGAGGAAAATAACAATTTTGGCGAGAGCGGAAAGAACCGCTCGTGAGATCAAACAGTTGGCAGGAAGTGATTTTAGAGATTTCCATTATCTTAGGGAAATATTGAAATATGTGGCTGAAAAATAAGAAAAAGACCCGTTTAGGATCCTTTTCATGTTTAGTACCTACATTTTAGCAAAGAGTTATCCACGCGTCAACAGATAGGATTTTCTTATTATAAATACTTCCGTACAACCCCGACCGAGACCCCTAAAACTTCTATACTTAAAAGACGCTAAAAGTCCTTGAAAACCCCACTGTGGTGGGTTCTAAACCGAGGATGCCAGCCAAGTCAAAATAGGTCTGCCCGCCCGAAGCTTTAGTGAAGGAGGGTTATTTCACCCGAGACGCGTCGAGGCATTTATTATGAAAACACCTAGATATGAATACAGCCGGTCAAAAATACAAGACCGGATCGTATATTTAAAAAAATTATCAGCGCCATACGGGTTTATTATTAGATATGCCGTAAAAGCAAATCCGCATAAAGAAATTATCAGCATGATGGAAAAATCGGGTATCTGCTTTGATGCCAGCTCAAGTTATGAAGCTGTCCGATTATTGGAGCAAGGGGTTCCTGGCAATAAAATTTCGCTTTCTTCTCAGCAATCGCCGTATAATTTAGAAGAACTTCTTGCCGCAGGTGTACTTTTTGTCGCTACATCCGTCAAACAGCTCAAGTTATTTTCGCAAGCAAAAAATCATCCCAATATGGTAAGTGTCAGAATAAATCCCAATTTGGGTTATGGGCATAGTAAACGGACTAGCACTGGCGGGATAAACGCAAGTTTTGGGATTTGGCATGAGTATTCAGGAGAGGTGTTAGAATTAGCAAAATCAGAAAATATTGTTATTGATCGTCTGCATTTGCACGTAGGTTCCGGTGCTGATCCGAGTGTTTGGGGTGACGTCATGGACCGATCTCTGGAAATCATTGATAAATTCAAAGATGTTGTCTCCCTAGACATTGGAGGAGGATTTAAAATCCATCGCTATGGCGAAGAAAAGGAAACAGATATGGTTGAAGTAATGAAAGTGTTCGCTGATAAATTAGAGAATTTTTACAAAGAAACCGGAAGAAAATTAAAGCTTGAGATAGAGCCGGGCACGTATTTCGTTGCTCATGCCGGTACTTTAGTCGCAACGATAGATGATGTTGTTGATACTGGGATAAACGGGTACAGATTTATACGGTTGAATACCGGCATGAACGATTTCTTACGGAGTACTTTGTATGGAGCGCAACATAGAATTGAAGTGATTAATGACTCACAAACAACTGAAGATTATATAGTAGTCGGACACAATTGCGAATCAGGTGATATTTTCACTACTGTTGCCGGTAATTCCGAGGAAATCGAACCAAGACAATTAAAAAAAGCTTCAATTGGAG
>Ga0180007_10007006_pt1 | contig 10809 bp, 16 predicted proteins | sample MM_PC_MetaG_FD_121122 | JGI IMG/M metagenome (GOLD analysis project Ga0180007, IMG submission 121122) | Groundwater microbial communities from the Aspo Hard Rock Laboratory (HRL) deep subsurface site, Sweden - MM_PC_MetaG | ecosystem: Environmental > Aquatic > Deep subsurface > Groundwater...
CAGGCGCACCACCTGCCCCTTCGCGTCCTGCAGGATGCAGAAGTTCAGCGTGTACGCCATGAACTCGAGGGGGTCGGCCCCTCCGAGCGCGAGGGTGTACTTCTGCCCCGCCTGGGCGTTCTTGACCGGGATGCCCCCGGGGGCGCTGGTGGGGGCGCTGGTGGTCTCGGGGGCGTTCGCTGCGGTGTTCAAGGCCTTCACGCGGTCCATCAGACTCATGTGGAATCTCCTGCCCGGCGACGCCGGGCACATCCCTGCGAAGGAGCAACCGCCATACGACCCGCAGGCCTCGTCGTTGGCTGGCACATCGGTGGGATTCGCCATCCCGGCCACTTCCTCCATCTCGTGGACGGTGCTGCAGAAGCGCCCCCAGGCCGCCTCGACCTGCCCGGCGTTGAAGGGCGCCACCACGGGCTCGAACCGGCGCGCCCCGTGGGTCTGGTAGTAGTAGTGCCTGAACTCGTAGACGCTCATCCCGGGCCACTTCAGCCGCGCGAACTGCAAGTACGCCGCCGACTGGGGGTCCTTCTCCAGCTCCTTCGCCGTCTTGGCGTACCGGGCGATGGAGCTGCTGGTCTTGTGGTCGATGACCACCACCCGGCCGCGGGCGAGGTCGTTCAGGTCGATCAGGTCCACGAAGCCGATCACCGGGATGCCTTCGTCCCCGCTGCCTAGGCCCTGGACGACGAGCCTGGGCTGCTCCTCCAGCTCGCGCAGGAGCTCTGGGGGGATGGCCGGCGGGGCCTTCACGCCGAGGCCCGGCAGGGGCTGCTCGGGCCGGATGAAGTAGATGGGCCACTCGATCTTGAGGAGGCTCTTCGGGACCGGCAGGTGCTCGATGCCGACCAGGGCGATGGGGCCGAGCACGTTCTCGCCGGTGGTGAGGTAGTGCTCGATGCTGGCGTGCGTCGCCTTGCCCACGTCCTGGCTCTTGAACTGCCGCCTGGGGAAGTGCATCACCTTGTCGTAGTACCAGGCCCTCTTGCATCCGCCGGTGACCGTGTCGAAGGTCTTGACCTGGCTGGGGCTGACGTACTGGAGGACCCCGTCCTCGACCGCGTGGCACGCGGGGCGCCCGTACCGCTCGGGCTCTTCGACCTTCTTCATTGCTGCCTCGCGTCCCTCGTTTCGGGCTGCTTCGCCCGTCCTGCTTCGCACCCTACCACGGGGGTCTGACACTCGCCGCGACAACGGTCAACACGTTTACCGCCACTGCGCCGCGGCGTCAACCCCATTACAGCTTGGCTTCCACCCTGCGGTCCCACGCCGTGACCACCTTGTTGTCGGACGCGAGCCTCTTCTGCAGGTAGTCGAGGTCGCCCACCTGCGCCTTCTGCGCCCAGGCGACCAGCAACCCCGGCTGGACGCGGTGGAAGGTGAGCTGCCGCTTGTTCACGAGGGCGCGCACGGCCCCGTTCGAGAGGTTGGTCAGGGCCCGTCCCACCCGGGTGGCGCTGGGGAGCGGCAGCGATGGCACCAGGTTCTCCCAGTTGGCCTTCCCGAAGACCTCGGTCGCCACCCAGATCTGGCCGTTGCCGACCTGCACGAGGTCGTTGCCGGCGTAGCCCTGGCCGGGGTGGGACACCCACTTCGTGAGGAACTCGGCCACCGACGAGGTGACGCCGCTGGCGGTCACCAGGCCGCGGTGGAACTCGGTCTGCCGGCCCTCGACCAGGAACCGCCCCGTGCTGTTCACCGGGCGCGTCCGGGCGAGCCAGAGCGCGTGCCGCGCGATGCCGTCGTTGTCGAGCCACTCGGAGTTCACCACCTCGGGCGTGATCTCCTCGAGCAGGTAGTTGCGGAGCCGCTCGCTCGCGTCCGGGTTCGAGGTGTCGAGGTAGAGGAAGCGCCCGGCCACCGCCTCCAGATCCGCGTTGGTGAGCTCCTCGCCCGTCTCCAGCAGCCGGTCGTTGTTGGCGCAGATGATGAGGCGCACCGCGCCCCGCAGGTTGCACGTCGCCATGAACTTCCGGTTCAGGTTGCGGGTCGTGGTGCCGATGAGCCGGCGGAGCACCGTCGTGATGCCCTTGCCGTCCTTGGGCAGCGACTCGTCGGCGACGACCAGCGGGCACACGGTGAGGACGCTGTTGAAGCCGCCCACGACCGAGTCCAGCTCGGACGGGCCCCCTGCGGTCCAGATCTTCGCCAACCCCTGCGAGAGCAGAGACTTGCCGGTGCTCGGCCCCGAGTGCAGGTAGATGGCGCAGGTCTGGCGCGAGAGGTTCGTGTAGGTCGCCACCCAGTCGAGTAGCTTGTCGGCCTGGTCGCCGCCGAGCATCTCCAGCCACTTCTGGATGTCCGGGTTCTCCTTGGGGGTGAGCGGGCGCATCGGGCAGACCGCCTCGTGGAAGGTCTGGGTCGCGGCGTCGTAGTAGCTGCGCTGCAGCGCCAGCGAAGCCTCGACGTGCCGGGCCACCGTCGAGTAGTCGCGCAAGATGCTCTTGGGCGCGACGTAGACGAGGTTCCCGTCCTCCTCTTTCTGGTAGTAGAGGGTCACGTCCGGCGCCCGCGCCAGGTCGCGCAGGATCGACACCTCGAGGTCATCCCGGCTGATGGGCGGCTGGTACTTCCCCTCCGAGAACACCCAGAACGCCTTGCCTGCGCTGACGATCCAGCGGAAGTAGAACTCCGACGGGTCGCAGCCCTGCTCGCTGGCCCACCGAGCAACCTGCTGGGGCGTGTACGGGGCGGTCGGGTCGTCCGCCGGTTCCTCCCGCTCGTCGGGCTCCTCGGGCGTGCCGGCCGCGGCGGCGGCCTTGCGGTACCGCTTCTGGATCTCCTCCTTGAAGGCGGCCTTCTTCAGGTCCGAGACCGACCGGTCCGACAGCGACCGGAGGAGCTTCGACTCGAACGCGGGCATCCAGTCCGAGTAGCCCGACGGGGGCTCGCCGGGGAGCGCGAGGACCGACGCCCGCGCTAGCTCCAGGAAGGCCTCGATGGGGGTGCTGGTCGGCAGGCTGAACGCCAGGATGCCTGCGAGGCGCTGGAGCGCGGCGTCGCGGCCCCCCTCGACCGCCAGAGGCTTGCCGGCGAGCATCAGGTTCGCGAGGGCCTGCGAGGCGTCGTCCTTGAGGCGCTTGAGCGTCGCGCGGAGCCAGTCCATGTCCGCCACGCCCTTGCGCGGGTTGAGGACGCCGGGCGCTGCCACAGGCTTCGAGGCGGGCTCCTTGGACGGGGGCGTGGGCGCGAGCCCCGCAACGGCGGGGGCCCCGAGGATCTCGTCCACATCGAGCACCTTGCCCTTCTCCTCGAACCCGAGGAAGGGCCCGTCGCTGGGGGTGCTGGGGAGGAAGAAGAGCCGGCTCGCGTCCTTGGTGGCCTCGTCGTTGGGGAGCCGGAACCGCGCGAGCGCCGCCGCCCGGAACCGGGGCCACTCGGTGGGCGTCACTGGGCGCGAGAGCGGCACCACCACGCGCAGGCACCAGTCGTCGTCCCGGTGCGAGTGGGTCGAGTGGACGACGTGGGTGATGCCCGCCTCCTCGAGCAGCGCGTTGTAGTTGCCCGGGGGCTGGTGGTCGATGTCTACCACCAAGACCGTCACCGCCTCGACGTTCGCCTTGAGGCGGTGGTCGCCCGCGAAGGTGCAGGGGCACCAGCCCGGCCCGTCTTTGTGCTCGCAATCCCTCTGCAGGCAGGAGGCGACGGTGCAGACGCACCGGCGCGGGAGGGTGGTGAGGTCGGCGACGAGCTCCGCCCAAGAAACGTCGAGGCGGAACGGCCGTGAATCCTTCTTGTTCTGGACGACGGAGATCAAGGGCACGCAGCGTCCCTCCCAGGGACTGGAACCAGCAACCGGGGGAGGTTTTAGCACGGCGGCGTGGCAGAGGGGAAGGGCGGCAAGGCACTGCACAAGGTGTGCCGGAGGACCGACTTCATCCACACCCACATGCAGAATAAGGGCTCCAGACCTAGATGGATCAGAATATAAGCCTTGTATATTATATTAAGAGAAACGTATTGCTTATTAACATTAGTGTACCACTTATAAATTTTCCTATGGGTTTAGAGGATAAAATCAGCAACGCGGTGTATGTGCGCTTCGCCTATGGGGACCGGACTATCAGGGTTGTGGACTGGGTTTTATTCTAGACGCCTCCGACGGGCTTCGGGTTGACTTTGTTACTAGACATAAGTACCGTCCGTTTTGGGTCTAGTAATTTGGTTCTTGAACCCTGCAAGGAGGATCTGGTGCCTACTTTGTTGTTTGATCTGGAGCGTCATGGGCTGCTGTACGAACGGCTGCACGCCCGCGCCAAACGCGACCACGTTTCCTGGGATGCTGTGGTCTACCGCCTGCTGGAGGAGGCTCTCGTTGATGAGTCGGTGCCTCCTCAGATCCGCGAGGCTTTGCGTCGAGGGCCGGACGCGCCCTCTCGCCGGATGCTCACGCGGCGCGACCGGGCCTTGGAGTTGCTGGCGCAGGCGGGGGAGCGGGGGATCACGTCCTTCGCGCTCCGGCAGCGCCTGGGCATCTCGTCCGCGGCGGTCGGCAATCTGCTGGGCCACCTGCGCCAGGCCCAGCTGCTGGACGGCGAGGTCGGGCCTGCTGTTACGGAGAAACCGGGACGCCCGCCCATGTACTACCGCCTGCGGGGAGGGAACGAGGCTTGGTTGCAGATCCGGTCGCTGTACGAGCAGCGTGCGGCTCAGGTGTTGTTGCTGCTCTCGCGCTCGGGCGTGCAGTCCAGTCTGCAGCTGGAGGAGGCCACGAACTGGAGCCGTGCTACCGTCAGCTCCGTCACCCGTCGCCTGCTCTCCGAGGGCAGCATCCACCAGGTGAACATCCGCCGGGACACCCCCGGCCGCCCCGAGGTCGGCTTCCAGTTGCCCCCCACGCCGCCCGTAGAGCCCGCGTAGCCCCGCAACGAGAAGGGCCCCGTCACCGGGGCCCTTCTCACGTCAGGAGGTGCCAGAGCTAGTCCGGCGACTTCTCGCCGCTCAGGATGTCCACGATGTCCTCGCTGGCGTTCATCGCGGTGGCGAGGACCTCGGTGGCCGCGACGTACTGGGCGACCAGCTCGGGGTCGGTGACCTTCACGATGCCGAGGATCTTGTTGAGGAGCTCCAGCTCGTGCTCCTTCGCGTTGCGCCCGTGGACCACCATGCTCTTCACGGAGGCGAGGGCGACGGCGATGGGGTCGGGCAGGGAGACCTTGGCGGGTGGGGTGGGGAGGCTGATCTTGTCCATCAGATCTTCTTTCGGGGCCGGAAGGTGAACTCCCGCACCAGGCCGGCTCGCCGGGTCGCGTGAGAGGTGAACAGCAGGACCTTCTTCTGGAACAAGCGGGCGTGGAACTTCCCCAGCCCGCACTCGCGGCCGGCGCAGTAGTCGTTCGCCGGCGTGGTGATCTTCTTCTCCCTGAGCGCCTGCCTCCCGCGGATCTGCCGGGCGTAGCACTCGTTGCGGGTGATGGTCGCCATCAGCTTCGGACAGCGGAAGGTGTCCTCGGCTTTCACCCCGGCCTCGCGAGGATGGGGGTGTTGGCCTTCTCGCGCGCGGCCTCGCGCGCCTTGCGCTTCTCGATGTCGATCTTCTCCTCGTCCTCGACCAGGCGCAAGAACGAGGCTTTGGCGTGGGCGGCGCGGCCGGGGCTGTCGGGGTCGCAAGGCAACCGGGTGATGACGCGGGCCGTGCTCCCGGCCCAGCGCGCCAGGTGGGCCTCGCACCCGGGGCCGAAGCTCTTGCACTTCCCGGTCACCGCGGCGGTGCAGCCTCGGACGAAGCAGGCGGCCATCAGGTGCTCCGGGGGTCAAGGTTGGGCTGCAGGACTTCGGCGGCGGCGCTCCGCGCGGGCGGAACCAGGTCGGTGATGTCCTTCAGGGCCTCGTCGTCGCGGACGCCGGACTCCGCGTAGAGCTGCGCGCGCACGGCTGTCGCTTCGATCAGCCCCAGAGTCCTGTCGAGCCGGGCGACCACGGCGAGGAGCGCGCGCCGCTTGAGGTTCCAGCGGTCGGAGCAGAGATCACAGGTGCTGACCCCGTGGGCGCAACGGTCGTCTCCCAGCTCGTCGGGCTCGGGCTTTGATTCTGTCGCCACGCCAGAATCCTCTTTCTTTCCGAACGTTTGGTCCCACCGACGCTGCTGCTCTTCGTGGTCGAGGCCGGGGGTGTCCCCGACCGAAAAGCTGCCCCTCAAGAACTGCGTCATGTAAATCTCCTTTACTTTTTGCCCCCTAAGCGGACGCCAGGACGCTACCACAAGCCCCTTTTCTGAGTAAACCCCAACCGCAAGTGCTTGAAAACACAGGCCCCGAAAGAGCCTTCCTTAGAGGGGAGGTAAAGAGGCTTGACGTTTTCGAAGAACGGCGTAGGTAGAGTTTCATGCCTCGCCGCAAGACAACCGCCCAGGAACCGACCGCGCTGGAGGCTCTCCAGAAGTCCTTCCAGATGACCCTGCCTCGGGATCTGGCCCACAAGGTGGCTCTCTACCACTCGGCACTGCAGCAGGCTGGGGTCGGAGGGACCCTCCGGGACACGATCCGGGAGCTGGTGACCGTCGGCCTGTCCAGCTCGGACCCGGAGACGCTGCCCGAGATCCTGGTCGGCTTCGACCGGATCCAGACGATGCTCAAGACGAAGCAGTGGTTGCTCACGAAGACGCACCGCTTCGCGGACGAGCTCCAGCGCGAGATTGAGCTGGAGCTCGGCCTGAACCCCACAGTCAAGGAGCGCGGCTGATGCCCGTCATCACGAACGAGGAGGTCCACGTCAGCACCGCGGACCGCGACGAGAACGGCAAGCAGATCGACGCGGAGGAGCGCCCCGCCGAGTTGCGGATGGAGACCGCCATCCCGGTGTCGGTCGGCCAGCAGGCCAACGTCGTCGGGGCCCTAGGCAACGGCTCGGGCGTCACGCTCGAGGGGAACGCCCTTACCTTCGCCTCGGGGATGGCGCACCAGTGCTACCTCTGCGCCCACTTCGACCAGCGCGCCTTCCGGCGCTGGAAGGAGCGGATGGAGCTCTCCCCGGACCTGGAGGATCGCAAGCAGGTGAACTTCCTGCGCGCCGAGGTGCTGGGGAGCGGCTCCGCCGCGCTCGGCCCGGACGGCGACATCGACGTGGAGGGCGAGCTGATGAGCGAGTTCGGGCTCTGCCGCGCCATCCCGGAGATCGTCGGGGACACGATCATCGTGATGAAGAACAGCGGGTGCCCGACCTACCCGGGGCCCAAGGGCGAGGACCTGACGAAGTGCTTCAAGCCCAAGGACCGCGAGTCGCTCACCGAGTCGGACAACATCCGCGATTCGATCCTCACCACCGCGCAGGGTCAGGTCCGCCGCCGGACCACGCGCGTCCCCCTCACCATCTTCAACCCGAAGAAGTAAGGAGCCCCGCCATGCTGAAGACGTTCCTCCGCACCCTCTCCCTCTTCCTCCTCGCCTTCGTGCTGTTCCTGCCGGCGCTCGCGCTGGCGCAGGCGACCGCGGACCCGGCGGTCACCTTCGACCAGCTCGTCCAGCAGGTGTTCGGCACCATCTCCACCTGGAAGACCGCGGGCTGGCTCGCCGGCGCCGTCGCCCTCGTCAACGTCCTGAGCAACGTGCTCAAGTACCAGCCCATCGCGGACTTCCTCGCCAAGCAGAACATCGGCTGGTGGCTGCGCCCCGCCATCGCCATCCTCCTCGGCATCGTCGGCGGCGTCTTCTCGAACATCGTCATGGGCACCAACATCGGGCTCTCCATCCTCATCGCGCTGGTGTCGGGCCTCGGCTCGACGGGCTTCCACGAGCTGATGACCATCTGGAACACGAAGACGCAGGCCGAGCGCGGCGTGGGCTCGCTGATCGTGGACGCCGTGACCACGGGCCTCGCCCCGGTCGCGCCTCTGGATCCGCAGGCTCCCCCTGTCCCGGCGGTGAAGGACCCGCTGGTCGAGCTCCAGAACAAGCTCGGGGACATCTCCGCGCTCCCGGCCGAGGCGCGGCTGGCCGCGCTCGCGCAGCTGGGCAAGAAGGCGTGACGGGCATGATGCGCGCAGGGGTCCTGGCTCTGGTGGTGGTCCTCGGCGGGTGCGCCGCGGCCCCCACGCGCATCGCGACCTCGACGGCGGCGCTCACCGCCGAGGTCACCCCCACCGTCGCGCCGCCCGAGGTCTGGCCGGCGCTGGCGGGAACCCCCGCTCCCGTCGATGGACTTCACCTGACCGAGAAGCGGTACACCGAGTTGCTCCAGGCAGAGGCGAAGGCCTCGACGTGCCTGTTCCCCTCCTCCAACGATCTCAAGCCCGGCGGTTCCTGCCCCGAGCCCACCATCAAGGCCTCCACCGCGTTCTGGGTGGGGGCTTCGGTGGGGGCGGTGGTCACCGCCGCGGCGACGGGCGTCCTGATCTACGGGGCAATCGAGATCGTCAAGGCCTCCAAATGAACACGATGCAGGACAAGTTGATCGAGGCCGGGGTCGTCGCCCCGACCGCCCCCGCCTCCCCGATGCCCGCATCGAAGCGGGAGGTGAAGCTGCTCAACCCGACGAAGCTGGAGGACCGGGAGCAGGCCCTCCAGCTCGCCCGCGAGGCCGAGGAGCGCACCTTCGACCTCGTCCACTTCGACCGCCTCGAGCGCCGCAAGAACGCCGCCGGGGTCGAGTACGAGCGCCGGACCCTCGTCTACGAGCGGTTCACGTTCCGGGCCGGCAGGCTCGAGGCCTACCTGCTCTCCGACCCGCGGCTGGGCCTGACGTTCGAGGAGCGCGAGGTCATGTTCGGGGCCCGCCTCCGGAAGAAGGAGTAGCGACAAACCAGTTGGACGGAGGACGCACCATGAAGAGCAAGACCAAGAAGAAGGTCGCGAAGGTTCCCAGTCAGCTGGCACAAGACATCTGCGACGGGCTCGACCTGTTCGTGGACCGGTTCATGCCCGTCGTGCAGCGGTTGCAGAAGGACTTGGAGAAGATCATCCAAGGGCAGGTGTCGAAGGAACCCGCAGCCGATCTCCACCAGGTTCCTATGCCGGTGTACGACTATGCAGGTCCCGACGCCGGCGTGCGTGAGGGGGCCCACGAGAAGACCTCTTCGGAGATTCCGGTGGTGGCGGTCACCGACGAGAGCGGAAGGGCGTGGTTTCCGATCCCGGTGGGGCTGTTCCGCATCGTCGCCTGGGAGTTCCTCGCCGGGGAGTACATCCTGCGGACGGACCTGGTGATCAACAGCCGGTACATGGGGCGTGCGGTCTGTCCTGCGGCGGAACCTATGAAGCACATCGTCCTGGAGTGCCGCACGGCTCCGAAAGACGAAGACACGTTGCTTGTGTTGGAGAACGACACCGTCGAGGTGAAACTCATCCGCGAAGAGGACGCACAACCCCTGCTGGGCGTGCCGGTGACGTTGTTCCTAGAGCCGGCGGTCAAGGAGTAGTCCATGAGCCAGGAGCAGACCGTAGCTGCCTCCCCGAACCAGTACCTGATCTCCCCGAAGTGGGGAACTCCGGGGTCGCGGGAACTCCGGTTGAGCACCCGTTCGGACGAAAACGGCGTAGCTGTCTTCAAAGCCCCTGGGCTCGGACGCTTTGAGGTGCGGTCGTTCGACTACGCCATCGAGAAACCGGAGGAGATGGCGGACGGGGAGTCGGAACTCATCGTCAACGACCGGCAGCTGGTGCTTGTGAAGGGTCCGGCGACGCCTGAGTTGTGCGGGGTGTACATCGACGCTTCAGACTCCATCAAGGTGCGCCTCAAGCTCAACGGCGCTGTGGGCGACAAGATCGTTTTCCTGTTCGTGGAACCCGCCGACGAGTACGACCGCGCCCTCGACGGGACTGTAGTGCCCCGGAGGTAACTCATGCCCATCCCGCCCGCCGCACGCCTCTACTTCATCTACCAGACCGGGTGCCCAGCCTGCGCCTCGGCCGAGCCGCCCCTGGCCCGCTTCTCGCGGAAGAACCCGCACCTGATGATCCTGCGGCGCAACGCGCAGAAGAGCCCCGAGGTGGCGGGGTTCGAGCCCAACGGCACGCCGGCCTACCTGCTGATGGTCGAGGGCACGCCGGTCTGGCGCCACGAGGGGATGCTGGACGAGGCCGAGCTCCAGCGCGTGTGGGACCAGGCCAAGAGCGGCGAGGCCCCTGAGCCCATCGAGGACGAGGGGGACTCCGAGGACAACATCCCGCGCAAGCGCAAAGGCAAGGAGCTGGACACGGAGGAGGAGGAGTGATCGCGCTCGGCTTCTGGTTCTTGGTCGCCTTCGGCCTCTGCTACACCGTCGGCCACGCGAAGGTGAGCCTCGGCGTGCGCGAGCGGCTGGCGGCTGTGGCGCTCGCCTACAAGTCCGGGAAGCTGGAGGCCTTCATCGCCCTCATCGAGTGCCCGGCCTGCCTCGGCTTCTGGCTGGGGTTGGCGGGTGGTTGGTTCTGGCCTTGGCTGATCCCGGCCGGGTACCCCCAGTGGGCGAGCGCGCCGCTGCTGGGGTTCGCCACCAGCGCGAGCGGCTACCTACTCGGCCGGGCGACCGGCTGGATCTCCGAGGACTGAGATGACGATCCACAGCATTTCCGGCGGGCCTGTGGCCCCGCCCCGCCCCGTGCGGTACTGCCCCCTCACCGTGCGCGCCGCCGAGCTGGTCGGTTCGGTGGCGGCCTCCGAGTGCCTCGGCGAGGCGTGCATGGCCGCCGTGCCCGTCACCGACGACGAAGGACGCCCCGCCGGCGCGGGCTGCGCTCTCTGCCTCACGCCCCAGACCATCAACGTGGTGGCGATGCAGCTCGCGGCGCTCCACGCGCTCGTCCAGCACGGGATGCAGGCGCAGGGCCTGCTGCCCGCCACCCCCGCCGTTCCCCCCAAGCCCTAGGAGATCCGCATGGAACCCATCGTCAACAAGAA
>Ga0180007_10007007_pt1 | contig 10807 bp, 12 predicted proteins | sample MM_PC_MetaG_FD_121122 | JGI IMG/M metagenome (GOLD analysis project Ga0180007, IMG submission 121122) | Groundwater microbial communities from the Aspo Hard Rock Laboratory (HRL) deep subsurface site, Sweden - MM_PC_MetaG | ecosystem: Environmental > Aquatic > Deep subsurface > Groundwater...
AAGCACCCGTTTAACCACCCCGTTGGTTGTCGGCAATGCGTATAGCTCGGTGCCGGAAACATAGGTTATCGTACCCGTTGTCACCAGCAGGTTTTGGTCTTGCGCGATAATCGCATTACCTACCCGCTTATGCGCTGAATTAAGGGCATCCACTATGGTAGCGTTGGTGTTCTGGCCCCCGGTTACAGTGTAAGACTGCCCCGCGCCATCAGCCCCCGCATACGCCTTGGTCAACGTAAGGCTGGTATCGCTGTTGACCGATAAGACATGGTAGTAGTCGCCTCCGCTGATGTGGAACGTCTCGCCCGCCTTGATATTGGTAAGCCATGATGTCCCGCTGCCCGTGATAGTTACCGTGCCGGCGGTCGTTACCGTTCCCGTACTGTAACTGGGTAATGAGTAAAACCCCTCTTTGATTATCTGCCTTACCCTGTTTAACCCTGTTGCTAATGTTCTTAACATATATCCGTCCTTTAGTTATCGTCCAAAAACCTGGCTGCCGCCTTGCGTAAGTATTTACCCCGCTCCTCCAGGTCTTTTGTTAATTGTTCATCGTCTCTTTGCTCTTTGATACGCTCTCTTTCAAATAAGTTTCTGTCCATCTCGGCAGCGTCCTTAAACCTCCATGTATCGCAATCCATCAGGTGATATAAAAGCCTGTTATCCACCGGGCGGAATGAGCCATCTTTGTTCTGGACGGTAACGATAAAGGTGCGCCCGTTGACGCGCTTATCCCACGCCTTCTTCTTGGCGCTCCTGCGGTATAGCTTCCATCGGTTAATACGGCAATCCCAATCCAGCTCAAGGGCAGGGTCGTATTGCTTAACCTTATCCCAGGCCGCCTTATTAAGCGCCGGCGCTAATCCCATCTTTAATCTCCTGCATCTTCCAGTCCGTCAACTGAGGCATTATTACCGCCCCGTTCAACGGGTCAATCCGCACTATAAGTATAATCCCCAGCTTAGAGCATTTCTCTTTTACCTTATCAAGGTAGCTGGACTTCTTGTCAACAATGCTCTTGTTATAAGCTTCCTTGCCCATAAGGATGCCCTTTTCCGGTTTGTCCTTGTACCACTCGATAGTAATATCAGGTTTGCCGATAGAGTTGATCCTCGGCACTAAGCACAGGTTAGTCTTGGCGTTCAGCTCTTTTATAAAGATGTTGTATTCCTCAACCGCTTTTCCCAAATAGTTCATCGCTTTATCCTCGACCAGTTTCCTGTTTTCCGCTTGCTTACTCATATATATTCTCCCGCTTTTAATATTGTTACGATATTGTTATTCTTTCAGCCTGTCTATGGCTTCCCTTTCCAGCTGCGCCTTTAGTTCCTTGCGCCTTAGTATTTCCTTCTCTGCTTCGGTCAGGGGCGGCCTGTTCTTCTCGGCTTCCTTCTCTAACGCCAGTTTAATCTTGGCCCGCTCAAGTTGAGCTTCAGCCATCTTTAATTCCTTCTCACTCGGCTGCGGCCTGTTTGGCGGCAACGGTACAAACTCGTTCTTCTCTTTCATGTTATCACCCCCTTTCATTTAAGGCGAGAATGGGGGCCAATAGCGGGCTTGACCCCCCATCCTCTAAATCCCGCCCGCGGGACGTTAATCATATCCTCTGGCCACCTGCCCTTTGACAGTTATTTCTCCTCAATCAAAGAAGCAAAGTCTTCCGGGAATTTCTCGGCCAGTTTCTTCATCATCTTCTCCATGTGGATAACAAGTTTTTTCCCAGTGGTAGTATTGGTCGAACTGAACACATAAAACCCGTCATCATCATGAGGCGATATTTTAGTGGCGTTTCCGCCATTATCAATCGCGTATAATTCACCAGCCGCTGAATATAAACCTGAACCCTGGGTAGCGGGAGCGCCCGCCGGAGGAACTGTGGCATCCTTAAAATACACATAGTTGTCGCCAGCCCATCCATCACCAGCAGCCCCTAAATGGAGACCTGCTGTCCCGTCAGGAATATAAACTGTGCCTTCCGTACCGTGGGTGGTTGAGATCAACCCTAAGTCACCGCCGGAAGCTATACTACCGTAAACCGCAGGTACTATCGCGCTGGTCAAAATAGATAATGTTCCAGCAGCATTTAAACGCATAACTTCACGTTGTGCGCCAGCAGCACCTGGCATAGAATCCCATACAAAGGCCATTCCAATGTCACCGGTTGTGGGGGTGGCATCATCAACTTCAGCACTAAATACCGCAGCTTCGGTAGCATAGTCTGTACCGTCATCAGGTAAAAAGACTATTCTTCCAACCACATCATTGTCAACCACAGCGGCGGGAGTAGCAAAAGTATCCGCACTGCGTGATTTGACAAATTGTAGGTCGCCACCGACAGCGTCAGCAGAGGCGATACCAATGACCGCGCTTGCGTCAGCTATGGCAGTACCCAATACTTGAAGTTCTGAAGTAGCACCGGCATCTATTTGCCCGGTATGTCCGACAACAAGTCCACCGCCGTTGGCAATAATCAAATCACCAGCAGCTGATAGTCTCATTCTTTCGGCAATAGCGGCTCCGCCACCAGCCATTGATTCCCAAACAAAAGCCATTCCAACGTCACCCGTAGCCGGCGTGGCGTCGTCAACTTCTGCCTGAAAAACAGCAGCTTCCGTCGCGTAGTCAGTTCCATCGTCAGGTAAGAATACCAGACGACCAACTTCATCATTATCAACTACCACAGCCGGAGTAGCGAAAGTGTTGGCGCTTCTTGATTTAACGAATTGCAGGTCAGGCGCTAAGGCGGAAGCGGCGGCCACGCCAATAATGGCGCTGCCATCAGCTAACGCAGTTCCCAATACCTGTAACTCAGAAATCGCACCAGCGGCAATCTGCCCTGTGTGACCCACGACTAAACCGCCACCATTGGCGATAAGTAAATCACCAGCCGCGCTGATTCTCGCTTTTTCAGAGATATTATCAGTCGAGCCGCCGACATGGGTCATAAAAACTAATGCGCCGCCAATATCAGATGTGGTCGGTGTTGCGTCGTCAACCTCACCGCGAATCCGCGCCGATACCGTGTTGGTGTCGGTGCCGTCATCGGCGGCAAAGTCAATGGTACCGAGAACATCATCATCGGCAACAACCGTATGCGTCCCTAAAGCCGCGCCTTTGTCACGACCGAACACCAAAGAGGCGTTAGCCGTGGCACTCGCGGTATAAAGACCCAGTGAACCGTCAGCAGTAGCAGTACCCAGAACTTGCACTTCAGGGGTAAGAGCCGAAGCCCCACCACCGACTGAAAGCTGTGCGCCGCCGACTACCAAACCAAGACCGTTACTCACTAATACGTCAGTAGTAGGAGCTAAGGTCAAGGCACCGGCAGTCGTGCTGATTGAGGTCGCCTGTTGGAACTGCATTGAACCGGTAGTGTATTTCATCTGGTCAGCGTTAGCTATCTCAAAATCAATCTCGCTGAAACCATCAATGGTAATAACACCGGATGTGGTGCAGTTTACCTCAATATTACCACTATTAGTGGTTATATTGGAATTGCCCACAGCGTCAATACTGAATGTTCCGCCGGCGTCTAAAGTGAAGTTGCCAGCCGCGTTCAAATCGAGAACACCGCTTGAGGCTGTTTCTACCGTCAGGTTCGCACCCGTCACGGTCATAGCCGAAGCGCTTGTTGCGTCAATATCAAACGCAGTCGCATTGCAATCAAAAGAAGCTGTCGCTAACTGGATAACGCCGTCAGCGTCAATGTCTAATTGGCCATCGGCTGAAGCGTATATAGAGATGTCAGCATCGTGGAAATTCAGCTTGGTTGTCGTGCTGAATAACGCCGGTTGACCAATAGTCATATTGTCACTGATAACGATACCACCAGTCGAAAGATTACCAATAGTGATAATCCCTGTCGAGGCGGCGTTAAGGGTAATGTTCCCCGAAGCGGGCGCCAATGCGCTGGTATAAAATGTACCAGTCAGCGTAGTCGCACCAGTTACTCCCAGCGTACCGCTAATCTCAACGTTACCGTTAATATCAATGGTCGTTGAGGTCAGGTCAATCTCTGTGCCGGATTGAAGATTGACGTTGGCAACGTCACCATCACCAATAGTAACATTGCCGGTTGATACCAGTCCGATTTCCACTGCGCCAGAACCGTTACCGTTAAGGGTAACTTTCTGTCCGGTAGCTCCGGCAGCGATAGCCAACGTAGCCGAGGCCACGCCGGTTAAACCACTGACAGTCGTTGCTCCAAAAGAACAAGTCCCATCACCGTCAATAGAAATACCTGTTCCGATGATAAGGTTGCCACCAACATTCAAGGCGTTGGTAATACCTGAATCCGAAGCGTCAATAGCATCGGTAAACGCGGATGAAGTTCCCGTAGTGGCAAACTTAATACCGTCTGTTACCGTAACGCTATTGGTGTCGGCGTCTAACGTAATGACAGAACCGGTAGCAGCATAGTCTATCTCTAATGCACCACCAGCCGCGTCAATATCAATATTGGCATCCACATCATAAGAAGCGTTCAGCCCTAATGACGATGCCGACGCGTCAATCGAAGACCATGACGAACCATCACAAAAATAAGGTGCGCTTGCGTCTGTATCATAAGCGATACAATACGCATTCTCTGCCGCTGCTGGTAAATCCGCATTAGCAAATGCCGGCAGTTTTAACGCCTCTCTATTTTTACCCCATTGGGTTTTACTACTTTTAATAGGCATATTTTTCCCCTTTAATTGTCCAATATAGTGTTACCCCCAGAATTGCTGGGATACTCGGACAATTCTAATTGTAGCAGGGCTATGGAGTATAACCATAACCCTGCCGTTCTCATAAACTTAACTCGTGGCTAATGCAGCCGTGATGTCCTCTAATTTCCCATTGGAAATCGGATCGAGACAGCTCAGATTAGCATAGTATTCCAACCGCGCTTCAAAAGCGTCGGTGGTTCCCCTATGCAGAACAGAACCATCCTCGTTCATGAACTCAATCGGCCCCATCTCGTATAGTTTCCAGGTGCCTCTATCCAAGAAGAATATCTGGTTATACGGACAGTTGCGGGTGAATCTGACCTTGATACCGTTGAACCACAGGTCTTTGGTATATCCAGCGTCCATGTTGGCGGGGCTGGCAAACCGTTTATCAGACCGTACTTCATCAAGGAATTTACGCCTTAACGAAATATCAGCGATAATTAGGTCGCAGTTCCCGTTGCCATTGCGGTCAATACCATCAATCACCTGCTGCATAATATCACCACTAAGCGTACGGACAACATCACTGTTACCATAAACGTTGGCCTTAAAAGCCGCATTGTCGATATTCTGGTAAGTACCAGAAGTAATGCAAGCGGCATTAAGCCCTTCGATTTCATGGTTGTAGTTGTTGTTCGCGCCAGCGGTGGCAGCCGAATGCCCAAACACCACTAAGTCGTTGGTCACGGTAGTAACACTGCCGGCCAGGACGATGGTGTAGGCGTTGGTAATCGAACTGATGGTCTCGTAAGCCGGAGCTCCCGAAGTGCCTAACTCTGTGGTCGTACCGATACAAAGTTCGTCGCCAGCCTGCAAATAGCGGGTGCCTGGCTCGTTCTCTTCGGTAGTTACCGCACCAGCATAATAAACAGTCTGCGTCGCGGATGACGTGCCACTCTTAATAGTAGCAACCGTGCCGGTTCCGTCACCGTAGAGCTGTCTGTCAATCTGCTTGGTCAGGTCTTTCAAACCCATCTTCATTTCAAAAGCCGATGCTTTAGCAAAAGCGCCGGTGTTGTTTCTGCTCGCCTTCATAACCTGGCGGGAGAAATTAATTATCTGGTAATTGTATTTGGCTGTAATCTGATGCTCTTCAGTCCCCTGAGAGCCGGCATTAGGCATAGTCCCGCCTTCTGCGCGAGCGCCATGGGCCTTGTTGCTGGTTAAGCGCACAGGGTTGATAACCTTGTTGCCTTGCCATTCATCGGTTGACTTCGTGAACTCGTCATAAAGGTCAACCTTTTTGGGCAATGCGTCAGTCATCGGAGCCTTGTACGTCTCCTTCAGCATTGCATCAAAAACCGTCATTGTTGATAGTGCCATTATAATACTCCTTGTTTCTGTTTAATCGCCTTATCGCCCCCCGGAATTCTCCTTGGCCCATTCCCTTGCCTTATAAGCTATCTGGTCGTCAAGCGTCCATTTATGGTAATCTTTGGGTAGCTTCTTGGCGCTGGTTGTCGGAATGGTGCCTGCCGGAGTTCCTGCGATATGTTCCGAATCACTCCGCTTGCCCCCGACATAATCGTCAATGGCTTTCTGAATCTTGGCGTGCGACTTCTTGGCCAGTTCGGTCAGGTCAGCCTTGGGGTTGATAATCCACGCATTTTCCACGTATTCCGTGTCCATATGCTGGTATGTCTTCTTCAACTTCCTCAGCTCCTTCCCTAACCAAGTGCTTGTCTGCTTCGCCCGTTCCTCTTCCTGCCTTGCGATTTTGTCAGCCTCCCTTTCTTTCTTCAGGGCGGCTATCTCTGCCTGGAGCTTGTCCGTGGCCTCGTTAATCGCGGGTTCGATATACTCCTCGTGGAATGCCTGCGCCTTGGGGTTTGTGTAGCGCTGTTTCTTCTGTGCCGGAAACTGAGCGGCGATCTGTTGTTTTATTAAATTTAACTCAGTTTCTCTTGCGGCCAGCGCCTTTTCCGCTTCCCTAAACTTGTTATTGATTTCCTGAAACCTGTTATAGGGTACAGAATCAGACCCCTTCTTCGCCTCGGTTTCCGACGTATCGGTTTTTAACGTCTCCTCAGACAGGTCTTCTTCCTCGGCTACTGCGGTATTGGTTTCCACTTCTTCCTCTTGGGTAGTATCCTGAACTACCTCTTCTTCGTTTACAGGATAAGTCATTTGCATACTCCTTTTATTTTAACGCAGTTTACCGTGTTTGCGACACGATAAAAGGTGTACGAATATATATCAAACATAGGCGCGCCTGACGGCAGTGTTACCCCTTGAATTGCAAGGATACTCGCGCTTGTGTTCATTGCTTCCTTTTCTTCTTGCCCTTGATTCCCATACCATATTTCCTGGCCCATTTCTTTGCCAGCTCTATCTCGTTAGCAAATAAATAAGCTCTTTGCTTCTTGCTCTTAAACGGCATATATTCTCCTATTCCGATACTCCCGTTTTCTTAAACACCATAAGATTGCTGTCATTGGTCGTCTCTGTCCAAGTGCCGTGTTGTTTATACGGCGGTATATCGTTGACAGAACTCCTTATCCACTCCCCGCCCTTCCATTGCTCAATATACCCCTTGTCCTTGTTGACCCTAAACTCTCTGTTTTCCATTATTTCCTCGCCAACTCTGCCGTGCCGTAACTCCTTGTCCATTGGTCACAGCTATCAAGATGGTCTACCTCTACACCCTTAATCGTGCATACCCTCGTGATAACGTGGCTATGGCCACAAGAGCCACACGTCTTGTTAACACCACTCTTGTCATTATCAAGCTTGGCTCTGTCCTCTTTGTTTACCATATCAATAAATTCATCGGTTGTCTGGGTCGCCTCATCCACCCTTGCCCTCAGCTTGCCTTCGGCGTTCATATCGTCAGGCAATGGGGCATTGGTTGTTATGCAATCGCTACAGTATTCGCTGCCCGATACCTTAAACTTGTTACGGCATTGAACGCAATACAGGTCGTCATAGTTCTCGTGCAGCTCCTTAACAGGTATCTGGGGCCACCGCGGTTTATCGCCTTTACCCATTTACTCACCTCCCGCTACTGGTAATTGTTCTTGTTCCATAGGCATTTGTCCTTCTGCCATAGGCTCTTCCATAGGAAGCTGCTCCTCACCCATAGCCTCTTCCGCCGGTTCGATAATGTTAGGTGTAACCTCGCCGGTCGTCTCGCCACCCCATTTATTCGTCTCCTGCTCAAGCGGAATACCGCGCGGAGGCGGTTGACCGCCAGCCATATAAAGCAACGTCCTCTTGGCGTGGGCTTCCATATATAACCGCACCTTATCAGGCTGCTGTTTGAATAACGGTGAATTAAGCGGCTTCTTGTGTTCGTTAATATGCGCCTCGTGGTTATTATACCATTCAGGCTCAACCCATATCCCCTTAGCAAGCTGGCTGTTCTCGTAGCGTGCTTCCTTGGCGCTGTCAGAACCGTCATCCCATAACTCTTCCGTGTACCCGTCCTGCATCATCCGTATGGCCCTGCGCCGTGTTTCATCGTTATCCACATTCCCTAACAGCCCGTCTTTATATAATTCCATAACCAATAGCTGGCGCCCCCTGCGTGTCTGGGGCAAGAAGTCGGTATCCTCTACCAGCACATCAGTATTGCTGCTTAAATCAGCCTTGGTAAACTCAATAACCTCGGTCTCGTTGTTCTCGCCTACTACCTTCTCTACCCTGGTCTCTTCGTAATGTTTCTGCGCCAGCTTCAATAAAGCCGAAGCCACAACCTTATCATTATCAGCCACCTGCTGCATCATCGGCCCCATCTTGCGTTCGTCACCTTCCCTCAGCGCCAGAATAGCCTTGCCCGAAGTAACATTGGAATCGACGTTAGTACCCTGGCTGACATCGTGGTGAAACCCCACATCAGCCAAGTCGCGTTCCAGCCTCTGGTTCAGCCTGTCCACATCAGGCATCGGCGCACCAGGAATGGTATGCGGTGCTATCCGCGCCTCAGCCGGTACGACCATCGGGTTCCATTCAACCACCTCACCCGGCTCAGAAGTCATCGAGTTTTCAGCCACTGTCCCGGCCACAGCCACCCATTTAGGCTTGCTCATCAGGTTGCGCGCCTCTATCTCCTGGCTGCGCGTCTTGTTAATCTCACGGTTAATCGGGCGCTGCTGCTCTATAATTGCCTGCCCCCAAAACCTGCCCACAACCTCCAGCTCATCATACTTAACAAACGGTATCTCAAACTCCTTGCCTAATTCAACATCAGGCACAGAGGTGTATTCCAATAACATTCCGTTGGCATAAGCGACATATCTGCCCTTGGGGTATTTGCTGGACGGGCGCTCCCATACCCGTTTATATAATACCATATCCGCGCCCCTTGCCGAAGTCCCGCCATCAGTCAAGGCGCTTGAAGATAATGTTTCGATCTTATCCATAAAGTAGGTTATCCTGTTGTCGCTGTCGCTGCCGGCAGCCACAACCTTAGTCGGGTATAACTGGTGTATCGTGTCCAACGGGACATACTTGACCCACATCATCCGCTGGCAGTCCTCAATACAGGAAGCGTTATCAAGTGGGAATAGTTCAAACGAGTTCCATACCTCAATGTCAACATCGCCGGTCATAAGCAGCTTCTTTACCTTGGGCAGCTCGTCAGTCGAGGTTGCTTCCGCCGGCGTAGCCTCGCTGTCCCTTGCCACAACATTATTATTACTGTCTTTGACCGGCTTGCCTAACGAGGGGTTCCAGAAGAAATGATAGCCGGCACTGCCGCAAAGCAGCTGCCATTGGCTCTTGCGCTTGTTCTTGGCTTTCCAGTCAAGCTTGTTCTTAAAACACCTTAATAGCTTCGTGCCTAAACTGGCCGCCTCTTTGTCCATGTTCTCAGAAGAATTAGGCGTTACCACCAGCCGAGGCTCAAAAGAAGTCAACCCTGTCAGCGTATCCATATAACGGCCTAACAGCTTATTTACCACCAGCTGCACCCGCCACGGAGGTACCTTTGGTTCCTGATACTTCTTGGTCGTCGGGTTCCACTCGGTGTACTGGTTGCCTAACAGCCATGCCAGATTAAGAAACCAAGTCTGCTCATAGCTCTGTTTGCTGTCAATAGCGTCATCCAATAGATTGTCAAACTCGCTGATGACCGCTATGTCATCCCTGCCGTCCTTAATCGGCTTGCCTCCGGTGCCGGCTGTGCCTGATAACCCGATAGCTTCTTTCCCTTTGTCGAATAGCCCTTTGAATAGTTCTTTAATAGACATAGTTTATTCTACCGCTCCTGTATCTTTAATCCGTTGTGTTGCTATGAAATGTTCGTATTCGTCGCTCCTGTTATACGCCTTTAGCTGTGCCGTGTCCAAGCCTGTTATCGTATCAATCGGCCTGCCTGTCTTTTGCTCCAATGATAGTATGAGTAATCGCCTGAGCTTCCACATCAACACAGCCATTGCGGCGTTAAACACAGCAATCAAACAAAGTAAGACAACTACCATGCAGCACCTTCGTCCTTGTTGTTATACTTGCGTAGATTATCCTTAATGCGTTTATCCAAATCCTCCCATACGCGCCTGTCGCGTTCCGGTAGTGTCGCATACGGCTCTGCCTTAACGGGGGCTGGAGACACCTGCAACAGCTCATTTAACATCGTGGTTGCGTCAAGCAGGTCGTCATCGTTGTCTTTTAGCTCAAGCCTAAATTTGGTTATCTCGTCTTTTAGCTTATCTGTGGCGGGATCGGTCGGATCAACCCACAACTGGCCCGCTTCCATACGGGGCTGTAATCCCATAATCCGCTGCTGCTTCGTCCGGCCCTGGGTCTTCAGCTCCTCAATAGGGATAGACACCCCGCGCCGCACCATCTCGTCATACAACCAGTATTTTACCACCTTTTGGAAAGCCACTGTTTCGAGGCCAATGATATACGGGTTGTATTCTTTATATAGCCTAAAGATAATATCAATCAGCTCGTATGGATTAAGCCGCTCTTTTAGCAGCTTGACCAGATATACGTTGTTATTCTCGTCGCGACAGCCTATGGATATGCCAGTATGGTCGGCGGTCTCCTCCTTGGAGATGGCCGGATCAATGGCTATCGCCACTATCCTGTTGACGGGCAGCGCCTTGTATTCCTTTAACCATTCCACCTTTAACGGTGCCGTCTCCGGC
>Ga0180007_10007008_pt1 | contig 10807 bp, 10 predicted proteins | sample MM_PC_MetaG_FD_121122 | JGI IMG/M metagenome (GOLD analysis project Ga0180007, IMG submission 121122) | Groundwater microbial communities from the Aspo Hard Rock Laboratory (HRL) deep subsurface site, Sweden - MM_PC_MetaG | ecosystem: Environmental > Aquatic > Deep subsurface > Groundwater...
CTGCCTCCATTCATGCGACGACCTCCACGAGCCGAACGCCCATCTTGGGGTTATTCCTCGTGGTGTGCCGCCACTCTCCGACCGAGAACCGAAGATCGCGGAGGGCGCACCGGCCGAAAGCGTGGAGAATGCTGTCCGCACCGTAGCGAGTCGCGAGCAGCGTATCGGTCTCAGGGTCCAGAATCTCCCCGCCAAGTCCGCCGAGATGCCAAAGAATGGCGTACTGCGGGAGGGTGATGATCCTCTGGCCCTTTCCGAGGGTCATGTTGAAACCCCGGAAAGACCGCTCTCCGGCCCTCGGACAATGCTCCTGGGCGTCAACCAGAAGCCACCGCCCCTCTCTGACCGGCTCCCAGACGATCTGCTCCGGGTTATCCGCCAACATCCGATGCGGCAGAGCGGCCATGAGACGCGCGACCGGGACTTCGTCTTCCGAAGGCTCGTAGATGAGATTCTTCCCGATGGCGAACCACTCCCGAATCTGTCCGCCGGCGCAAGAAGGAACTGGGATTTGGAGTCCTTCCGCAACGTGGACGCCCCCCGCCCCGAGAGAGCGGTAGAAATCCAGCAGCGTGTCCCTATGGTTTTCCGCCCAAGACTTCTCGGACGATTCCGGTTCCGCTCGACCAACGAGATATCTCCCGACGTACATCAGAAATTCCTCAGAGGCCGGAAAGAGAGCCATCGTGCCCGCTCGGATTTCTTGAGCCATATCAGACCACTTGGTTTCCATGACCCGCAGGCTCTGCTCCTCAAGTGCGCTGAACTCCTTCTCCTTTGGAAGATTCGCTCTGCCGACCGCGGCCAGGATCTGGTCGATCTTGCTCGTCTCGCCGGCCATTTCCAGGAGGTGTCCGAGAAACAAAAGGAAATTCTGCAGCGCGGGACAAAGCGCTTCACGGCCGAACCGAATTCTCGCCACGGTTACTTCCCATCGTTCTTCCACTCGACAGAGGACTACTTCCTCCCCGACCTCTAGGCCGGGACACGATTGCCTACTCATCTTACTCCCCTTCTTTCCAAGCCCAACCGGGCTTTAAATTCCACACACCCGCGGAACACTTAATTTAAGCACTTATATTAAAAATGTCAAGTTCTAATTTTTAATAAAAATAAAGGGCTGGCGCAAAACCAAACCCTTTGTTCTACCTCCCGCCCTTCTTCACTTTTCTCCCAATTTCTCTTCGCCCAACAGCCCGCGTGAAACTGCCGCTCGCAATGTCCCGCGGAACGCCGTGGCGCGCCTTCTTTCTTGCCGACTTCGCTCGAACGTAATCCAAGCAGTGCTTCGCGATCCGCTGCTCTATTTCCCAACGATTCCATGGGAAATTTTTCCATTCCGCGATGATCGCGTCGCAGGCCCAGCAGAACTCGTCCGGATTGCTCCGAGCCAATGAACATCTGCAGCACGCACACTTTCGTCCCTCACCAAAATCATCAACCTGACGATCTCTTCGAAGAGCGCCGTAGGCTTCTTTCCCCTCTTTGTCATCACACACTTCGTCATTCGTTCCGGCCACGGCCTTGCGCAGAGCAACAATATCAACTAGCGGCTTTTTTCTTTTTTTCCTCCCCATCATTATCCTCCTTTGCCTCACTTTACTTTTTCTTTTTTAAAAAGTCAAAAAATCCGCCGCAAACGCGACGGACTTTTAAAATTTGCATTTTCCAATTACGCCCAACCCCTTGCCTTAATCGCTTTTTCCAATCTTCCGAGCGCCAGAGCGAAGACCGCGGTGCGCAAATCGGTTTTATTTTTCTCTTTTATCTTCCATGCTTCATCAAAATTTTCCACCATAATCTTTTTCAATTTTTCAAAAACTTCTTTTTCCGACCAATAATAGTTTGCCAAGTTTTGCACCCATTCAAAATATGAAACTGTCACTCCGCCGGCGTTAGCTAAAACATCAGGCAAGACCAAAACATTTTTTTTAAATAATTTTTCATCCGCTTCCGGCGCGGTCGGGCCATTTGCCAATTCCAAAATAATTTTTGCCTTAACGCGGCCGGCGTTCTTTTTTGTAATTTGATTTTCAAGCGCCGCCAAAACCAAAATATCACAATCCATTTCCAAAAGTTTTTCGTTTGTAATATGAATATGATCTTTACAGGAACATTTCAAATCATCGCAATCGCAGATATCAACAACTCCTTTTTTTTCTTTCATCTTCGCGATCACGTGCGAGTCAAATCCTTTACCGGTTTTATCTATAACCGCGGTTTGCGAATCAGAAACACCAATAATTTTATAACCAGCATGAAAACATAAATCAGCCATATTTGCCCCGGCGTTTCCAAATCCCTGAACTACAACTTTTGTTTTTTTCGGATCAATTTTCATTTTTTTCACGATTTCTTCCAGTACATAAAATCCGCCCTGCGCTGTCGCCGTCCCGCGTCCGGCCGAACCGCCGATTTCCAAAGGTTTACCAGTGACAACACCCGGAACATTATATCCTTTTATTTTTGAAAACTCATCCATTATCCAACCCATAATCTGCGGCGTAGTGTAGACATCCGGCGCCGGGATATCTTTTTCCGGACCAATATCATTTTTCAAAGCCCGCGTATAACCTCGAGTCAACCTTTCGAGTTCTGTTGTACTCAATTTTTTGGGATCAACCGTCACGCCGCCTTTACCGCCGCCGTAAGGAATTCCGACCGCGGCGCATTTTATTGTCATCCAAAAAGATAAAGCCTCAACTTCGTTCAAATCAGTTTTGGGATGAAATCTGATTCCGCCTTTGAACGGCCCGCGCGCGTCATTCCATTGAACGCGATACCCGTCAAAAACTTTTGTTTGGCCATTATCCATTTTTACCGGAATAGAAAACTGATGAATTTTTTTCGGTTTTTTTAAAATTTCCAAAACGGCGGGATCCAATTTTACTAAATCAGCGGCCTTCTTCAATTGTGTTAATGCATTTTGTAATGGAGACATAAGAGTATTTAATATTTGGTATTTAATATAATCAAAAAACTTTTAATATACTAAATACAAAATACAATATACAAGATACTACTTAATTTTTTGTAAATAAGAATATGCACTTAACGCCGCTTTTGCCCCTTCTCCTGCGGCGATGACAATTTGTTTCCAAGGAACTGTCGTCGCATCACCGGCGGCAAAAACTCCGGGAACATTTGTTTCATTTCTGTCATTCACAACAATTTGGCGGCGTTCGTCAAGCGTAACCATCTTGCTTATAAATTCTGATTCAACAATATGTCCGATTTCTATAAAAATTCCATCAACTTCCAATTCACGCGTCTCACCACTATCAATTTTTTCGACCACTACACCGGTAATATTTTTATCTCCTTTTATTTCTTTAACTTCTGAATTTAAAATTATTTCCAAGTTGGGTAAATTTTTCGCGTCATGTACCCTGACTTCTTCTGCCTTAAACTCATCGCGTCGATGGATTAAATAAACTTTTCCCGCGAATTTTGAAAGAAGCAACGCAGCATCAAGCGCGGCATTTCCTCCTCCAACCACCGCCACATTTTTATTTTTAAAAAATGGCGCGTCACAAGTCGCGCAATATGAAATCCCGTTTCCCTTAAATTTATCTTCATTTGGAAGCCCTAGTTTTCTCGGCACGGCGCCAAAAGATAAAATTAATGAACGCCCTTCGTACGAATTGCCTTCTTTGTCGCGAACGGAAAAAAATTCATTTTCATTTTTTATTTCAGTTGTCTCGGCGTATTTTACTTCCGCTCCAAGACGTTCTGCCTGCCCTTTCATCTTTTCCATCAACTCATACCCCGGGATTAAATCGATACCAGGAAAATTTTCTACCTTGGAAGCGTAAACTGCCTGGCCTCCAAATTCTTTGGCCAAAACTAAAGTCTTCATCGCCCGACGCGCTGCGTAAATAGCTGCCGTAAGTCCCGCCGGACCACCCCCGACAATAATTAAATCGTACATATTTTATTAACCAATAATTTTTTCTATTCTTTTTACAATTTCTTCTTTTGATTGCACTCCAACAAATTCATCAACCACTTCTCCGCCTTTAAAGATCTTAAAAGTCGGAATGCTCATCACATTATATTTTTCCGCTGTCGCCGATGATTCATCAACATTTAATTTTGCGACTTTAACCGCCTTGCCTTCCATATCTTTGGCAACTTCATCAACAATCGGTCCCATCATTTTGCATGGGCCGCACCACGGTGCCCAAAAATCAACTAACACCGGCACATCAGATTTTAAAACCTCGCCCTCAAAATTTTGGTCGTTTAAAATTATTTCCGCCATAAATTTAAAAGCTAGAATCTAGAAATTAGAATCTAGAAATTAATAATTATTTATTCTAATTTTCTCGCTCGTTTTTCCTCACGATAAATTTCCAACGTATCGCCAACCTGAACAATTGGCTTACCTTTGTATTTTACGCCGCATTCCTGTCCGCCGGCAACTTCCTTAACTTCTGATTTTGCCGACTGAAGACCGTTAAGCACTCCTTCTCCGACTTCCTCACCCTTCCGCAAAACTTTTATTTTTGTCTGTCCAACAGTTTTTGGATTAAAAACAATTTTTCCTTCTTTAACTTTTCCGCCGACAATCATGTTCGCCGCTTCGGTACGGAAAATGGCAAGCACTTCTATTTTCCCAAGCTCAGTTCGCACTATTTCCATTTCAAGCAAATCCTCTAAATCTTTTTTAATTTCATCAATTAAATCGTAAATAATTTTACAAATTTTAATTTGCACGCCTTTGTCGCGGGCCAGATCATCAATGTTCGGACCGGTCAAAACATTAAATCCAAAAATTTTTGCGCCAACCGCTTCTGCCTGCAAAACCTCTGCTTCGGTAATGTTGCCCAAACCGCGAGTCACTATTTCTAAACTAACGGTCGGATAATCAAATTTTTCAAAAGACGCCAAAAGCGCTTCAAGCGATCCGAGCACATCAGTTTTTAAAATAATTTTTAATTTTTTCTTTTTACTTTCTTCTTCCTCGCTGGATTTTTTCACAACTACCTGATCGCGTCGAGCATAAGTTGGTTTTATTTTTCTCTGACACGCGCCAAGATCGTCCTTAACTTCTAAAATATCACCAACCTGCGGCGCGGCTTTAAGGCCCAAAATTTTTACCGGCGTACCCGGACTTGCCAAATCAACCGGTTCGCCGCGAAAATTTTTCATGGCTCTTACCCGACCATACAAAACATTATCAATTGTTAAATTGTCATTACGATTTAAGGTTCCCGCCTGAACCAAAACAGTAGCCACTGGGCCTTCTCCTTTATCAATATGAGCTTCAATAACCGTGCCCATGGCGCAGCGGTCGGGGTTGGCGACGATTTTTTCTTTTTCCATGTCAGCAATCAAAAGCACCATATTCAAAATATCATCAATACCCGTCATCTGCTTGGCAGAAATCGGAACACAAATTGTTTTGCCTCCCCAATCTTCCGGAATCAAATTTAGGGCCGCCAATTCCTGTTTTATTTTTTCAATATTGGCTTCTGGTTTATCAATTTTATTTATCGCCACTAAAAACGGGATTTTTGCCGCTTCAATAATTTTAATGGCTTCTTTCGTCTGCGGCTGAACGCCGTCATCGGCGGCCACAACTAAAATCGCGATGTCGGCAATCTTTGCGCCGCGCGAACGCATGGCCGTAAAAGCTTCGTGGCCGGGTGTATCAATAAAAGTTAAAACTCTATCTTTATATGTCGCCTGATAAGCGCCAATATGCTGGGTAATGCCGCCCGCTTCCGATTCCATCACATGAGTTTTACGGATAGCGTCCAACAATTTTGTTTTACCGTGATCAACGTGGCCCATAACGACGACTACCGGCGGCCGCGCCTTCAAAGTTGATTTTTCATCCTTTCCCATCAACTCTTTAACTTTATCGCCGACAAAATCACCTTCTATTTTTTCTTCATCAACTTTTTCTACTTCAAAGCCCATGTCCTCGGCAACAATTGCCGCGGTTTCATAATCAATTCTTTCATTTAACGACGCCAAAATTCCATTTTTCATTAATTCTTTTATCACGCCCGTCACCGGTAAATTTAATCTTGCGGCAAAATCGCGAACTGTGATCACCTGCGGCAATTTTACTTTTACTTTTTCTACTGTCGCCGCGCCGGCTTCTTCCTCCGGAGTAAGTTTTGCCAACTCAGCCGCTTTTCTTTTTTCCATTTCTTTTTTAAGCGCCGGCCAACTTTCAATAATTTTGTGTGCCTGCCGGTCATCAACCTTAATTGCCCTTTGCCCAATATCAAAACCGAGCGTCGGCAAGACGTCCTTCAATTCTTGGGTCGTAATCTGAAGTTTTCTAGCTAGCTCGGTTATGTTCATATAAATATAAATGAACCCCCTTGGTTCTTATTTAGAATAGTCTTTTCCCCGGATTTTGTCAAAAATAAAAAGAAAAACCCCAGAACTTGCCAAAAAACCTCTTTCATGTTAATATAAAAATACTCCAAAAAAGACTTGTGTCTTTGGCGGAGAAAATAAATAATTTAAACATAGGCAAATCACAAGCATCGGAAGAAATCGTCGAAAAGACCGATAAATAAAATGTCACACAACCTCAAAAAATTCATTCTGGCCGAAGGCGGCACGAAATTAATTGAGATGAATCCACTTCACGATTCACCTTTGGTTTGTGATTTGCTGTTAAAGTTTTATGCAAAATCCATTATGGATCGCGGCTATCTTGATTGCCGGAACGGCCGCTGGTTACTTTCTAAGAAAACTTCTAGCAAAAAGACTGGCCGGATCAGTTGAAGAAAAAGCTGAAAAATTACTGGCCGAAACTAAAACAAAACAAAGGGAATTGCTCCTCCAGGCAAGAGATAAGGCAATTCAAGTCATTGACAACGCAAAAAAAGAGGAAGAAGATCGGCGGGGCGAATTGCAAGCCGCGCAAAAAAGATTGGAAAAGCGCGAATCTCTTTTTGACCAAAAACTTCTTGATCTCCAAGAAAAACAGCAAAAACTCTACGATCGTGCCAATCAAATTGAAAAAGTAAAAGCGGAAATCCAAAAAATAAAAGAAGACCAGTTGGCGAGATTGGAACAAATTGCTGGGCTTAACCGTGAAGAAGCCAAGCAGTTGCTTTTAGACAAAACTGAAAAAAATATCCAGGCGGAACTTGTTAATCGCATCAACAAATTGGAAAGAGAATCCAGCGAGGTCCTCGACAAAAAAGCGCGGGACCTTTTATCTTTGGCGATTGAACGCTGCGCCTCTTCGCACGCTACGGAAACCACGACTACAACCGTGGTTCTTCCTTCTGACGAAATGAAAGGAAGAATCATCGGCCGTGAAGGAAGAAATATTAAAACTATTGAACAATTAACCGGCACGGAAATTATTGTTGACGACACTCCGGAGGCGATTACTGTTTCAGGCTTCAGCCCGATCAGGCGGCATGTCGCCAAACGCGCGCTCGAAAAATTGATTCTGGATGGCAGAATTCATCCGGGCCGAATTGAGGAAGCGGTGGAACAAGCCAAAAAAGATTTAGCAATTGACATTAAAAAAGCCGGTGAAGAAGCTGTTTACGAACTTGGCGTAGCCGGGCTTGATCCAAAATTAGTTCAAATTTTAGGTCGTTTAAAATATAGAACAAGCTTTGGGCAAAATGCCTTGAAGCACTCTGTTGAAGTTGCTCATCTTTCCGCGCTTTTAGCCGAAGAGCTTGGCGCGAATGTGACCGTCGCTAAAAAAGCCGGGCTTCTACATGATATCGGCAAAGCGGTTGACCACGAAATCACGGGCACTCATCCGGAAATTGGAAAAGATATTGCCAAGAAATTCAACTTGCCGGAAGAGATTATTATTCCGATCGCGACTCATCATGAAGACGCGCCGCCGACTCTTGAAGCTGTAATTGTTAAAGTCGCCGACGCTATTTCCGGCGCAAGACCTGGCGCGAGAAAAGATACTTACGAACAATATCTGCAAAGATTGGAAGATTTGGAAAAAGTGGCCACTTCTTTTGACGGTATTGAAAAAGCTTACGCCATCCAGGCTGGCCGAGAAATCAGAGTTTTTGTCGCGCCGGACAAAATTGACGACCTTGGTGCACTTAAACTTGCCCAGTCAATCGCCAAAAAAATTGAAGAGGAATTAAAATATCCTGGTGAAATCAAAGTTAACGTGATAAGAGAAAAAAGAATTATTGAATACGCAAGATAATTAACACGCCTATGAATCTAAAAATTCTATTCTTCGGCGATGTTTCGGGAAGAATCGGACGAAACGCGGTCGTAAAAATTTTACCGACGCTCAAGAAAAAACTTGACCCTGATTTAGTTATTGCCAATGCGGAAAATATTGCGCACGGCGTGGGTATCACGACAAAAACTTTGCAAGAGCTCGCGGACGCCGGTGTAGATTTTTTTACTTCCGGAGATCATGCCTTTGATAAAAAAGAAGCAATCGGAATTTTGGAAGATAAAAATTCCCTACTTATCCGTCCGGCAAATTATCCGCCGGGCGTTCCGGGCGTTGGCGCGAAATTGTTTGAAATTGGCACAAAAAAGGTTCTTGTGATAAACTTGATAGGAAGAGTTTTTCTGAAAAATCAATACGACTGCCCCTTCCGTAAGGCTGATGAAATTCTTGATGAATTTAAAAATGAAAATCTTTCAGCCGTTATTGTTGATTTCCATGCCGAAGCCACTTCGGAAAAAAATGGCTTGGCACGATACTTAGACGGAAGGGTTTCCGCAATACTTGGCACCCACACTCACGTCGGCACTGATGATTGGCAGATTCTAGACGGTGGTACGGCATTTGTCACAGACATCGGAATGGTCGGCGCCAAAGACTCAATTCTTGGGGTAGACAAAAAAGGAATCCTGAAAACTTTCTTAACACAGATCTCGGAAGTCCACGAGATTCCCGAAGAAGGAATTTGTTCGGTCAATGCAATTTATTTTGAAGTGAATCCCAAAACAAGAAAAGCGGTTAAAATTAAAAAGATAAAAGAAGAAGTAAAAATATAATCTTCTCTTTTGAAAGGGGGTGAAGACATGACAAAAGCAGAATTAATTGAAAAAATCGCCGTAGCTGTCGACGTTCCAAAAACAACAGCTGATAAGATGATGGAAACCTTTATGGAGACCGTCACTTCAACTTTAAAATCTGGTGGTGAAGTTACTTTGACTGGTTTTGGCACTTTCTCGGCAAAAAATAGAGCGGCTAGAATAGGCGTGAATCCCAAAAAACCAACCGAAAAAATTCAAATCCCGGCCATGACTGTACCGAAATTCAAGGCGGGCAAATCGTTGAAAGATGCCTTGAGATAAAACTACAAAAATCAAGACTTTTGAAACAGATTGCCGCAGTCCCGCACCGAGCTTGCTCTGGTGCGGGGCAAAGCAGGTAAATCTCTGAAAGACGCATTAAGATAAAGATATATTATCTGTGTTGACTGCACTCGCTCGGAAATGAAATTAAAATTTCATTTCTCTCACTCGTTTGTCAATAAACTTCAATCGCTTCTAGAAGCTTTCCCCGCCCGCAAGGGCGGGGTTTGTTTTATATAAAAATGCTCCGAAACTTTCGGAGCATTTTTACTTTAAATTATTTCTTCTTTTTCTATCTTGAAACAAAAATCGTTGCGCCAAGTTCTGGGTCGCAAGATCCGACCTCAAGTCTTCCGGTTGATGATCTGTTAATATAATAATCAGTAAAAGCAGGCGAACCAGTGTAGGGATCGTAAGAAATAAGTCCTAAATATTTTGGAATTAAGACATCACTCAAATCAAGACAACTCACAGCCGACGGTTTTGCCGCACAACCAACCTCGCATCCGCTCGCGTTCGTTCCCAAAATTTGAACCGTGGATGAGACATCATCAATTCCCGAAGGCAGTGTCCCGTCCTGATCCACAGCATATTGAAGAACCGCCTCAAGAACTGCTGAAGTGTCTGTCCAGCGGCGGGCATTCCGTGATTCAGCAAATCTTTTCGCCGGATCAACAGCGATAAAAATCGCCGAGGCCAGAAAGGCGATAATGCCAATGACGATTAATAATTCAATCAGTGTGAAGCCGTGATTTTTTTTCATAGATTTAAATTTAATTACTTTCATCCATTATACCACTTCCCTAATTCATCCGCAAAATAAAAAATGCGCCCAGAAGGATTCGAACCTTCGACCGTTCGCTTAAGAGGCGACTGCTCTGCCAACTGAGCTATGGGCGCAAATAGTTTTATTTAATTTTTTACAATGCGCCCGGAGGGAATCGAACCCCCATCACTGGTTCCGAAGACCAGCACTCTATCCGTTGAGCTACGGGCGCATAAAATATCTGATCTATCAGAATACCACCAACGCGAAAAAAGTTCAAGACGCAAACGGCGGGAAAATCTCCCCGCCATTTTTATATAAAATTTATGACCACTTCTTCGTTTTTAGGGCGGCATTAGCTGCTTCAACTTGCGCCTCTTGCTTACTTGAACCATCCCCCGTAGCAACTAATTCTTTTTCTAAATAAACTCCAACCTTGAAAATTTTAGCGTGATCCGGGCCGGTTTCTTCCAAAACTTTGTATGTCGGCGTGACGCCGCATTTTTCCTGGGTCATTTCCTGAAACGTGCTTTTGGGATCAAGATACAATTCATGCTCTAAAATATACGCCAGCTTAATAATCAAAAATTTCTTAATAAAATCTCGAGAAACAACATATCCCTGATCAAGATAAACCGCACCAGCTAATGCCTCAAAAGCATTCGCCAAAATATATTGTCTGGCCTTTGATTCAGCCGCTTCTTTTGACTCTCCTTTACTCAAATAAAGATATTCTTCTATCCCAATTTCCTTGGC
>Ga0180007_10007009_pt1 | contig 10806 bp, 7 predicted proteins | sample MM_PC_MetaG_FD_121122 | JGI IMG/M metagenome (GOLD analysis project Ga0180007, IMG submission 121122) | Groundwater microbial communities from the Aspo Hard Rock Laboratory (HRL) deep subsurface site, Sweden - MM_PC_MetaG | ecosystem: Environmental > Aquatic > Deep subsurface > Groundwater...
ATTGAAATCTTATTATTACCTTTCAAAATATTCTTATTGTACAGTCTGTCCAACAGAATATTTGCAGTATAATTATATAAGAAAGATTTTTGATTTCGTAAATCCGTGTAAACTTTTTTCTTATTTAAAATTATACAGAGCACTTTTATATCCTCATTCTCTGACAACAATTTGAGCATCCTTTTCTTAGTCACGCTATCCGCATGATATGCATGGAGTTCCTTTACCCTCCGATATTTTTTCTTCAAGCCTCTATGCACCCTCTTAACGCACTTTTCAATTTTACGATGGTTGTCGGCGAATACTATGGTCAATATGAACCAACGGCTTGACCGATCACTGAATCCCAAATCTCCGCTTTCGTCTAAAAAGATATAAGACATATTTAATCTATCAGCAGCTTATCAAAAACACATCTAAGCGTAAACATTCTCATATTCTCAAGAATATGAGAATGATTTTAGGATGGATGAGCGGGTGAAATAAAATGTTTTTTATTATGGATATTCATTCTCTAATTCGAGCGAATTAGAGATAGGAGGATTCAAGATTCAAGATACGACCCCGGATTGCGGAATTATCTCAAATCATTCGTCTATTGGGGCTGCGTTGGTTGGGAGGATGGTTGGAGAGAGGGTTGGGGTTCAGATTGGGGATAAGGAGGTGGAGTATGTTGTTGTTGAGATTGAGTAGGTTATTTAATAAGTTGCAAGACTAGGATTTTGATTTAATAAATTTAAAAAAGCTTTTTTTGATGAAGCTCAATTCATTTGTATTAATTCTAGCACCGGAAATATGCAACATTGCAAAAATTTTTCCGCCGTTCTGTTTGGCACGCACGGCAAGCAACCTCCCATCTTTGTTCATGTGAAGGAATTCTTCCTCATCACATAGGCCGATTACTTTTCCGAGTAAGTCATACGTCTTTAAACCTATGACAAGAATATTTTCAGGTTGTACTGTGTCAATGATTTCTTTCACTTTAAGCAGACTATATCTTTCCATTTCATAGCGTTTAAATCGCTCTATATCATTTAACTTATTTATATTTTTGCTTCGAAAAAACATAATCGGTATTGTGACACTCGTCTCAAGTAAATACATATCTTTTGCAAAAAATCGCTGCATCTTCCTTGACATTGTATAGCCACCTGAATATGGAAGACTTTCTGGTGGTAAAAAATTACCTTTTTCGAAACTTGGCTTATCTTCCTTCTGAAAATCAATATGATCACCGCCAGGATTGTGGCTGATTATCATTAACTCAGGCCTTTTCTTTACTGGGCCATAGAATACTTTAAATCCCTGTTTCCAAAAGGAATATTTCTTCTTCCAAGTCTTATAAACCTCTCGCTGAAGTTTTTCAGCCCAAAGCTTTATTTCATTGTTTTTCATTAATTTCTGCTTATTTATTCAATTACTAAGATTTATCAAAAAAATCCTCATCAACCTCTTTTACCTCATAGGTATTAGTAACTTGCACACCAACACCAAATTTATGCATAAGAGTCACGAGTTTTCTGCCGTCCACTAATATAATCTTGTGGTGAGCATCACGCGCTTTCTTGACGGCTGCATCATCGAAAGTAGTGGTGGTTACAAAAATACCTTTGCTTGTATCACCACTCATGGCACCGATGAAGTTTCGGATGTCAGTCTCCCTTACTTTATTATCATTATATCGTTTTGCTTGAACAAATATCTTTTCTAATCCAAGTTGATCTTGATTAATGATTCCATCAATACCTCCATCTCCCGATTTTGAAGTCTCAAGAAAGTCACCGTATCCCATCTGATCTAGAAGTATCAATACCACTTTCTCAAAAAAATAGGGATCTATTGTTTTAAGCTTATCAAGCAATTCATCCTTCACTTGTGACTCAATGGCACCGAAACCAGTATCGATCATGTCTTCTGGCGTTGCATTCTCACTTAACTCTTTTTCCCCAGATCCCCTCTCTTCTTTACGAGCTTCTCTGTGTGCCTGAAAATCTGGGTCATTTATGAGTTCATTCAAAGAAAGCTTTCCTCTCTTTAAAATTTCTTTGCCTTTCTCAGTGATTTGCACCATAGCTCGTTCTGGCTGCTGAATCATTTTGGCTTGCTTAAGATAAGCTTTGCCCCAGCCAATACGGTTAAGGATCAAAGGGTCGCCAGTCTTTGTCCGTTCGCTCAGTAATTCTACAGATAAATCGGCATAATACTTATCACGAACCAGCTTACGTAGCTCGTTATAGTGAATAACCTTTCCGTCACCAAGGATGTCAAGTATTGGTATAAATGTTTCGTGATATTTAGGTAAATCCATAAATTTATTGTTACTACAAACTTACTTCATCTACAACAAAAGTCAAGCAAACCTGCAATGACACCAAAAATAATTTAATGTTTTTCATCGATGTACACACTTTGCGATATTCTTAAATTCTCTAATACTCGGGTTTCGTCTTTTGTGCCGCTCAATTATTGGTAAAAGCTTTTTATATGTTGCTTTCCATATGCCAACAATTTTGTATTTCTCGTCAAATATAACAAGTACAGCAAAATCAAATTTATGTTTAGAGAAACTGCCCATCCTACCTTCATTATTAATAACTCTTTTGCTTTTAATTTGGTACCGTTTGCCTTTGTCATCTAATGCATCATAACCAGTAGAAATAGGATTTCTGAGAAGTTTTAGACCGAGCTTATCGCACACTAATATCTCTGCGACTTCGCCAGTTATACCTAATTTTCGGCCAGATGCTTTTTCGTAACGCAAAGCAACACGGATGGCAGCGTTAGTAACTGCCAACAACTCTTTTGTTATTACCGATGTTTCTACTTCCATACTGTTTCAAATTTAACTATATAATCTTTGACTGGTTGTTTTACTGTTTTTGTATTTATATTTTTCTCAATACAGTAGTTTGTATCAAACCATTCTAAAATAGTTTTATTACCTCTGCTCGAATTACAGCTTCCACAACAAATGGCGACTGTATCTGCGTTATTCCACGGAGGTAAATGATTCAAATGCTCAATCGTTGCCCAGTCACCCCTAAATCCACACGAACCAGAACTTAACATTGTTTTATGACAATAAACACAAGACTTATCTCGTTTTCTTATTTCACTCAACCTATCTTCTGATAAACCGTATTTATTTTTCATGGGCTTAGCTCAAAAAATAATCTTAATCTTTTTCATTGTAGATATTATAACAAAGATAGAATAAATAATAATGTATTCGCTATAAGCAATTGAAACAAAAACTCCGGTAAGCTATCTTCTAATTTATCTAGCAACTCTGGCGGCAAAGCACCTAACGCTCCAACTGTTGATCCGTCAGTTTCTTGCAGCTCTTTTTTAAAATCTCTGTCCGGTAATTCTTTTATTGATTTCGATAAAAAATCATGACTACGCCGCAAAAATTTCAAATGAAAATCAAAACTTAAAAAAGCTATAACCAAAAATAACACAGCCGAAACATAAGCTAGAATTTGATTATGGACTATATCTGCTCTAAATGAAATCATGATGCCCACGATTATAAAACAGATTGTACTAATTGTGGTTAGAGTCTGATACCTCTGAAGTATAATTTGATAAAGTATCGGTGCATGTAACTCTATCAAAAACTTTTTTACGTCTTGTTCAGTCATAGAAATTAACCTTTTTTGTTTTTATATGATGTTTCAACTATCATGATTTCTTCCGGGGTGAGGTCATAGAGTTTATAAACAAGCTGATCGATTTGTTTTTCGTATTTTTTGACCTCTTCTTTTTTTGCAGAATTTTCTAAAAAATCGCTAGATTTAGAAATTGCCAAAATTTTATCCACAATTTCAATAAACTGCTTTTGATCTGTTTCAGCAGTTTTTTTGATAGGAATTTCAGAAAGCGGCGTCTGATAAAGCTCTAACATCTCACCCTTTCTCTTACCTCTATAGTACAACCAAAGATAAAATGGTTTAGAATTCAATAATGCCAATAGATACTTTAATGAAATATCATTCACTTTTCTTGTAAGAAAATATACATCTGCACTCGCATACCATGGTATATCGTTATATCCGAATGTATTACGAGGACTGCGTTGTGGAACGACTATCTTTGCTCCTTCAAAAATATTTTTTTTTCTTGGCCATTGGAGTTTCCACCATTTAATAGTGCCATTTTCTACCTCGCGTCTATGCTTTATTATTTCGATATATTTTTTAAGATGCGCTTCTATTTTATTTTCAACATATTCTTTGCTTCTATCGAGATAAAGGACGTTTTCATTAGTAGTTATTTTTGTATTCCACCTATAAATATCGCTATTCTTAAACCATGGCCTTAAAATCTCTTCATCTTTTGCAATTAAATTTAGAGCATTAACCTCGCTGTCAGTAAGTACAAAAATACCGTCCCCGATATGCGCGTTAATTTTATATTTTTCAATATGTTTCCTGGATGTTTTATCTGCGCCAGTAACAATACCTTGATTTACATTACAAATTAACCCCAATAATACCCCTTGATCTTTAATTTTACTAAGGGTTGTTTGAATTGGATCTTGATCTTCCGTTGAAGTACCAGCTATTCTAATGTCATAATTTACACCATCATATAAATCTTTTTGTTTAACCACAAAATAATTAGTCCTCTCATCTTGCCAACTGATAATACTTTCCAAAATATCTGGAGTAGCATCACCAGTATGTTTGGTTATACAAGTTTTAGAAGTTGCCTCATAATCTTGCCCCTTAACCAAAATTGTAACCATATTATGTTGCCCAGCCGCTGACTTGAAGATCTTTAACTCATTAAAATTAACAAGTTTTTCGATGATAGAACGGCTCTTAATATCTTCTCGTAATTTTTTGCCGCCAGGGGCAGTCGGATAATAATTCGTCGTTATAAAAGCTAGCACTCCATTTTGGTGTAAATTATCTAAACCCACATGAAAGAAAAAATAAAAAAGATCCATCTTGCCTTGATAAAATCTATTACCTAGGGTCGTATTTTTAATTTCCCTAAACAACTCTTTGTGACCCTTCTCACCGATGTAAGGAGGATTACCTATCACAATATCAAAGCCTCCATTTTGATGGACTGTAGGGAAAAAATATCTAGTATCAAAAAATCCAACTGGTTTATTCTCAAAAATATTTTTATAGCTCCCCCAAAGACTCAGTGTTCTTGCATGATGATCTATTTGCTTTTTATTAGTCTTTGCTCGCACAGCTTCTATTTTTTTGTCACCATTATATGACACAAGACTTTCTAAATGCTTCAACTTCTCATCTACTTTTCCATCAATGAGTTTATGTATTTCATTGCCGGCAGAAACCTTATTTACGCCAGCGGAACTAAAATATTTGTCAACTACTAATGCAAGATTTTTCTGAAAATCATCACCGAAAAGACGATTTTCATTTTTATCTTGTTCAGGTGCAGGTATAAGAGAATTCGCACATACAAATTTAAAGTCTAGGTTTGGAAGCGCTTGAATGCCGCGATTCTTTTTTGTATCGACAATTTCTGATTCAACAACAAGTGTTAGGAAGCATCTAAGGCGTGACACCTCAACTGCGATTGGCTGTATATCTACCCCAAAAATTGAATTTTTAATAACCTCGAGCTTCCTTATATAGTCTAGCGTCTGTGAATCGAAATCTTCTTCAATTTTCTTACGATATAGTTCGGGAACGCTTTTAAGCTTCTTATCCCTCCAAAGCACACCTTCCGGGTCAGCTGTCTGTAAAATATACACAATCTTTTGCAGTGCACCGATAGGGAACGCGCCAGATCCACATGCGGGATCAAGGATCTTCAGTGTCTCAACTGCATCTACAATTTTAACTTTGTCTTCATTGGTTAGTGGATAAATCAAATCATCTTCTTCGTCATAGCTAAGAAGTGCGCGGAGTTTTTTATTGTTTATGCTAGTTTTTGTCTTGAGATACTCAATCAAGGATTGATCCACCATGTATTCTACAATTTGTCGCGGAGTATAAAAACTGCCTGTCCTTTTACGTTCACTGCTACCAGTTTCTGGATTAATTTCTGCGAGTAGATTTTCAAAAATTCGGCCCAGCATCTCAGGATCAACAGAAAGTTCTTGATCAAAAATAGTATTTTCATCAATTGTAAAATTGTATGTCTCTAATAGTTCAAAAAAACTCTTGAACCATTCGTCATTTATTTTAAGTGTATTAATATAGCGAGATATAAAAATCTCTCTATCAAGTTCGTAATAATCTTCAGATTGAGGGCTAAACAAACCACCGTTTAAATACGGGACTTCATCGTATTCCTTGCTTCTGATATCACGCTCATCAATAGCAGTATTAAGTACTTCAAAAAATAGCGGCTCCAACACATTGTGATAATAATTGTCTGTTACTACTTGCGATGAAAGTAACTCATCCGGGATAAGTTGCCCTTTTTCAGTCTTCTTTTGCTTTAAAAACCAACAAAACATAATACGACCGATGAGTCGCACTGCAAAACTTTTTCTAATATTTTTATCTACTTGTGATGGCATTCTAAAATTCTCCACTTCATCCGAAACGAGCGCATCAAAAAATTTAGCAACTTCCAAATAAAATTGTTTATTTACGACTTCAACAGAGAAACGACTTAGCAAATCTTCAGCATCTTTTATTCTTTCTTTTTTGATAAGCTGTTGTTCTGGCGTTTTTACTTTTGCATCGACACCAAGATAAAAAGAATATCTACGAGCATTTGAATATTTCCTAACTACTTTATTTTTATCATTAACATCAAGCGATATCGTAAGATATGAAAATCTATAATTTTCGGTTTCATTATTTTTAAATATAACCAAGGCCTTATCTATACCGTAAGTTGCCAGAATTTTAAATGCATCTGTTGCAATAGCTATACGTGGATCAGTTTCTTTGGAATGCCCCATTTCCAAAACAGTTACATTGATAGAATCACAATGCCCTATTTCCTTGACTTCATTAATAATTTTGCACCTGCCTAATTCTGTAATATCCTTTTCTTTCTCTATGTAATCTTCAGGTAAAAAATCTTGTAGAAATAATGAAAAAGTTTCTGGTTTATATTTTTCGTTAAATTTTATCATTTAATTAATTCCTCAGACAAAACAATAAGTTTACCTGTATCATTAGCTCTCTCAGCAGTTTCAAAAATACTCTCTAAATACTTTTGTGGTACAAATACTTTAAGATTCTTTAATGCGCTGCTTAAATTTGATTTATCAATTTTGAGATTTGCTATCTCTTTAAGTACGCCGTTCGGCAGGCCGTCCAGTTCTTTGATTATTTTTTCAATATCTCGACATAAATCTTTTGCTGGCTGATACAGCTCAGAAAGTATTTTTACTTTACCAAGCGCCTCCTGCTTACGCTTGCCGCTTATTGGCGGCTTAGTATTATCCTTGAAGATGTGTTCTTTCGCAATTTTATAAATAGGTTCAAAATTTACTGTGGTTTCCAGCGGCTTTTCTTCGTTTACCACATCATTAAATAATGGTAGCGCTACTTGCGGAGAAACTATTTGCACTGTCTCTGGTGTTTTACCATATGCAAATACAAAATTCCCACTCCTTTTAGCAAACGCAACCACGCCCGGGACCGCAAACTTTCGTGCAATTCTTGCGCGATGTGGAATCTCTGATATTTTTTGCATAATTACTGGATCATGCTTTATTTTTAACCATGTGTTCCTATATTCAGTATCCCATGAACGACTTTCATTATTTTTATTTTCTTCTTTATATTGTTTCGCAAAATAATTTTTTAGATCTTCATGCCTAGTAAATATTTTTGTATCTTCGCCAAGTAAAGTATGGATGAGATTCATCTTCAGTGTTGATATGGCACGAGTATTTGTCTCTTCCTCGCCTTTTGCGGTTGGGAAAAAATTATAGATATATAACTCCTCAAATACTTTTTTATTTACACGATTAATACGACCTACGCGCTGAATTACTCGAGTTGGATTATATGGTATATCATAATTTATGATAGTCCCTGCACGATGCAGGTTAAATCCTTCTGAGATAGCATCAGTTGCAATTATAATATCGTAATCATGTGCTTGTTTTGACTCATCCAATCCTGCGTCAAAATTTTTCTGAATTATCTCTTTATTAGTCTTTGATGAATCTTCCGAGCTATATTTGAAGACCCGCTCAAAACCATCCTCACATAATTTTTTATAAACGTAATTAGCGGTATCAGAAAATTCAGTGAAAACAATAATCTTACGTTTCTTTTCATTCTTTATTGATTCAGAAATTTTATCTTTAAAAAAATCAAACTTGGGATCAAAAGTGACCTCAAGCCATTTATCTCGCACATTTTCAAGTAACGCGATATCCTGCTTAAGGATGCTTAGAAATTCTGGCTTCATCTCTGTTATTGGTATCTGAATCAAGCCTTTATCATTAAGTTTAATAAACAATTCATTGAGTTCCTCCTCAGTCTTTTCTTCTAATTCGCGTGTGTCTGGTAAAAATCCTTTTTTATAAATTGGCACAACACCCTTATTTTCATACCAATCAAGCATAATCTTAGAAGAAGTAATCATATTCTCTAAAGATGCTTTAAAGGCCCCAATTGAACTTTCGAAGCGTCGAACCAATAAACGTCTCATAAACTTAGCTACATTGGCCTGAGCTTGTTTAATGCGTTGAATTTTTTCTTCAGGGGTAACATCATCCTCCTCCTCTTCTTCGCCCTTAATTAATTCTTCAATAAATTTCGAACCTTCCTTAATATATCTTGCTGGCTTATAACGAATACCCTCAAAACTCTCACTATCGTCCTGTGACGATATTTGATTTAACGTATTCGCGTATAATTCGGTGAGTTCACCCAATTCATATTCGAGAAGCTCGGGATCTTTAACTTCTGGAAACGCAACGCCTTGCTGTTCAAGATCATTTTTATATTCTTCTATTTCCTCAAGATCCAAGCGTGAACGCCTAATAACAAGTGGCTCGATCATTTTACGTAACTCGTCGGCAATGGCTTGGATTTCATTTGTAACCTTCGTAGAATCACTAACATTTTCGCCTTTTACATTTCTCCGTATTTCTTTACGAATTTTCTTGTATCTCTTAAAAAGTTCATTAAACGATATGCTTAGATTCTCTACTGTTTTAATCGTAGATTGCCCTGGAGTACTAAAAAGTTTAATGAGCGCATAAATATCCTTTGGATCATTATTGAATGGAGTCGCTGAAAGCGCCATAACTACATTACCAGCACATAATTTATGAAGTACTTTATAATTATCTGTATCTTCATTACGATGTTTATGTGCCTCATCAAGAATAATGAGCAATTTATTTTTACCGTTACCATGTCTTTCCAGTGCTTCCGAAATCTTACCTGTAGTGTAAACAAAGCCTTTAAAATTAAAATCTGCCATATAATCATTCCACTGCGTTTCAAGATGTGGTGGTGCAATGACTATGGTCATTAGGTCAAGGTTGTGCGCGATAGTAGAGGCAATAATACTTTTTCCAAGGCCAACAACATCAGCGATAATTACACCACCAAATCTATTGATTCTATCAATTCCAAGCTTTACTGCATCATTTTGATATTTAAGATCAAGGAATTTACCACCCGTTATTTTTGTTGGAGTTTTTGTATCTTCAACAACATCGATAGAGAAATACTCATTAAGCACTCTATAATACATGTAAATTGGCTCAGGCAGTGAATAGAGCCATATTCTACTTTTAATTTCTGTAACAAATTCTTCTGAAGTTTCAATATCAGTTATAACTATATTATCAGGATCATTCCAAGATTCCTCAAATCTTTTTACATCATCCTCATAATAGTGTTTTTCTTGTAGAATCCGGTTGTGTTCCCTCTGTCCCTTGAGTCCAGAAAAAGTTAAATTACTTGAACCCTCAATCACTACGCCTGGAGTTTTACCATCATTTAAGTATTCTGATTTATTATGTAAAATATAAATCTTTGAATGATTTGCTTGGGCGGTTTTTTTAATTTGCAAGCTCGCATCTTTAATCTTGTTCAAGAACATTTCAAATGCAGCTCGGGATTCCTCATTATCAAAATAATCAGTATCGTTAAAAAAATTTGAAAAATTTTCTATATAGTCAGTCTTTGCGCCCGAACGAGAAAAGATCTTTGTATCAATGGTGTGTAAATCCAAATCAAAATTTTCAAGTGCAGAAACTTTCTCAATAATTTTTTTATCAATATCCATACCAACAAGTATCCGGATCTGCTTATCTTTAAGCTCGTTGTGTAAATCTTTAAATCCAGAAAAATAAAAATAACCAACAAGTGCATCGATCTTGTCGCATTTCGGAAGAATCTTTTTAAGATTCGTAGAAAGCGTATTTTCTCCAATGTTTGTTATTGCAGGCATAAATAATTGATTTAATTAACATAACCAATTGCTGATAAACTTACCGCTTTTGAGGCCTCAAGTCAATCAATCCCACACCCCAACTCCCCATATTTACGCGCCTGCCTGCCGGCAGGCAGGCTCCTCAATGATCCAAAAGATTGCCGCGCGGTGCTCGTAATGACATTTAAATATGAATCCCCGGATTAAGCCCTAGGATGGCAGAGTGGATGTTACTTTTAAACATGGATTCCAGCCTTCGCTGGAATGACAGAATGGATGAGATCTCTCCGCTACGGTCGAGATGACAGAAAGGGACGGTCGAGATGACAGATGGGGACGGTCGAGATGACAGATGGGGACGGTCGAGATGACAAATTAGAAAGATTGCCGCGCTCCGATGTCGCTCGCAATGACAGTTGGACATGGACCCCGAAAGCTTTCGGGGTGACA
>Ga0180007_10007010_pt1 | contig 10806 bp, 7 predicted proteins | sample MM_PC_MetaG_FD_121122 | JGI IMG/M metagenome (GOLD analysis project Ga0180007, IMG submission 121122) | Groundwater microbial communities from the Aspo Hard Rock Laboratory (HRL) deep subsurface site, Sweden - MM_PC_MetaG | ecosystem: Environmental > Aquatic > Deep subsurface > Groundwater...
ATTGTCTGTTATTCCTTTATGTCGTAATATTTCAAGTTCTCTTCTTAAAGGTTGCCAATACTCCTTATCATTTCTTCTCTCTCTTTCCTCTTCTTTAGATAATTCTTTTTGGAGCTTTTCAGTTCCTGCTTTCAATGCTGTTCTCAAAAGAGGCCTGTCTCCAATACATTTTTCCGCCAATTTTTTATGTTTCTTTGCTAATTGAGTTAATAGAACAGCATTGCGACACTCTAATAGCCACCATTCAATTTTGGCACAGGAGGGTTGGCGGGTCAAAAATATATCGTTTTCCACTAATCGGTTTAGCATTAACCAGTCTTTATCTCTCTGAGTTTTTTTGCTTCGGACTAAATCCTCAAGCCCTATAACCTCAATTTTTTTATTGTTAGGTAATTTTAGGGTGTGTCTTCTTTCCCACAATTTTTCAAAACTATCACATCCTCTAAGTTTAGACATAAGATCAATTCGTAAACCTTTTGCGGGTTCAGCGTGGCATCTAAAATGGCAGGCATGTCCTTTATCTAAAAATTCTTTTTTGAAAGAGGGAAAATATATGTTTCTTGCTTTAAGCGCAGTCAAAGCTTTCCTGCTTTTATTCAGATTTTTTGTTTCGCAAAGGATGAGAAAGTCAGTATCTCTGCTAAATTCAGCGGCTCCGTAGATGATGCAAGCTTGTCCGCCTATAAGAAGACTTTTTATGCCGAACTTTTGGAAAGTTAAAAGGACTTTGAGTATCGGGTTCGGGGTCAAGGTTACCTCCTAAGGATAAGTATAACTTCCATAATTTACCGGATTCTGATATCCTCTTTGCGGGTTTCAAGTTTAACCATTCTCGTTCTTCGGTAATATATTTTTTCATAGTTTATTGTGTTTAATAATACCATAATCTTGTCATAAAACAAGAATCTTTTTCCCAATCTGTGATATTTGTTTTTCTGTCTATAGTCTTTGGTCTATTGTCTGTGGTAGGATTTTTTAGTCTCAAGTCTAATGTCTAATGTCTTATGTCTTTTTTTAGGTCGGCAGGTCTTTATATTTCCTAACGTAGTTTACCACTCCGCCTTCGTTTAGGATTTTCTGCATTAACGGGGATAGCGCTTTGAATGTTATTTCTTCCCCTGTAGTTTTGTCTAAAATTATTCCTTTATCCAGAACTAGTTCCAATTCATCGCCTTCTTTTATTTTATCGGTGTCGCATTCAATTGCCGGCAGTCCGATATTTATTGCGTTGCGGTAGAATATTCTTGCAAAAGATTTAGCAAGAACAGCTTGTACGCCTCTGATTTTCATAATGAGTGGCGCATGTTCTCTTGAAGAACCGCATCCGAAATTTCTTCCCCCAACAATAAAATCACCTTCTTTCATATTTTGAGTGAATTCGGGGTCAGCATCTTCCATTACGTGTTTTGCTAATTCCGGCAGATTGCTTCTTAAATGATAGTATTTACCCGGAATAATATGGTCTGTGGATATATTGTCTGCGAATTTATATGTTTTTCCCATTTGTTTTTAAGGGTAAATAGGTGTGATAAGTAGCCCTTCTGTTTCATCCCACCCATACATTAAATTCATATTCTGAATTGCTTGTCCCGATGCGCCTTTGATGAGGTTGTCTATTGCTGTTATTACGATTGCCAAATCGTCTTTAACGCTGACCGATATCTGGCAGTTATTTGTTCCTCTTACCAATTTTACCTGCGGATTTTCTCCTTCGGGAAGTAGTTGAACAAAAGGTTCGTTTTTATAAGCTTCCTGATATTTTGCCCATATTTTATTTCTGTCAGCTGGCTTATTGAGTTTTATATACATAGTGGTAAGTATTCCTCTTGATACAGGCACAAGATGAGGAACAAAAGTCACTTTTATATTTGAACCGGCTGCTTTGGAAAGTTGTTCCGCCATTTCCGGTTGGTGTCTGTGAGTTCCAACTTTATATGCTTTTACATTTCCTTCTATTTCGGGAAATATCAAAGATAGGTTAGCGCTTCTTCCTGCGCCGGATACTCCTGATAAAGAATTTACTAATACTTCATTAACGAGCCCCATTTTTACCAGCGGGTAAGCGCCAAGTATTACGGATGTGGGATAACATCCCGGATTTGCAATAAGCTTCGCTTTTTTAATTTTCTCTCTGTAAAGTTCCGGCAGACCGTATACTTTTTCTTTTAGTAACTCGGAATGAGTATGTTTTATCTCATACCATTTCTCGTAAATTTGTGCGCTGTCAAATCTGTAATCAGCCGACAGGTCTATGACTTTTATCCCTTTTTCTAAAAATTCGAGTACAAGTTTTAAAGCTACAGTATGAGGAACCGCAAGAAATACCAAATCAACTTTATCGGCTACTTGTTTCACATTCTCAAAAATCTCGCACTGCATATCAAACCCGCCTGTCGGCGAGGCAAGCATGCCTTTGAAGTGTGGAAAGATTTCAGAGAAAGGTTGGCTCTTCTCAATCTTTGCCGTTAGCGAGGTAATCTCTACTTGCGGATGATTGATTAATATTCTAACCAGCTCCGCTCCTGTATAACCTGTCGCCCCGACTATTCCTATTTTTATCATAATGCCGATATATTAGAACTTATGCAGATTTTTTTCAATCGCTTCAAAGTTTTTTCTTCCAGCTCCTTGATTGGACATTGCCGTATTATATGCGTTCTCGCCTAATTTTTTTCTCTTATCGGGAGAAGATAATAAGTCAATTAATTCCTTTTTTAATTGCTCGTCGTTTGCTACCTGTATCAAGCCTCTGCCTTTCTTGAGCAGTTCCACCATATCCTTTTGCTTGAAAGTATGCGGTCCTGTAATAATCGGTTTGGACAAGAACGCAGGTTCAAGAAGATTGTGTCCGCCTATTGGAATAAGACTACCGCCTACAAAGACAATGTCTGCGACTGAATAAATTTTAGACAATTCCCCGATAACGTCTATGAGAATTATTTTTTCTTTTACTTTGGAAGAATTCATCTTGGTTCTTCTTATATGCGAATACCCCTTTTCTTTGATTAAATTTTCTATTTCGGGCGTTCTTTCGGGATGTCTTGGGACTAATATTAAAATTGCTTCTGAAAATTTTTTGATTATTTCCTTAAAAGCCTCAAGTATTGCTTCTTCTTCTTTTGGATGAGTGCTTCCCGCAACTATGACAGGTGATACACCTTCTATATTCCAATTTTTAAGCGGTGGTTCTTTTTCTGAAGAGACATTAAATAAATCGAACTTGGTGTTTCCCGTAACGGTTATTTTTCCAGGACTTATTCCCAATTGAATCAATTTATTTTTATCTTCTTCCGTCTGCATGCAGAAGATAGAAATATTATTTAATATCTGTTTTATAAGCGGTCGGATTTTTTTATATCTTGAAAAAGAAGTTTCAGAGATTTTTCCATTATTTAAGACAAGGGGAATATTAAAATATTTTGAGTATCTTAATAGGTTAGGCCAAATTTCGGTTTCGGTAATGACGATTAAGGAAGGATTAATCTTTCTTAATACTTTTTTTATTACGAAGGCAAAATCAAAAGGGAAATAAAATATATAAGAGATTTTCTCTGTGAGTTTTTTTGCCATTTGTCTGCCTGTTTTTGTGATTGTAGAAAGCACTACCTCATAATTTGGGAGTTCTTTATTAATAAGAGAAATTAAAGGTTTGGAAGCTATAACTTCACCTACGGATACGGCGTGGATCCAGATGATTTTTTTATTTTGATTCTGGGCTTGCCTCATACCAGTCCGATGTGACATCGGACGATTTAGGGCGAGAATTCCAAATCTCTCCTTAAATCCTCCGTTTTTCCATAAAACTCTTATGATATAAAAAGGAGATGCAAAAAATAATAATAAATTGTATAGAAAATATATCATGTTAATTTATGATGAAATGTCTAATATCCATTCCCAGAAAATATCTACTGATATTCTATCATTTTGCCATTGCTCTTTCTCTTGTCATCCCCGCTCTTTTGTCATTCTTGCGTAAGTTTACCCGCCAATCTTTTGGGAGGGCAGGAATCCAATGATATTAAATTACTTTTGTGGAGGGGGGGAGAGTGGATGCTGTTTTATAAATGGGATGTATACCTATTTTTTTACATCCTTTGCTCGTAGGTCAGTATTGCAAGCATTTTCTATTTCTATTAGTCATTCTTTAGATCTATCGAGTTATGATTGAATATCATGATTCATAATCATTTTGTTATTTTATACGTCTTTTTATCAAGCAACTTCAAATCGCCATCCTTATTTTTCCAAATTGCCTTGAAATCCTTATCCCTCATTGTTCTGATGTGGCGGAGATAAACGGAAACATAATGTCCGTTTATTTTAGTTTTCTTGGCTGCCTTTATATTTTTTTTAGTAATTTTTACATAATCAGGATCAAGTTCTATCCCAATATAATTTCGACCCAATTGCTTTGCTGCCACTGCAGTCGTACCAGTTCCTATAAAAGGGTCAAGAACAATATCGTCTTCATCGGTAGTCATTAAAACTAGTCTTTCAAGGAGCGGCACGGGTAGTTGGCAGGGGTGTTCATCTCTTCTTTTTTTATGGCGAATTCTATGAATATCCGACCACACATCAGAGAGAAGTGGACCAAATCTATGCGCTTGATCTTTTTTCCCACCGTAATCCTTCAAAAATTCATTACACGTCCTACATCGCGGATGCGGATATCTAATATCATTAAATTTAAACTCATTATGAGGTTTAGATTTTGTGTAGTATAAAATTCCGTAATGATTAGGCAATAATGTTTTTCCCATTGGAGCACCGCCGGAATCCCAAGAAATCCAATGCCTGAAATAAGCAATTTTATTTAAGTGTTCTGCATAGTGAGTAAGCCAACGAGGAATATTATGTATTAAAATTGCTCCTGTTGTTTTTGTGATTCTTACCATTTCACTCATCCAATCATTACACCAGTTCAAATAATCCTGCTTTTCTTTTGAATCTTCATAATGGTTATATTTTTTCTTTAAATTAAAGGGCGGATCAGCAAAAGCCATATCAACTGAATTGTCGGGTATTTCTTTTAATACCTTTAAGCAATCGCCTTTTATAATTTTATTAAGATATTTTTCCATCATACAGATTATTTTTTTAAAAAAGTATCAATTAAGAGTTTTTCAAACCTTTCCAGTTCTTCTTTATGAAAAGTAAAAACGTCTTCATACGCTGTTACCATTCTTTTTAGGTCGCCCTTTCTAACATACCAGCCAATCCCATCTACAAAACCAATAAATTTTGCCTTTGGATAATGCGATTTAATCAATAAGTCAATAGAAATTTCCGTTTTTGATTTATCACCTTGACCTGATGAAGTAGTAGCTAAAAATGAACTTTCGGCAATGATTAAGGGATTTTTCTTGTTTGGTATTATAAAATCCATCGTTCGTTTATTATCTGGCGCGTTATCAATTAGTTCGCTAAGGTCGCCTTTTTCAAAAGGTATGTTTAGATGATTTAACATTCCTTCGATCAAAATTTCAGGATTGTTTTCTTTCATTCCCGAATAACTTCCTTTTTCTTTGTATCGAATCAGGGTATCAATCATTTCTGGTAATTCAAATTTAAGCTTTGAAATGCTTAATTTTTTTAGCTCAAACAAAGGAACGGTTTTTATTAAAAATGGGATAGTAGAACCTTCAAAAAAAATATTTATAACACCTTTCCTAAAAAACTCATTGTTTTTAATAAATTTAGTGATCTGAACATCTGACCACTCTTTGATATTGTTTACATCCTCATCTTGAAACCATTTATCTTTATAAACTAATTTGCTTAATTCGGGATCATTAACAACCCTTATAATTGTTGTTAATCTTTTAAGGGTTTCATTTGAAAATCCAGTAAGTGCGAGTAACGCTCTCAATCCATTTTCTTTTTCTATTAATAAATTTTCAAAAAATTCCTTTTTTAATCCTTTAGTTTCAATCTCATTTTTTAGAATAAGAAGAATTTCTTTTAGTGAATTTAGATAACCTTCATATTTTTCCTCAAATGCTGGATTAAAAAAATAAAAAGTGTTTTTGTCTACAACAGTTTTAAATTTTAATTCGGTTGTTGGTTTGTTATTTTCCATGGGCTTATTTTAGGTTTGTAAAAAATAATATCGACTCGTTTTTCATAGTATTTTGTAACCCTTTTATTGGTTTTATTAATTCAAGTTCAAATTTTAAATTTTGCCTTTCGGCAAGTTCAATAACTTTCGTTTCAAGTATCACTCCATTTGTCTGAATATTATTTGTGCCGATAATTATAATTATAGGTGCATTTTTCTTTGAAACCCTCTGCATTTCTTTTAACGCAATATTCATTTTATCAAAGTAAATTTCTAATTTGTTTTCCACACCGTGTCCTTGCAATCCGATCATTCCTTCTCTTAAAGATTCAAGATCATATCCAAGATATTCAAGTTGGGGTTGGTCGTTTTTTAAGTAATCAATAGCAAAGGAATAAGGTGGAGATGTAATGATAACGTCAACAGAATTGTCCTCTATTGGCAGATTTAAAACACTGCCTTGTAGTATTTTACTCTTTCCAATTTTTAAACCTAGTTCTTGTCTTGCTTCTTGAAAATATTTTATTGTCGAAATATATCTTTCTAATACTCTCGGGAAAAGTTTGTCAATTGAAGAACTGGTTCGACTTGCGAAACCCATTGAATCTAAAAATGCCAATAAAACTGTTTCATAATAACTTCTTTTTTTGTCATCTTTGTTGTTTATAAAATAATCAGGTACTTTTTCTTGTTTTAAATTTTCCAATAATTCCTTTGGGGCATTGGTAATCGATTGAAGCGTTTTTAAATCTAAATCTAATGCAAAGGTCTTTACCCTACCCATTAATCCGCAAAATGGACTTAAATCTACAGAAATTGAATCAATTCCAAGTAAATTTGCTTCGACCGAAACTGTTGCGCTTCCAGCCATCGGATCAAGAACAACATTGCCCGACTTAATTTCAAGAATGTTTAATAGAGCTCTAATTAATTGAGGGTGAAATTTACCACGATACGGGAAAAGACTATGTGTCGCATAACCGGTAGAATATTTACCATCTAAAAAGAAAACTTTTGTTCTGAATGAGCTGTTTTTATGAACTTCTTCAAGATTTTGAAGATTACAAGTTTTAAAATGTGCAGTTTCTATTCCATCAACTAATTTTAAATAAGCACTTCTGTTTATTAATTCTTCTTTTGATAAAACCTCATATTCCCATAAAGCCAAATCTAATTCAAAAACATCATCAGTCCCATCAATAAGCTGATAATTCTTCGCAAATAATTTTTCAATCAAAGGTTTATGTTTTTGCATGGTTTATTTAATCAATTTGTTCCACTTAATAAACGCTTCGGCTATTTTGATTATTGCTTATTTTTAATTTTTTTCGGCAATTTCATTAGCGTAATTGAATTTCTACTTTTAATAGTATTATATTCCTCTGACAAAGGAGAGGCAACTACTGAACCACGTAGAATATAGGGCTTCTCCCATAGAGATTGCCACGCCCCTTCCTCCTTCGCCAAGGCTTCGGAGGATAAATCGGGGCTCGCAATGACAACTGAATGGATTCCCGCCCTCCTAAAAGATTGGCGGGTAAACTTTCACGGGAATGACAAATTGAATGAATTCCTGATGGTGTTTTTTTAGATTCCCGTTTTCACGGGAATGACAAAATAGAGACAGGAGTGACAAAAAGAAATGAGATTGCTTCGTCGCTACGCTTCTCGCAATGACAGTTGGTAATTGGAAATTAGGAATTGGGTATTGGAAATTGCTTATTGTATCTTGGTGTTTGGTTATTTAATGTTTGATTTGTCATTTTGCATTTTAATTTTTGATATTTACATTAATTTTTACTATCCTATTTTTATCGGATTTGGCATGAAGGTTAATATAAAGATAATAAGTGCTATTAAAGCTAATATCTTTTCCTGTTTGCCTATTGGCGATAGTTCGTTCATAGCGCCGGGGTTGCCTCCGCGAGAAAGAAACAAGCCGAGTAGTCCCCATATAAGCCATCCGGGCCAAACAGAATAGCCTCTAAATCCTAAAAATCCCACCGCGCACATAAGTCCGCATATAAATAAAGACAGACGTTGATGATTTTTGCTTCCCAATATCGCTCTTGCTATATGTCCCCCGTCAAGTTGTCCTACGGGAATTAAATTTAAGAAAGTTATGAATAGTCCTACCCAGCCCGCAAAAGCAAGCGGATGCAGGTAAAGACTTGAACCTTCCGGAACTTTTAATATTATACTCTGTAAAAATCTCAAAAGTATTGATTCACCAAATTGAATACTTTCTCCTGATAAGGCAGGTGTTGCAATAAATGAAAGTTTAAGACCTATAGCAAGCACGATTATGCTGAAGAAAATTCCCGTAATAGGACCTGCTATACCGAGGCGAATTTGTGAATTTTTATCAGGCATAGGCGAACGGATTTTTATAATCGCTCCCAATGTCCCCAGAGGAAGAATAAACGGAGGCACAGGTATGAAGTATGGCCCATTAGCAGGAACATTATTTTTGATTGATATGATTTTGTGTCCTAATTCGTGACTTCCTAAAACTAACAGAAGCCCTAAGGAGAAAGATAAAGCTCCAACCCAGATGTTTTTCAGATATCCTGCTTCAACCAAACCGTAAGAAAAATAGTATCCCGCCATAGTTGTGGTAAGAAAAGTCAGAAAAAAAAGAAAGATAAGAAGGTTGTTTTTTACGGGTTTTATTTGCGGGATTTTGGCCAATATGCAAATATTTTTTTCTTTTTCTTTTCTTAAAAAAGGATACACATTTTCCGTCTCAAAATCTTTTCTGACGGCGTCGAAATCGTTAAGTAAATGGCTAAATTCAAAACGGAATTGTCCTTTGCGGAATATAAATTTAACGTTTGCAAAATGCTTATTTATTGCAAAAGAAAGCTTGTCTGTTTGCATATCAAAATCTTTTATGTTTTCGCGATGCTTTATTTCAGGCTCCATTCTTCATATGCTCCTTCGTCTATTTCGCTTAAGAATGAAGAAGGACTGTTTTGAGACCAAGGCGAATTGCTTCTCATGGAAACGACAGGATAGGTAAGATAAAGTTGGTCTTTGGCTCTTGTCAAAGCGACATAAAAGAGCCTTTTTTCTTCTTCTCTTTCTTCTGCGTTTTGCGCTTTATAAGAGGGGAAATATCCTTCTACCAGCGACATGATAAAAACCACTTTCCACTCCAAACCCTTTGCTTGATGAACCGTCGAAAGTATCAGACCTTTTTCTTCGGCTTTTAACTCGAACATGTCCTCGGCTCTTATCCCTCCCATTAAAGCCAGTTCTGACACGAATGATGCGCAGGATGAATATGTTTTTGCAAATCGCGCAAGTTGTTGAATGTCTTCCAATCTTCTACTCCAATCGGTATAAGTTGTTTCCAGATATGCGGTATAAATGTCTTTTAATATAGTTTGTATTATTGAAGACGGTTCCGTGTGCATTTTTTCGTTGTCGAGTTTTTTCAGCAATTGGATTAAACGGTTGAGCTCGCCTTCCGCGATTTTGGATATTCCTATCTTTGCAGCGGTTAGGTCAAACGGGTGTGAGCTATTGGCCATCTGATTGTATATTTTATCTGCCGTTACTTCGCCGATTTTGGGTATGTGTTTTAGTAATCGCATCCAGGGAATTTGGTCTTTTTTATTTTCTATAATTCTCATGTATGAAAGAATATCTTTTATGTGTGCCTGTTCGAAAAATCTTAAACCCGACCTTGTCCAGAAAGGTATCCCTCTTTTTGTAAGTTCCATTTGAAGTTCCATCGAGTGAAAGTGTGCCCTGTAAAGGACGGCGATGTCTGATAAGCGTATGCCTTCTTCGTATAGTTCAAATATTCTCTGCGCGATGAAAGAAGCTTGCTGGTAAACATCTATGGTAGGGACTACGATTGGATTTACCCCTTCTTTTCTTTGTGGGATAAGTCCTTTTTTAAATTTGTGACGGGCGGATGAAATTACACAATTTGCGAAATTTAAAATATGCGGTGTAGAACGATAATTTATATCTACCGTGAACACTTTTGCATCGGTATATTTTTGGGGAAATTCAAGGATGTTATCGTATCTTGCTCCCCTGAAAGAATAAATGGATTGAAAATCGTCTCCCACAACCATCAAATTGCGCCAACGTGAAGCCAAGATATCAAGAATTTCGGATTGCAGAAGATTTGTATCCTGATATTCATCTACAAGAATATATCTAAAAGAGTTAGAATAAAATTCTCTTATGTTTTCGTTTTCGCTCAAAAGAATAAGGAATTTATCAAGTAAGTCGTCAAAATCAAGCGCGTTTATATTTTTTTTCTTTTTCTCGTATTTCGAGAAAACTCTTTGAATGTCTTGAGTAAATTCATCCAGATGGGGATATTTTTTGTCTATTACTAATTTTATATGTTCCCGAGTATTTATTGAAAGACCCAGAATATCTTGAAGTACTCTGGCCTTGGGGAATAATTTGCCGGTTTGTTTTGGGGTTGTTTCCTGTCTACATATATTTATGAGGTCTTGAGAATCTGCGTTATCCAAAATTGTATAATCGGATTTGAATCCTATTTTGGAAGCGTGTTTTCTCAAAATTAAATTGCTTATATGGTGGAAAGTACCTCCCCATAATTTGGAAATATCGTTACTGATTAAGCCTGAAGCGCGTTGCAACATTTCTTTTGCGGCTTTTTGCGTAAAGGTGACAAGAAGAATATTTTCCGCGGGGATGCCTTTTTCCATAAGATAGGCGACTCTGCAAGTAACGACTCTTGTTTTGCCGCTACC
>Ga0180007_10007011_pt1 | contig 10804 bp, 9 predicted proteins | sample MM_PC_MetaG_FD_121122 | JGI IMG/M metagenome (GOLD analysis project Ga0180007, IMG submission 121122) | Groundwater microbial communities from the Aspo Hard Rock Laboratory (HRL) deep subsurface site, Sweden - MM_PC_MetaG | ecosystem: Environmental > Aquatic > Deep subsurface > Groundwater...
GAAATGCTAAAATGTTTGCAAGTTTGAGAAACATTCTGTGTTTGCTTAAAATAATCAAACCATTGCACTCTAACTTTAACATTCTTTGAGAAAGAAAAAGATCTTTTTAATGAATGAATCATATTATAGAGAGAAACCAAGTCCAATTTTTCGCTGAAGCCTGATTTCAATAAAATTATCCTTTCTCTATAATAATCTTTTTTTTTTAAAAATTTACAATTTTTAAAATTTATTAACACTTTTTTTGATTCTAGAAGTGTTACCTATGTATCTCATCAAATGCAGAGGCGCGGGTAGGACTCGAACCTACGTGCAGAGCTCTGCAGGCTCTGGTCTAACCACTTGACTACCGCGCCTTTCTTTTTGTCTGTCCCAAGCCATTAATTGCTCTTTTTGACAGGAACATTGGAACATATCGTGGAACAATAATATTTATGTCGTTCTCCGATTTTATCTTTCTTATTAAATCGCCTTTGCTCTTATTTTTTTCTATCGTTTCTTTTATTTTATCTTCTATAATTAGGTTTTTGAGGCTACTAATACTTTTTCCAACAGTAACTACATACGGAATCCATTTTAAATCTTCCGCCTTTCTTTTTTCTTTGTAACTGATTCTTCTGTCATCCAAATCAACTCTGAAATTCAACAATTCCAGCTCCTGGGCTAATTTTTTACCATCTTCAACAGAATTATTGTCTGTAGTAATTATTCTTATCTGAATTGGAGAACTCCAAAACGGAAACTGTCTAAATCCGGCTTTTGTTTCATTTTTAACTGCCCTATCAATAAGAAAATAGGCAAAACGTTCAACTGATGCGAAAGGGAAAACTACATGCAAAATAGATACTGCTTTTCTTAATCCGTTTTCCGTTTGAAACTTCAAACCAAGAGAAAATTCGGTTGATCCATCATCAACAAGACATGTAGCAATCTCTACTGGAGATTTCAGACTGTCGAATGTCTTATACTCAATATCAATTTTTACCCCATCCTTGCAACATGCATCATTATATACTGCCAATAAGATAGGTTTTTTTATAGACTTAGCTATCGTTTTCAGAAAATCAAAATTTTCTTTTAAGAAATCCTGCGTCACACTGCATAATAATTCATAGTTCGGATCAAGCTTGTCTAATCCTTTTAATATGTCTGCGTGCGCATCTGCAGCTATTTTCATTGATGTTTCAAGACTGTCGTTGATAACATCTAATTCTGGAATGCGAAAGCTTCTAACTCTTTTACATAACTGCAATTCTCGCTCTTCTTCGAATCTGTAACTCTTGGATATTTCAAAAAATCCCACGGGAAGATCTTCGTTTTTAAGATTAGCTCTTTTCGCTAATGATAATTTTTCTATGCAAGCATTATATCTCAATACTCGATTTTTCTCATTAACGATTACATTATATTGGTTTGAACCATATAACCCAGAACTTTTAGAAATTATTGAAATTTGTTTTTTCACATCTGGAACATTGACATCAAACAATTCACCGCCGCTGACTTTATATAATGGAATACCTTGCTTGTCGCAAAAATTTTTAACAGCAAGCCAGCTATATTTTTCTATTGCTTCTGTAATGGTTACCGCATGAGACATTTGTCTCATATGCCCTGCCTCAGACAATGGATCCCATTCAAAACCTATTTCATTGATCATTTTTTCAAGCTTTTTTTCTTGGTTCTTGTTTTTGGGATCTTTAAAAAAACACTCGCTATCCACAAGTGATTTTAAATAAACTTCATTTTTACCAAACTTATAATTAGCTACGGGTATAACTGTAGAAGATAAATCCAAAATATAATATTTTTTATCAGAAATGCTTTTTTTCGATTTTTTTACAGACATGGCGTATATTGAAATAGCTTATAATTATAATTTACTATCAATTTCATTTAAAAGAAAAGGGGCAAGGAACAGCAATGTATTCCCGCCCCTTTTTTCTGCTTTAGCGAAAACGAGGCTGCTTCGAAAGAAGACTGGGCCAACCCAGTGATTCAAAGGGTTTGTCCACTTGAAGCTGATTGAGGCTTTGCGAAAACTCAGATTCTTTCATCTCCTTTTGTCCGGAAACTCCTCGCTCTCTCACGGCAATTGTCTGATTTTCAACTTCCTTGTCGCCCACCATGCCAACAAATGGCACCCAGTTGACCTCCGCCTCCCGTATCTTTCGTCCAACAGTCTCTTTGCGGTCATCAATTTCTACCCTTGCCCCTATCTTCGATGCAATTTCCTGACAACGCGCAAGATGTCTGTCAGCTACGGGTATCAAACGGACTTGAACCGGACACAACCAGTACGGCAACTTGGCAACATCCCCCTTTTGCATCTTTCTCGCCTGAAGCTCCAGAAGAGCATACAGATTGCGATCTGTCGATCCTGAAATTGATGCGTGTAAAAGCAGAGGGCGTTGTTGCTTACCATCCTTGTCGACATAGTTAATGTCAAATCTTTCGGCATTCTCTACGTCGATTTGCACAGTGGAAAGAGCGGCCGCTTTCTTTTGCCCGTCGATCACGTTGAACTCGAACTTAAGGACAAAATAAAAGAACCTTTCTTTCCATACCTCGAGCAATACCGGGCGTCCGAAATCCTTAACGATTCCCATGATGAAGTCTCGGTTTTTCTGGAAGAAATCATCAACAACTCTTATTGCCATAACATGGTTGAGCTCAAGATCGCTCATCCACTTCTTGCAAAGAAGATATTGCTGATAGAATTCTTCCTTGGCCTGTTCCACATCCACACAAAGAGAATGCATATCAGGCATCGTAAACACCCTCAGACGTCTCAACCCAGCCAATTCACCGGCTTGCTCCCTGCGAAACGAGTAGTGAGTCAACTCATAAATCCTTACTGGCAGGTGACTGTAGCTTATCCCCATGTCGTGCATGATGAGATACTGACCGAAACAAGCAGCGAAGCGAAGAAAAAACTTCTTATCTCCGCTTAAAAGATGATACTGCCTTGCCGGGAAGCGCTTCAGATAGCTTGCCAGTTGAGGATGATTGAGATCATACATGATCGGAGTTTCAACTTGCATGCCACCATAGTTCCTCACGATATCTGAGGCATGTCTTTCCATCAGACGCTTAATCAGGTGTCCCTTTGGCATCCAACGGAAATTGCCGGAGTCAGCAGCCGGCTCATAGTCCACCAGTTCCATTTGTTGCATCATTTTTACATGGGCAGGCGCTTCCTTTACTTCTCTTGAACCCGAACTTTCATAAGAATAAAAAATCTTCAGGTCTTCACTACCTGACCACTTGAACTCTCCAGCTTTTTCGATTGATCCGTCTGGTAGAGCGATCAACCATTCCGATTTTGGCTCTTCTTCCTGTTTTATGCTCATGGCCTTTCCTCCTTTTTTCGCTTTTAATGTGCTTTTCAAAGAGTTATTCTTTGAAACATTGTATTGTACACCAGAAATACTCTCCTTGTCAACCCTGTTTTTTTTCATACTTTTAATTGAATTTTAATAATTTTTTATTGACTTTCTTATTTATTATACTACACCAAAAAAGAAAAAATGGCAAAAAGCAATTAAACATAAAATTCCGTCAGATTAACCTTTTCTTATGATTTGCTTTTCAAAACAGAATAAATTCTTTCGTAAAATTGGATGATTGATGCACTTAAAATTTCATTAGAAAGACATGGTGATGAAAAAGGAGGTGGAAATCCAAATCTTGAATAATCTTCCCATTTTTTTGAAATTTTTATTGAATACTCTTCTGGTTTTTCGTATGGCTCAGTCCCGGGATAAGGTATAAATATCTTTGGAAATAAATGTGAGATTCGCCCTTGCTCCAACAGCTTAATGAATTTATCCCGAGTCTCCTTTAGGGTTTCCTCTGTTTCTCCTGGAAAACCTAACATTAAATATGGGATTATTATCTTTGCGTCATTCTCATTTAAAAAATCAATTGTTTTTAAGAAATCGGAAAAAATAGAGTTTCTTCCCATATGACTAAGCATAAAATCAGACCCGGATTCCACTCCAATAAAAAATCCGACGAAGCCTAACTTAATCATGCGATTTAGCAATGTTGCATCTATTCTTTTATATGCATCGGGTCTAAGATTGACAGTAAACCTACAATTAATATTTTTTTGTTCAATAGCATCGAGTAAGTTATTGAGATTGACAGGAGATACATCAATTTCACTGTCTGCAATATGAATAAGATCTTGCCCGAATTCTTTATTTATCATTGCCAGTTCTTCGGCTACAATTTTTGGGTCTCGAAATCTCACTTTATTTTTCCAAATTTTGTGTTCGGCGCAGAATTTACAATGAAAAGGACATCCTCTGGAATACATGTCAATCAGAAGTAAATCATAATTTTTCGGCAATATGCCATAATCCGGCTGAGGAATTTCTCCTGCTGGCAAAAGCGGTCTGTCTGGTGCTTTTTTGGCAACGCCATTTAAGCGATAAGCTGTTCCCTGGATTTCCATTTCCGATTTAACCGCTTGACCGGAATTCTTTATAATTTCATAAAATGTTTCCTCTCCCTCACCACGAACGACAAAATCAATGAATGGGTGCTGATTTATTGTTTCTTCATCAGCATATGTAACATGGGGTCCGCCTAACACAATTAAAATGTCAGGATTTTTAAGCTTAATTTCTTGTGCAATTTGCAAAACAGAGCCGATCATCGGAGTGGTAGATGTGAGACCGCAAACATCGGATGTTTTTGTCTCCTGAACAATAAAATTCAGCATCTCATCCCAATTTAAGCCTTTTTTATGCAACAAATAATCACAGTGAATATATTTCACCTTTATGTCTCGTTTTTTAAGGTATCCAGCCAAACTTAAAAGGCCAAGCGATATTGGATTGGCATTTGAAGGTAAAACTTTATGCAAATCGGATGAAGAACCAAATTTTTTCTTAATATAAGAAAGCCAAAGATTATATGCTTTCAATTTGAGATCACTTACCAATGCCTCTTTTTCCGTTTCATCGACAATATGAGGAATCGGAGGAAATATCAATGTAACTTCTTTCTGTTTTGTTTTCATAATCCTTTGTCTATTAAGTTTATCGCTTGAGGTTGATCTACCTGTCTTGCAGAATTTGCAGAAAAATATGTTGCAATATCGTTATTAAACGCTTTTCCTAGCTCAGTGCATTCTATTCGATCTTTATATACTTTGATAAGACCAAGGTTTTTAAGAATCCCTAGTTCCTTCTGATAGTATATATTCATTTTTATTCCGCTATATTTTTCGAACTCGGAGAAATTAATTGTAAAAAATTTGATTCCCAATACCGCCAATCGAGTATTTTTTTCTATTTGATTCAATTTCCTGCCCATCACAATAGGTGCTTTATTATTATTGACTGCTTCTTGATAAACCTTAGTGTTATGGGCATTCGCATAAATCCATCCATTAAAAAAGGAGAAGGCTCCAGCACCAATGCCCAGGGTATCTCGCTGAGGCATTTGCCATCGGCCAATATGATACTGGCATTTTATCTTTTTAGAAAAGTAATAAGGCGTGTATTGCTCATATCCTTCACGATTCATTATTTTTATGATTTCATTGAACATTTTGAAGTATTGCTCTCGATCTGCTTTCTTCAATCGTTTTTCCCTATTCATTTTTTCTTCTATGGGAGTGCCCTGATGTGAAATGTAAGGAAACCATGAGATATGATCGATGCCTAATGTTTTAACTTGATTAACGTCTTCCGCGACTTCAGCGAGAGTTTGTCCGGGAAGCCGGTAAATCATATCTATATTTAAAATAAAGCCATTCTTCTTTATTCTTTTTATCATTTCAATTGCATCGTTGGGTTCATATGCCCTTCCTAGAATTTTCAGGTATTTTTGGTTGATCGATTGTACGCCTAAGCTCACCCTATTTACTTTATATTTGTGTAGTAAATTTATCTTTTTGTCTGTAAATAGTTTCAAAATTGGTTTAGCTTCGATTGTAAATTCTTCTACGCAACTTAAATTAAAATTTTTGTGGATAATTTTTAAAATTCTCTCCAAATCCTCTTCTGACAAATCCGACGGAGTTCCTCCGCCTATCCAAAAAGTTTTTATTTTTAGTTGGTTCAAGTTATATAAAGATCCTAATATTTTGATTTCCTTCTCCACCGAAGAGATGTACGATTTTACTTCGTCTTCTTTATAAAGATACTGGTTAAACGGACAAAATCCACATGGAGTTTTACAAAAAGGAATATGAAGATAAATATCAATATCTCTATCGTTTCTGAAAATAGCTTCAGAGTTTTTTATTTTTTCTATATTTGGAGGATAATATCTTACGCATTCTTCAACTCCTAATAATTTCTGTATTCTTTTTGAATTATTATTGGATTTTTTCAATTTATTGGTCATATCTTTATTTTAAATTATTTTAGAGACTTCATTATTCTTGGCATTGTACTTCTTATGTGTTCAGGGCTTTCAAGCCCAACAACGAAACTTTTCACACCCAATGTTTTAAGTTGAGAAATCATCGATTCAATTTCATCTGGCAAATTTAAATTGTTTAAAATCTTAAATGCGGTTATAGGTTTTGTAGTAGCTTGAATTGAAGATTTTGCTGATTCCGGATTCATATACATCCACGCTTTATTTGCATATGTCCAATGTGCTGCAAAATCCTCCTTGTCAAATAATGGGATCGCGACACTTGCCCAATGTGATATTGAAACAGGAATCATTCCATTTTCTCTGACAGTCTTAATCTGCCATCTTAATAAATCAAGTCTGCCAAGTGCACACATCCACTCCCCATAATCTGATCCTATAACACAGAAATCTACTAGACCCTTAAGCGATTTTATTTTGCCCAACCAAACATCTTTATCAATATAAATATTTCTTATTTCATCATCTGCCAGTGGTTTTGTATTCTTTGTTACGGACTTTTCCAAACGGTAAGATTTGGGAATTTTGAGTAAAATTTTTTTTATAAATTCATCTTCTTGTGTGAATTTTTTTTATAATGGTCAGGATAACGCGATCTTTAATATCCCATAGATGCTTATTTTTAAGTTTATACCCACATAGCCAATTGGGATTACCTATTCCAATTGCTTCAGGATAAAGTTTTTTCAACTTCTTAAACGCACCGATCAAATTGAAACGGCAAGAAATATCAAAACCACGGACACCATATTCATACGACATCCGCATCATATCGAAAGCATAGTTGGTAGTTAATTGATGTCTAGGCGGAATTCTAAACCAATCAAGAAATCGATCTCCTCCCAAAATGCACACCGGACAGTAACGACCATCCACGATATAACGCAAACTTGGAAAATCGGATGAATTTTGCACTTCTGATTTAATAATTAAAAATTTAAATCTATCTCAGGCTATAACCGCCATCAACAACCAGCAATTCCCCTGTTATAAAACTCGCATCTTCAGATGCCAGAAACAAGACAGCTCTTGCTATCTCCTCCGGCTCAGCAGATCTTTTGAGTGGCGTCTGTTCATTGAAAAATTTTATAACATCCTCTCCAGCCTCTTTGGTCATATCGGTCATTACATTACCTGGAGCAACGGCATTTACGCGAATAGTAGGAGCTAGGTCTTTCGCCATGGCTTTCGTCATTGTGATTATTCCTCCTTTTGCAGCCGAATATGCTAATACTGACGCAGCGCCAAGAAACCCATATATCGATGAAATATTAACGATTGATCCGCTTTTTTGTTTTAACATTATTGGTGCGACTTCTCTTATCATTAACCATGCACTGGTTAAATTAATATCCATAGTTGCATGCCAAATATTTTCTTCAGATTTCCAATCACCTTCCCTGAAAATAATTCCTGCATTATTTACAAGAATATCAATCCTGCCAAATTTTTTTATTGTTTCTAAAACAAGCCGTTTAACATCTTCTTCCTTGGAAACATCAGCCTGAACAAAAAAAGCGTTATTTTCCCCGATAGTCTCTACAACCTTTTCGGCTTCATCTATGTGGTCTTTGCAATTAATAACAACCTTAGCACCTTCCCTCGCAAAAAGAATCGCCGTTGTTTTTCCTATTCCTCTCGATGAACCAGTAATAATCGCAATTTTATTTTTTAGTTTCATAATTACAAAACTTTATTTTATCAATTCATCAACACTAACCTCAAGAGCTTTTGCTATTTTCTTAAGCGTATTAAGCGTTGGATTCTGATTTTTGCCAGCTTCAATTTTTATCATTGTATTATTGGCGACATCGGCTAATCTCGCCAGTTTTTCCTGAAAAAGCCCGTTGCTTTCTCTTAACTTCCTTAAGTTTTTGCTTATGTTTGACATACTAATATCGTGGTAGTAGAATTAAAGTATTAGGTTATATTTCTTTTCAACTACTTTAATGCTACACCAAAAATTTAAAAATGTAAATAAAGGGAGTTCCTTGTCATTGCCCGCGTACGGGAGGGCGGGGCAAGCACAACAGCTTTTGTCTTGGCGGCGCATTTCGCAAAGCGAAATACGAAATTCGGCGGCGGCGGAAAAATCGGAATCGGAAAGCTAGGGCGGGCAAAAATTCCTTCCCCCCAACCCCCTTCCTTTTCGCCCGCCCGAGCGTTCAGTTTCTGCCACACGAAGCGCGGCAATCAGTCGGGATTTTGTTCAAAAAAGGTTCGAGCTTCGTTCAGCAATTGCGACCAGTTCAGACATTTTGAAAATTCAGAGGCGTTTTGTTGCTCCGCCTTCGTCGGCCTAAGGCGGACTAGGGCGGACAGGTCGCTCCACCTGGTAGTACGTTCGCATTTTCCAGTATATTTCGGAATTAAATCAAAAGGTCGGAGCAAGTTTTTTAATCCCGCGCTTTTTCCGCCGAAGGCGGAAAGGCCAAAGGCAACCATTAAAAATTAAGGAGTAAAAACTTATAAAGACAAAATATTTTCTCTACGCTCGCAAATCAACGGAAGATGAAGAGCGCCAAGTGATAAGCATTGAAGCACAGCTCGCGGAGTTGGTAGAATTTGCCAAGCGGGAAAATATAGAAATTGCGGAAACCTTTATTGAATCAAAAAGCGCAAAGAAACCTGGCCGAGAAATTTTCAACGAGATGATGAGCAAAGTTCACGAGAGCAAAGAGCCGATTGGCTTAATCGCTTGGCACCCCGACCGCTTGGCAAGAAATTCCGTTGACGGCGGACAAATAATTTACTGCATAGACATCGGCAAGATCGCTTCTTTGCGCTTTCCCACATTTTGGTTTGAGCCAACTCCGCAAGGATTATTCATGCTTCAAGTCGCCTTTGGCCAATCAAAATATTATTCCGACAATTTGTCGGAAAATGTTAAGCGCGGGATTAGACAAAAACTCAGGCGTGGCGAATGGCCCGGCCTTGCGCCTTTTGGCTATGTGAATAATCCGAAAACAAGAACCATTGAACCTGAACCGACAAAATCAAGGTGCGTTGCCAAAGCATTTGAGGAATTTTCGCAAGGTCGGCATACTTTGGAAAGTTTGGGCCAACGCCTGAGTTTTTGGGGCGTGGTGAGCGGGACCGGAAAACCGATCTGCAAAGCGACTTTGCAAAGAATGCTGACAAATCCTGTTTATCTTGGAATTATCAAACACAACGGCGAAAGTTACGAGGGCGGTTTTCCGTCAATTGTTTCCAGAGCGACTTTTGAAGCCGTCCAAAAAGTATTAAAACAGCGAGCAAGACCTCGCAAAAGCAAAAAGAGGCATAACTTCCCGTTTGTCGGGCTCCTCACTTGCGGAGAGTGTGGCGGAGCCATTACCGCGCAATTTGCCCACGGACACGGCGGAACATACCGCTATTATCGTTGTACAAAAAAACTGGGCAAATGTTCGCAAAGATATTTGCGCGAGGACTTGCTCGCCGACCAATTAAAATCACGGCTTCAAAATGTCGCTCTTGGCGATGACTGGGCGGAAAAGATGAAAGATCAAGTTGATATTTGGGAAAAAGAAAATATCCAGTCTTCGCAATCTTTCGCCCAAAATCTGGAAAAGGAAATCAAAGAAACCGAGCAAAAATTGGACAAGCTCGTTAACGCCTTTTTGGACGAAAGCATTGAAAAGGAAACTTATCTTGCCAAAAAAGACGAACTTATTAAAACAAAAACAGACCTTAACAAAAGAAAGTCTGATTTTGGGCGAAAGGGAAACAATTGGATTGAACCATTGAAAGAGTGGATTTTATCCGCTCACCACGCCGAAAAACTTGCTTTGTCTAATGATTTTTATGAAATGAAATCATTGGCGGAAAAAATTGGAACGAACCGCCGTTTGCTTTCCCGAAAAACCGAATTTGAATTTGTCCGACCTTACGATTTAATTCCGAAATATTTACCCGCCGTAGCTGAAAAAGCGCAGGAGGGCAGGGCTTTTTGCGAAGCGAGACCCGCTCCCGCATCGCCGTGCGGGATAAACTCCGGCGGGGCGAGCGAGCAACCAAACGCCTCTGAATTTGAAAAAAGTTTAAGTTGGTCGCAATTACTGAACGAAGCTCGAACCTTTTTCGAGCGAAAATCGCTCGAATAATTTGAAACCCCGCCCCAGCGTTTCCGCCCGCCGAAACTCGGCGAGCAAAGCAAAATAATTTTCTTTTCAATTCTTTATTTTTTCGCGCGACCCCTTTTCTTTTAAAAGGAATTGAAAATTGTTTTGCTTTGATGTTTGGCTTAATGCCAAACGGCGGAAACGCTTCCCACTCCACTGCGCCTTCGGCGCAGAACAGGCGGGCGAAAATTCCTTCCCCCCAACCCCCTTCCTTTTCGCCCGCCTGATTGGACGGCCAGAATTTTTTGCGAGCGGACGGCGGGACCGAAACAGAAAAAGAA
>Ga0180007_10007012_pt1 | contig 10804 bp, 9 predicted proteins | sample MM_PC_MetaG_FD_121122 | JGI IMG/M metagenome (GOLD analysis project Ga0180007, IMG submission 121122) | Groundwater microbial communities from the Aspo Hard Rock Laboratory (HRL) deep subsurface site, Sweden - MM_PC_MetaG | ecosystem: Environmental > Aquatic > Deep subsurface > Groundwater...
CGATGACTGTCCCAATGACCACGCCGATGACCGTCCCCATGACCACTCCCATGACCACTCCCATGGTCACACCCATGACCACGCCCATGACCACTCCCATGACCACACCCATGACGGGAATGAGCATGCGGGTGATCGACGACGACGACGACGACGACTAGGAGTTGAATCTTCATGGAACTGATAGTCAAAAACGCCAACGTCCTGAGCTTTCAGGTGACCGCGCTGGTGGCGCCAACCTCCACCCGCGGGCTGATGTCCCAGGGTCCCGGACTGCTGATCAAGCTCGATGGCGGAGACGTCATCGAGCAGGAGATCCTGAAGGTTGCCCCGTTCGCAATCGGTGCAGCCAGCATCACCTCCGCAGGTCACTGCACTCAAGCCCAGCATGTCATTCATGTGCCCAACCGGCGTGAGGATGCCGATCCGGCCCGCATCGAGCACGTGAGGCAGTCCGTGCGAGCCGCCCTCGTCGCGGCCCATCGCATGGGCTATGAGAGCATCTCCGTCCCCGGGCCGGGGCCCTGCGCCGCGCACATCCATCCGCGCGAGCTGGCCCGCGCCATGGTCGACGAGATCAGGAACTTCAAAGACAGTTCCCCCGCCGTGGTATATCTCGTCGACTCTGCCCCGGAGTTGCTCAAGGCCTTCGAGTACTTCTCCAACCCCACGAAATAATCCTTCCCTTTTCAGGATTTTTCCTAACATTTCACATCTGCATGGGTCTTTGTGCGACACCGCACCTTTTCGTCGCCGGAGAGGTCTTTCCGCGGTGGTTTTTTTCTCCCGTTGGGATACACTGCCCGTGATGTCATTTCATCCTTATTATCCTGTGTTTTCAAGGAAATTGTCACACCAAGACGGTGCGCGGGAGCGACTTCAATGAAAAAACTATTCTGTCTTGTCGGCTGCTTGTTTATGGTGGGCGCCTGCGGAGGAGGGAAATCCGACAGCCTCCAGGAGCTCCTCGACGGGCTCGATCTAGTGTACGATCCGACCCGGGTGGCCGAGGTGGAGTTCACCACCCCGCAGGGCTTCGGCGTGATGGTGGGGCAGTACATCTCCACGGGAAATCCCGCATACGTCGACGCGGGCTTCCGGTTCGACGACGAGTCCCTGCCGTCCACCGGCTTCCGCCTGCGCGCGCCCGTCCAGGCCGGCTCCGGCGACACCGAGCTCAAGTACTCCCTGCGCATCAACTTCAACTATTATGATGGCCCGCGCTTCCACGGCATCGATCGCATACACTTCGCCAACAACAAGAACGATCCGTCGCTGATGCGCGAGATCCTGTTCTCCTTCGCTCTGCTCGCCATGGACGTCGCCGCGCCGCGCACCGCTTACGCCTGGGTGAAGGCCGACGGAGACGATCTGGGCATCTACACCATGGTGGAGATGGTCGACAAGCGCTTCGCCCGGGCCCGCTACGGAGACGAAAACAACGCCGCGGGGGGCAACCTCTACAAGTGCGAGCCCATCACCGCCCTCGACAACGGATGCAGCCTCACCTGGGCCGGCGGCAGCAAGGGCGATTACCTCAAGGTCTGCCTGGAGGAGGACGGCTGCGGACTCCAGCTCAAGACCAACGAGGATGATCCGGTGATGAACAACTACGCCGACCTGATCGACTTCCTGGACTTCCTGAACAACGCGTCAGAGAGCGAGTTCGCCGCCGGCATCGAGGCGCGCTTCGACGTGGATTCCTTCCTGCGGTACCTGGCCGTGGCCGTGGCCCTGGGCGATCACACCGGCTACCTTGGAAGCATCGACAACTATTATTTGTACCACCGGCCAGACACCGATCAATTCGTCTTCATCCCGTGGGATCACAACAAGTCCATGGGACTGACCCCCTGCGCCCTGGCCACCGATCCCACGGGCGCCGATCCGGAGACGCCCGAGTGCACCGACGCGAGCCGGCCCCTGGTGGACCGCATTCTGGCCGTCGACGCCTACATGACGACCTATCTGGGCTATGTGCAGGAGGTCGTCGACACGATGCTGGAGCCGGGAGCGATGCAGGCATGGGTCGACCAGCTCGAGGCCCTGATCGTCGACCGGATCCCGGAGGATCCCAACCTCAGATACACGCTCGCCCAGCACCAGGCCGGCATCTCCAACGCCGAGTCGATCACCGGCGATCTGAACCTGATGGAGTTCATCGAGAAACGGCACGCCCGCCTGCTCTTCCTGCTGGAGGGAAAGTGACATGCGCACCTTCACCCTGGCAGCCCTGATCGGCACCCTCGTCCTGTCCCTGCCCACCACGGCCCGGGCGTCAGCCGCCGACCGCGATGACAACACGCCCTCCGAGGCCGAGGTCGAGGCCGACGCCGAAGCCCGCGACGAGTCCCGCGACGGCGACTCCGACGGCGCCTCCGACGACGACAGGGACTCCCCCGTCCGCAGGTCCGCCGTGCCCTACGAGGTGCAGGGCCGGCTCTACGGCATGTTCCAGTGGCAGAACATCGACAAGGACGCAGCCGAACACGGCTTCACCCTGGAGCGGGCCCGCCTGGAGTTCACGTTCTTCCCGGTCCGCTGGATCGAGGGCACCATCGAGGCGGCCCTCGACGACATCGACGAGACTGGCGCCGTCGACGACCTGCTGCGCGACGCGTTCGTGGTCATGAAGACCCGTAAATGGCTAGGCTTCCGCGTCGGCCAGTTCAAGAAACCGTTCTCCCTGATGGAGCTCAAGTCCAAGGGCAAGCTGCCCATCGTCACCCGGGGACTCTCCAACGACTTCCTCGTGCGCGAACTGGGCTACGGCGGCCGCGACATCGGCGCCCAGATCGAGGGCCGCCTGCTGAAGTCGATCAAACTGGAATACAGCCTGGGCGTGTTCAACGGCAACGGCGCCAACAACATCGAGGACGACACCTCGGGTGCCAAGGATGCCGCGGGACGCCTCGAAGCCGAGCCCGTGAAGTTCCTGAAGATCGGCCTCAACGGATCGATCAAAAACTTCGATCTGAGCGTCCCCGCGAACGACGGCAAGCCCGCCACCGCGTGGATGACCGGCGGCGATCTGCAGTTCAAGCTCCGCGACTTCCGCCTCCAGTTCGAGGGGCTCTACGGCATGAACCACCTCTCGACCGGACACCCCATGGCCGCCTCCACGCACGCCCTGGCGACCTGGAAGTTCAAGCTCCCTCGCCGCGGCATGAGCCTGCAGCCGGTGGCGCGCTTTGACATGCTGTGGCCCGTGTTCTCGGAGAACAAGGACCGTGCGTGGATGGCCACCGTGGGCCTCAACTGGCAGATTGCCGCCCATGTTCGCCTGATGGTTGATCTCGAAATCACACGCAGCGATGACACCCTGTCCACCCTGTGGATCGACGGCGAACAGGTGTTCGTGCAACTGGCGCTGGACCTGTAAGGATTGTTTCATGGCCCTTCTTGGACGCAACTGGCTGACCGGCTACGAAAACCCGCTGGTGCGGCTGTACCGCATCCGCGTTCGTCACGCCGTGATGATATGTCTGCCTTTCTGGTTCGTCCTGCTGTGGTACACCATCCTGCCGCTGTCGGAGCACTACTCGTACAACCACGCCTACGGCTACGACCAACCCCTGACCTGGGAGATTTTCCACCTGAGGTTGTCCGACCAGCTCCACCGCGACTGGCGACGGTTCACGCTGCCCCAGGTCTCCCGGAAAGCGCGGATCCCCACCTTCGAACTGTTCCTGTCCAACAGCCAGCTCGCCTCCCTCGACCGCGACGCGCCCCCCAAGGAGGGCAAGGGCAAGTACGCCGTGGGCGTCGTGCGCCGCAACAACCGCGATTTGAAGGCCCGACTGCGCTACCGCGGACAGAAGCACTGGAACTGGAACTACGCGCAGAAGTCGTGGAAGGTCCGCCTCGATGACGACCTGGTGCGCGGGCAGCAGACCTTCAGTTTCATCAACCCGGTCAACCCCGTACCGTTCGCAGAGCAGATCATCCTTGATATTGCAAGAAATAACGGACTTCTCACGCCCGATTTCTTCCCAATCCGCCTGATGCTCAACAAGGCCTACATGGGGGTCTACTGGTTCATGGGGCAGCCCGACGAGTTTTTGCTGCGCCGCAACGACCGGTTTCCGGGTTCGATCTACTCGGGCAACCGTGCCGAGTCCGTCGAGAAAAACGGCGACAGTTCCCTGTTCTACCGGGCCCGCTACTGGAAAAAGCCCAGCTCCCGGCTGGCCGAGACCAAGCCCGACAAGTCCGACCTGCAGCAACTGCTGGACATGATCTGGAAGGCTGACGCCGCGCGGTTCGCCTCGTTCGCCCACGAACACCTCGACCTGTCGAAGTTCGCGCTCATGGACGCCCTCGACGTCGTCTTCGGCGGCACCCAGCACGACTGGGATCAGGACCACAAGCTCTACTTCGATCCCTACCGTGGCCGATGGGAGCCCCTGGCGTGGGATTTCCGCGGATACCGCCACCGCACCGCCCTGAACCTGGGCGAGAACCCGCTCCAACTGCGTCTCAAGGAGCTGCCGGAGTACCTCACGCTGCGCAACCGCTGGGTGCTGAAACTGATCCAGCTCGACGCATCTCCCTATCGGGTGGCAGTGCGGGCGCGAGAACTCGAGACGCTGCTCTCGGCGGAGCTGGCCTCGGACCCCTACTGGGATGCCTATTCGCTGCTGCCCGAGGTGTCGCGCTACTTCCGGCAGTGGGTCCGCCCCATGAACCACGAGCTGCTCAACCTGGCGCTGGAGTCCATGCTCGCGGTCTTCCGCAAGCGCGCGGGCTTTTTGCAGGATCGGCTGCTGGCCCCAGCGGTGGACGCCCGGCTCCTGCGCGGGGCCGACGCGTGGGACCGGCTGTCGGTGGTCGTCGATGGGCCCTCGGCCCTGCGCCTCAAGCATGTCCGCATGACCTTCGCCGGGACCTGCGAAGGCTCCCCCTCCCTCCTGGCCGACTTCAACGAGGACGGCCGCGCCCAGCCCGGCGAGACCTCCTGGGAAGGCGCCGAGGTGACGCCCGGCCTGGCCCTGTCCCCGGGGCTGGTCCTGGAGCCCCTGCCTTCGCCGTCGGCTGCGCGTGGCAGGGTGAGCGTGGCGACCCAGGCGCGGCGCTACGATTTCCTGGTCCTCCACGGCGGCGGCTGCAGGCTGGCCAGGCTCAGCGTCGAGCTGGAGCATGAACTGACCGACCGCACGCAGGTGCTCGCACTCACCCCACAGGAAGCCACGGCCCCGATGCTCGCGGACCTGGCGCGGATCCCGGGGCCGACCGCCTGCACCCCCCTGGCCGGGGTCGCCGAGCCCGGACGCCGCTCCGTCCACCCGTGGTGCCTGCCGACCGATCCGACCGGCCCGGTCGTGTTCGGCCCCGGCGAGGTCCGCGTCGACTCGGAGCGGGTCTTCATGCCGGGCCAGCCCGTGACTGTCCGCCCGGGCACCCGGTTCCTGCTGGCACCGGGCGCCTCGATGATCTTCTTTGACCGCCTCACCGCCGTGGGCACCGCCGCGCAGCCGATCCGGTTCGAGCGCGCCGGCGACGCCGCCTGGGGCGGCCTGGCGCTGCAGGGCCCGGGCACGCGCGGCTCCACGTTCTCCCACGTCACGATCACCGGCGGCAGCAAGCCCGCCGACCGCCTCACCGAGCTTCCGGGCATGATCAACATCCACGACACGGCCGAGATCGAGTTCTCGGACTGCCTGATCGGCCACAACACCGGCTCTGACAACGCGCTGCACGCGGCCTACGTCGAACACCTCAAGATCGTGCGCCTGCGCGCGGAACACTGCCCGGCCGACGCCCTCGACCTCGAGTTCGTGCGGGGCGAAGTGCAGGACACCACGATTTTCCGCACCGGGGATGAGTGCCTCGACCTGATGGGCACCCGGCTCCGGGTCGATCGAGTACAACTGCTCGGCTGCGGCGGCAACGCCGTATCCGCGGGAGAGCGCTCCGACGTGCGCATCAGCGCCGCGGTCATCGTCGGAGGCAACACCGGCCTGCTGGCCAAGAACAACTCCGACATCACGTGCTCGTCCTCGATCATCTACCGATCCGGCACCGGCGTGCGCGTGGAGAAGAAGCAGGAACGCTACGCCGGAGCGTCCCGCGTCATCGGCGACGAACTGTACGTGCTGCGCTCGGGCATCGGCTACGTCGGCCCCCAGAGCCGCTTCAACTGGAGCGGCGCGGGGCCCTCCTTCGAGACGCCGGAGCCCTCCCGGCTGACGGGCCTGTTCCCGCGTCTCACCACCGGAGAACAATTGATCGAGAAACTCGAAGCCCTCTTTGTGAAGGTGCAGCCATGAGACGTCCGCGATGGCGCATGCCCAGCCCGGGCTTTTTGATGATCCTGCTCACCCTGGCGGCCACGGTCGGGCTGTTCGCCTGGGGCCTGCAGGAGCCGCAGCTGCATCGCGCCTGGGACCTCACCGCCCGCCTCGAGCGCGAGGACGCGACGCCACCGACGGCCCGCGAGCTCGCAGCCGTCTCCCGCGTGCTGGCAGCCTACCCCGAGTGGGCCACCACCATCGCCGACGGCCGCCCGTTCGCCATGCTCGAGGCCCCCGGCTCCGGCTGCATCCGCTTTGAGACGTCCCACCTGATGGTCCCTCCGTCGGCGGGGCCGGTACGCCTGGTCCTCTCCTGCTTCGGTGCCGACGGCCTGGACGTGTCCATCACGCCCCCGGGGGACGCGCCCGTGTCCGCGCAGTGCGGCCTGCAGCCGCAGGTCCTGTCCATCCCCGGCGCCGGCACCGCGCGGCTGATTTCAGTGCACCGATCACCCGGGCCGAACTACGGCGACGACCGCACCTGCCCGGTGTTCCTGACGCCGCGTCCCGAGGACCTCGCCGCCGCGCCGGCCCCCGAACCACCGACGCAGGAGGAGGGCGACGATGCTGCGAAGGATTAACCGGTACGAACTGAAGTACATGGTGCACGCGTCCCGCTACCCACGCCTGGTCGAGGACCTGCGCAACTTCATGGCGCCCGACGCCTACGGCGACGCCGACGGCTTCTACCGCATCGTCAGCCTGTATTATGACGGCCCGAAGTATCCCTGCTATCGCTCCAAGATCGAGGGCATCAACGTCCGCAAGAAGGTGCGCCTGCGCATCTATCCCGGCGACGACATCGAATCCACCGCATCCGGCTGCGTCGAGATCAAGCAGCGCATCAACCGCACCGTGCAGAAGCAGCGGCTGTTTTTGCCCCTGGATCAATGCATCGACCTGCTCGAGGGCGACGCCGAACTGGAGCTCTCCGATGCGCGCGATGTCCGTACGGCCAGCAACATCCAGTTTCTGGTGCGCGCCATGGGGCTGGTGCCCGCGTGCATCGTCTCGTACCGGCGCCAGGCGTTCCAGGGCGGGCGCTACGAGTCCGGCATGCGGCTCACCTTCGACATGGACCTGTCCGGGCGCATCGACGCCCTGCGCGTCAACGAGGCCGCCCGCAACACCCACTTCATCCCGCTGGACTGGCTGGTGATGGAGGTGAAGGTCAACGAGCGGATCCCGGGCTGGGTCACGTCGCTGCTGGCCAAGCACGAGTGCCAGCTCCACCGCGTGAGCAAGTACTGCCTGGCCCTGGCCGAGGGCCTGCGCCGGCGGGAATTCATGATTCAACACAAGGAGATCTTCCATGGATGAACTGATGCGCGAAATCAACCAGTTTTCGGACCTGACCAACACCTTCACGATGATCGACGTGGGGATCATGTTCGGCCTGAGCTTCGTCCTGACGCTGATCCTGGGCATGGTCTATCGCTGGACCCACCGTGGCGTCTCGTACTCGCAGACCTTCGTGCACACCCTGATCATGATGGGCATCACCGTGGGCTTCGTCATGCTCATCATCGGGTCGAACCTGGCCCGGGCGTTCACCCTGGTGGGCGCGCTGTCGATCATCCGCTTCCGCAGCGCCGTCAAGGACCCGCGCGACCTCGCGTTCGTGTTCATGGCCATGGCCATCGGCATGGCCTGCGGCACCCACTTCTACCTGCTGGCGATCTTCGCGACCCTGTGCCTCAGTTGCGTGGTCATGATCCTCAGCAAGCTCAACCTGTTCGCCAAGATCATCCGCGAGCGCATCCTGATCGTGCGCCTGCCCGCCGAGCGCGACTTCTACGAGACCTTCTCGGACCTGTTCCGCAAGGCCCTCGACCATTACTCGGTGATCTCCGTCGAGACGGTGCGCAACGAGACCCTGCAGGAGGTCGTGGCCTCCATCGAGCTGCGCGCTGCCACCGATCCCACCGAGTTCATCGAGGCCGTCCGCAAACTCAACGGCAACAACAAGGTCTCCCTGATCCTGGGGCAGCAGGAGATCGACCTGTAGGACCCTTCAGACCCCTGTTTTTTTCTGTTTATTCCTTGCATGGAAACTGCGCCCCGGGCAGCTCGGCTACCCGGGGAGACAAGAGGATAAGCTACTTGGCGGCCTTGAGGCGGGCTTCGATGTCCAGCGCGACCTTCAGGCCGGAGCGCTTGTGGTTGGAGTTGCTCCAGAACTTGAAGCGGGCCTTGATCGTGTCGATGATCTGACGGGCTTCCTTCTCGGTGAGGCCGTCCTTGCCCACACGGACGTAGCCGAGGCCCTTGGCCGCTCCGCCCAGCGCCTCGGGCGTCTCGCCGATGTACTCGAACAGGTCGCGCAGGAGGTTCTGGTCGTTGCCCTTGAGGATGTCGAGCACGTGCGGCAGGCCGGCCTTGTCGCCGAGCTGGACCAGCGCGACGGCCGCGAGCATGGCGTAGGTGTCATACTGGCTCTTGATGCCTGCCTGCTTGACGACGTCCTTGAACACGCCGCCGATGAGCCCGGCGAGCTTCTTGCGGTGGGAGTCGGCCACGAACGGCGCGTCGGTCATGAGCATCTTGAAGCCGTTGGGGTTGGTCAGTTCCTTCTTGGTCTTGTCCCAGCCCAGGTAGTCCTTGATGACCTTCTCACCGGTGGAGTCGCCCATGCCGTACAGGGCCACCACGCCGATGCCAACCTCGAAGTTGCGGTCGTACCAGGTGATCTTCTTCTTGTTGACGGTCTTTTCGCGCTTGTTCTGCTCGACGCGCTTGAGCCACTCGTTCTTGACGGCGGAGTCCTTGACGGCCATGAACGCCAGGGCGCGGGCGGCTTCGTGCTTCTGCTGGCTGTCGCCCATGTAGTTCTTGATGAACTCGAGCGCGTCGGAGCTGGTGGTCTTGGTGCGGCCGAGGTAGCGGATGCAGGCGCCCACGTTGGCCTTGTCGTAGCTCTCGGTGCTCTGGAAGATGGCCAGGCAGGTCTTCTCGATCTCGGTGTTCTGCGCCTTGCTCAGTTTCCAGGCGTCAGCCACGGCCAGGAACATGGTGGTGTGCTTCTGGGCGCACTTGGAATCGGCGCGGGGCATCACGGCCATGCCCTTGATCATGACGTCGGCCTGGTCCTTGGCGCCGAGGTGCCACAGCGCGCGGTAGGGGGCGTCCTTCTCGGAGGACTGGCGCTCGCCGCACCACAGGGTCTCGATCTTCTGCTGGGTGCTGATGGTCTTGGCGATCAGCGTCGCGGCGTCCTTGAAGTTCCACAGCGGGGCGGCCGTGCAGGCGCGGGGACCGACATCCTCGTCGACGTTGAACTTCCAGATCGGGACATTCTCTCCCCACTCCTTGTCCTCGGTGTGGGAGAGGGAGTCGCCCCAGAACTCGGCGTAGTCGGCCGACGGGTTGCCCAAAAAGGCGTCCCAGCCGAACTGACAGTTGAACAGGCTCGAGCAGTCCTTGACCAACGCCCAGACCTTGCTCTCGTTGTCGTAGGCACCGAAGCGCTTGGTGGTGTTCTTCTCCAGGACCAGCCACTTCTTGCACACGGGGTCTTTGATTTGAAAATCATCGATCTGCCGGCCGCGCAGGTTGGAGAAGCCGGGCACGACAAAACCGAAGACGACCAACAAAGAAACAGGGATCGACATCAACCAGACCTTTTTCATTTTTTCCTCCAAGTGTGAGTAGGTTTTGGGAAACCGTTTTCCAACGACGACTCTTTGCTACAAAATTTGTCGCTAATTGTCAAGCGTCACGTGCCATCGTACGCAGGTCGCCGCCAAAAATTCACGCTTCAGCCATCACGAAGCGCCAGGGGACGTCGGCGTTTTTGCGGATGCCGATGCGTGGGGTCGCTGAGAACGGGGGCGGCGGACCCGTGCGCGGCAGCAGGTACAGGGGGCCGTCAGCGTCGGTCAGGTCCGCGCCGTCGAGGGCGCGGTCGATGCCGAAGACCCGGCACAGGCGCCCGGGCCCGGTGGTCTGCGCGTCGGGGATGGGGAAACGCGGGAGACCGTCGGATTCCGAGGGCACAAGGGTGCCCGAGAGGACGCAGCCTGCAACTGACGCCCCCCCCGAGGGATACCTTGACTGAGGCGGGCGCAAGCCCGAAATGGAGGTCACGAAATGGCCGGAACACTCGGCCCACCGCACCGCGCGCAACAGGACGGCCTCGCCCTGTCCTTCGGGGCCCGTCACGACGTTGACGCAGAAGTGCATGCCGTAGATGAAGTAGACGTAGGCGTGTCCGCCGGAGAGGAACATCGCGGCGTTGCGCGCGGTGCGGCCCAGATGGGCGTGGCAGGCGGGGTCGTCGGGCAGATAGGCCTCGGTCTCGGCGATGACGCCGGTCAGGACGCTGCCGTCGGAAGTGCGTCGCACCAGCGTGCAACCGAGCAGGTCCGAGGCCACCACCAGCGCGCTGCGCGTGAAAAATCCTGGAGGGAAACCGACGACGGACGAGGACAACGAGCACCTTTACTTTCCGGGACATTTTGGTACCTTGGCCGGATGAAAACGTCAACCCTTTCCCTCACCATGCTGCTGTC
>Ga0180007_10007013_pt1 | contig 10804 bp, 8 predicted proteins | sample MM_PC_MetaG_FD_121122 | JGI IMG/M metagenome (GOLD analysis project Ga0180007, IMG submission 121122) | Groundwater microbial communities from the Aspo Hard Rock Laboratory (HRL) deep subsurface site, Sweden - MM_PC_MetaG | ecosystem: Environmental > Aquatic > Deep subsurface > Groundwater...
AAAAAACAGATGGGCAAGGGCAGCACCCCGGAACAGTCACAGGCCAGCGCCTGCATGGAATTGGGCGAGCGCTTCAGCTTTTTCAGTTTCATGAAAAATGCTGATAATTTTATCCATGACACCTATGCCAATCTGAAAAAATCCGACTATCCCCTGCTTCCCCTGGAAAAACTGCTGCAGTCCGTGCATGACACCGCCACAGACATCGCCACCCTGGAAAGACTCATCAGGGATATACCCATCCAGTGGACATGGGCCACTCATCTCAACCAACAGGAAGAGGTCCTGGTGCCGTTCAGTTGGTTTTATGCCATCAACGAATTCAACGGCCCTTCTGCCGGCAACACCCTGGAAGAGGCCATCAGTCAGGGTCTCTGCGAGGTGGTTGAACGCCATGTTTCCGCTGTGGTCAGCCATGAAAGGCTCCCCGCCCCGGCAATCGACACCCTGACCATTCAGGACCCCATTGCCAGGGAACTGATGGCAAAGTTCACCCAGAACGGCATCGAGGTCTATCTCAATGACTTCACCCTTGATACCGGCATACCCACCGTGGCGGCTCTGGCCATCGATCGCACCACCTTCCCGGACACAAGCGAGATTGTCTATACGGCAGGCACCACACCCCATGCGGAAAAGGCGGTAATCCGGGCACTCACCGAAGTGGCCCAACTGGCAGGGGATTTTAACTCCAAGGCCAATTATGTGGCGAGCGGCCTGCCCAAACCGCTGTCCATGGATGAGGTCACCTATCTTACCCATCCAGGCAAAACCGTTACCATCGACCAGATGCCCGATCTGTCCGATGACAACATCAGGAAGGAGATCCAAAACTGCCTGGCAGCACTGGCCAAAATCAATTTGGAAGTTTACATCATCAACGTCACCCACCCGCGGCTGGGCATTCCGGCCATCTACACCATCGTGCCGGGCGCCCATTTCCGTGAACGCTCCCGCATTAACAACGTCGGCCTTTTTGCCGCAAAGCTGGTGGCCGAGAAAAGCCCCGATCCCCTGACCTGCCGGGAGGCGCTGCTGGCCATGCAGGAGGTATTGCCCGACGCCTATTATCTCGAATTCTATCTGGGCAAAAATCTCATGGAAACCGGCCGGTTTGAGAACGCCCTGCCTCATCTGCAACGGGCGCTCACCTTGGACCCGGAGCAGGAGGACATCCCCTACATCCATTCCTACATGGGCGACTGCCTGAAAAATCTCGGCCTGTTCGACGAGGCCATCTCCGTGGTGGAGAAGGGCCTGGCCTATGATGAAGAGCGGCCGGATATGCACAACATCATCGGTGTCTGCTATTTCAAACTTACCCGGTATGACCAGGCCATCATCCATTTCCACCGGGCGGTGGAGCTTGCCCCCACTTCGGCCATTGATTACGCCAATCTCGGGGTCAATTACCGGAAAATCGGCAAGACGGCTGAGGCGGCCAGATACTTTGAGCTCGCCCTGTCCATGGACCCGACCATTGAATTTGCCCAAGAGCAACTGGCAGCCTGCCAGGCCTGATCTGCCAGTTGCTCCTGAGTCGTTCAGGCGAGAAGCGGTGCGGGTCAGGACGCACCGCTCTCACATACTTCCCTTGTCATAATAGGGGATTGTCATCTCCTCAAAGCTGACGACCTCATGATAGAGCTCAAGCAGTCTGTCGGTGGCCTCACAAAGCCTTTCCCCCACCACATAATACCTTTTCTGCTCATCCTGAAAGGTATGATTAATCAGATGCAGTAAATTCATACACCCATCCCGGAAATAGACCTCGGAACGTTTTGCAAAAAACTGCGAGTTCACCTTGCGCAGATTGACCACATCATCCCAGGTGATTCCCAGCAAGGTGACTATATCCAGCAAACCGCTGTACTGATCCTTGGTCAGGGTATCCAGATCTTTCGGCACATCATATAAAAGCACCTCTGCCAGCGGTTTGCTGCGCATGAAATTATCCCAAACCCGGTATGGCGACTTTTCCTCCGACCTCTTTTCATAGGAAAAAACGGCGAAAATACCTTTCTCAATAAACGCTGAGATCTTCTGCAGGCTGTCTTCCGCATCTCCGAGCTCAATATTAATGCCATCAATCAGTGCACGTATCTTTTGCCCTCTTTCCTCTTTGCCCATGGAAACACTGGAAAAAGAAGGATGATCAAGAATGCATTTTATGAGTCCCTGTCTTTCATTACGGAAAATAATCTGCCTGCCGTTGAATTCAACACCTTCGGCAATATTGCTGATCACATGCTCCTGACTGTCCGGGAAAATGCTCACTGTATAATTCATGTCGAAATCCTTATCATGGTATTCGGGGTAAAGATCGAGATTGACTGTCTCGTATTCATCAAGATACGCCTCCCGGAATTCCGCGAATTACGGGATCATCCATGGAACTCCCGCGATCCTTTGTAAAAATTGCACACACTACTCATATTGAATATCAGGCAACCTTATACAAATCGATCTTTTCTGGCAACAAATAGTGGGAAGCAAATAAAAAAGGCTCCCCTTCGGGAGCCTTTTTTATTTGCTTGTCACGACCCGCTCTTGGTCATGTTATGGTTGATCGCCCATTACAGAGCTTTGGATAGTTTCAATGCTCGACTTCCATGCGTTTTCCCCGCATTTCTGCTTTCCAGGGTTCCTTTCCCAGATCAAAAAGCGACATAGCCATTTTATACATGGTCGGGGAAATACAGTACTCCTTGATAAAGGATTCCACCTCAACATCGGCAAGGGAAAGGGCGGTTTTCATATCGTTTTCCGCTTCCGCGACCCGGTGCATCGCCTTCAGGCCCATACTGCGGGCAACATATGCGGCCCCCCGCCTTCCGTTGCGGCTGATGGCATCATTGAAATCATCCAGTGCCGTCTCCACATCGTTGTTGTTAAAATGGGCTATACCGCGCAGAAAAAAGGCTTGGTCGTTTATGGGGTCAATTTTCAGCGCCAGGCTGAAATCTTCTACCGCATCAATGAAATCACCATTTTTCAGATGGGCAATTCCCCGCGGCATATGGACCAGACTCGGGTCCACACCATGCTCAAGGGCGCTGTTGAAGTCCATGATGCTTATTCCGTACTCGCCTCGTAAAAAGTGTCTCTGTGCTTTAACAAATTCAGCGTTGTTCATCATGATATCCACCTCCTGTCAGCAACAAGGAGAAAAATACAGGCATAAGCTCCTGTCATTTTCTTGCTGGTAATAATTATTAATATCCTATACAACTAATAATCATTCCCGAAAAATATGCAATGGATAGATAATATAAGGAGTTTCCGCCCAGCGACGGAACGACCCGCCTTGTCACAAAAATCCCTGGCCAACGCTAGCCTGATTGGTCCGCCTTATCGGCAACCAGCTCGGCGTATTCCTCAGGGTAATGCTTTTTCATGCAATCCGGGCACACCCCATGGCTGAAATCCGCCTCGGAATGCTCCTGGATATATGCTTCCATTTTTTGCCACAGGCCCTTCTCATCCCTTATCTGCTTGCAAAAAGAACATACCGGAAGAATGCCGCGTAGCGTCTTGATTTCATCAAGAGCCTTCTGCAGATTTTCTTTCTCAGTCCGCAGCATTCTCTCATCCTGCCGTACCCGGGAAGTGGTGAACAAGGCAATAAGGGCTGAAACCAGGACACCGGCAATGGTTAAAAATATTACTACATGCTCAACTTGATCCATGCGCATCCGGGCAAGGCTCATGAAAGAATCCGCCTTTTTTCTGGCGTACAGGGTCAGCTCCCTCATTTTACCTTCAAGTTTTTCTACATGCTGCGCCCCTTTTCCCTGGGTAATGCGGATAGCTTCTTCCTTTTCTCCCGATTGGGCAAGCAGATTAATCTCGTGAAATATAGGCAGCCAGTCCTCAAACAACTGCCGTGTTTCCTTTTCAAGTGTCTCCCCTTCCGGACCGAGAATATTATCGCGGATGAGATCAAGCTGCTCATACACCAACTGTTCACTGGCAATGCCTGTTTTTAAAGCATCTTCCAGCCTTTGTGGGGAGGATGACAGGACCACATCTTTCATGCTGCAGTGCATCTTGGAGATATTGAGCGAGGCTGTGAGGGAGGCATTGGAAACAACAAGCGGATGCCGGTAAATCATGCCGGTGAAATTTCCCAGGACGAAAATTTCCCTTGTTGCGATCAGGCCAAAGGAAAGGAAAAGCCCGATGATGAGCAGAAAACCAAGAGACAACTTGTAATTTCTGATCGTTGCAGTGAGAGGGGCCATGACTCATCTCTTGTCAAGATTTTCTTGGGAAACCAATGGATGCAGAGCACGCGCTTGTCAAATACTTGCAGTATCTGCAATTCTACCATCAGCTTGGGTCGGAAAGTCAACACAAAAAAAATGACGGGTGGACACAGAGCACTGTCAGGAATGGGAGAGATAAAACGATGGACGTAAGGGTAGCTTACCGGGAATATCGGATTTATCATGCCGTACTATCTTCTGCTCCCCTGCAACCCCTCGACTTCAAGACGAGGAGTTCTGGTGGTTCCGATCAAGAGTTTCATCCCTTTTCTTCGGTCAGAAGGTTTACCTGCCGCCTGAGTCCGGCAAACCGTCAAACCGGCAAGAGTCGATAGAGGAGCGCTGCGATCAGCATACAGGTCGGGATGGTGAGGACCCAGGCCATGACAATGTTGCCGACGATCCCCATTTCACCGCATGTATGCCTTTGGCGCTGCCGACCCCCATGATCGAGGTTGAGATGATATGGGTGGTGCTGACGGGGATGCCGAAATGGGAAGAAACAAGAATGACGGCCGCGGCTGAAGTTTCGGCGGCAAAGCCGTGCACCGGTTTCAGCTTGATCATTTTGCTGCCCATGGTGCGGATGATCCTCCACCCGCCTGCCATGGTGCCCAGCCCCATGGTCAACGCACACCCCAGGATAACATAGAAAGGAACTTCAAAGGTGGGCAGGGCACCAAAACTCACCAGGGCCAGGGTAATAATTCCCATGGTTTTCTGGGCGTCATTCGTGCCATGACTCAAGGCCATGACCCCCGCAGAGATCAGCTGCATTTTCTTGAAATATCTGTTGACCACCGCTGGTTTTGCCTTGGCGCAGAGCCACAGAATCGCCACCATGAAGAAAAAACCGAACAAAAAACCAATAAGCGGCGAGGTAATCATCGGCAGCAGTACCTTTCTGGTGACGCCTTCGAACTTGATGACGTCATAGCCGGCCTTCGATATCCCCGCCCCCATGAGCCCGCCTATCAGGGCATGGGAAGAACTGGACGGGATGCCGTAATACCAGGTTATCAGATTCCAAATGATCGCCGACAGCAGCGCGCAGAGAATGACTCCCTGGGTCACGCTGTCTGTTTCAATGATCCCCTTGCCCACCGTATTGGCCACATGGGTGCCCAGAAAGGCCCCGATAATATTCAAAACACCGGCATAGAGTATTGCCGCGCGGGCAGTCAGCACTTTGGTGGAGACAACAGTGGCGATGGCGTTGGCTGAGTCGTGAAAACCGTTGATGTATTCAAAGGCAAGCGCAGTAAAGATAACAAGAATAAGTAAGGTTAAAATCATTTATTTGATTCCTTTTTCCAGAAAGCAATCACTATTTGAAACAAATCGCTCATGATGCTGGAAAAATGATTTTAGGAGTTCAACTATGTTTCAGGACGATATTGACAATCAGGTCGGAAATCACCGTGCACATATCCAGGGCGTTTTCAATGCCTTTATAGATATCGCGAAGTTTAAGCACCTGCAAGGCATCATACTTCCCTGAAAAAATCTCCTCGGTGGCATTGAAAAGAATTTCATCGCCACGACTTTCGATGTCCTTAATCCTGGAGTTGATTTCTGATACCTCCTTTAACTGCGGGCCTTTTTTCAGCATTGATATGATCGTTTTGAGCTCTTCCGTCAATTTGATCAGAATCTCAGCCTGTTTTTTTACGATATCGTTATAGGAATCGATCTTGTATATCCGCAAGTTGACGCAGGCTTTCAGAATAACCTTTGTGCTCTTGTAGAGATAGGTGGATATGAGCTGGATATCCTCCCGGTCGATGGGGGTAATGAAAGAGGAGTTGAGCAGCGCCAGGCTGCCCTCCAACGCTTCCACAGCTCTTCTTTTATAGGTTCTGGCATGAATGAGATACTCTTCACGTTCATTCAGGTTGGAGTTGACAATCTGATAGAACAACTGGGAGGAGAGTTCGACCACTTCAGCCCCCTCCTCAAATAAGGTGTAAAACTTGTTCTCCGGCGGCGGCAAAATTTTTGCTAAAAACCTAAAATGCATAATTGTTATCATCTCCACGGGGAAAAAGGTGTTTTATAGAAGTCAGTCAAGGGGAACAGAAGAAAAAAATGCAGTGAATGTAAGGCATTCTCATACAAAGTATTTCCTGATGCCCATCATATGGCAAGAGGAGCAGGACGACCCTCTGAACCATAACAATTTTACCTTCCGGATAGAATTATGACACCAAAAATAACAGAGTCCGGAAATTTTTCTCAGGAAAGCACGTAAAGTGGAAAACCAGCGAATTGATCAGACCATATTTCGACCTGTTCGGCCAGGTTGAAATTTGCCCGGCAGGGATCGTAAAAACTTCTCTTGATGAAAAGACTGGGCTATTGCTGGCCGGCCATCGCCCTGATCTCGGCATGGCGGAAACAGTTGACAGTGTGGTCATTCACCATACCCACTGCCTGCATGAAGGCATAGCAGATGGTGGGACCGACGAAATTGAATCCCCGTTTCTTCAAGTCCCTGCTCATCATGACTGATTCCGCTGTCTTCGGCGGCACTTCAGTCAATGATTCCCAGGCGTTCTGCCGGGGCTTGTTGTCCACGTAGCGCCAGAGAAAGGCGGAAAGCGAACCGTATTCCTCTATGATGCCCATCACCCCTCGGGCGTTTTTGACCGTCGCCTCTATCTTGAGCCGGTTGCGGACAATACCGGCATCCTGTAGCAGACCCAGGATTTCATCTTGCGAAAAGGCGGCGATCTTAGCAGGATCAAAATCGTGAAAGGCCCGCCGGTAATTCTCCCGTTTCTTAAGAATTGTCAGCCAGCTCAGGCCGGCCTGCGCCCCTTCCAGAATCAGCATTTCAAACAGCAGCCGGTCATCATGAACCGGCACACCCCACTGGTTATCGTGGTAGGCAATGTATAGCGGATCGCTGCCGCACCATGCGCATCTGCTTTTCATTTCATTCTCCGACCTGATGAATAAACTCACATGCAAAATGCCGGTCAGACAGATGAAAGTAGAACTGCAAGTGAAGGCATTTCTGCTTTCATGGTATCCGCATCATATCTTTACCAGCACCTTAAACTGATATGGCTCCATCACCAGACTCTCCATGGCGATGAGGGATTTGCCGGACATCAGATCCGTAAAGGTTTTCCGCATGCCCAGCAGGCGCAGATGACTTCCCGGCACCGTCTGGGTTTCTGCAGAAAAATTGGCGAGACAAAGGGCGGACTGATCTTCGAAATGGCGAAAATACCCCAGCAGGGCGTTGTTTTTCGGGTCAATAATTTCCGTGTCCATACCGCCGAACACCTTGTGCTGCTGGCGCAGCTGGATGAGTCGCAGAATACCGTGAAATATTTTTCCGATAGGTGTATCCGGCTCAAATCGATCTTCGGCCTTTTTCCAGTCAAAGGCGGGGCGATGCAGCCAGCGGTTGTCACCGGCTTTGGCGCTGTCTTCGCGAAACGAATAATCGTTGACAAATCCCAGGGCATCACCGAGATAAATCATCGGGATACCGCCAATTGTGGCAATAACTCCATGCAGGAGCAGAATGCGGCTGATGGCAAGTTCGATCTGCTCATCGTCTTTATCGGCAAGCGCCTTTTCCAGACCACACAGTGATGCCGTGGACCCGCAGATTCTGGCATCCCCGGTCAAGGCGTCTTCCTGAAAAGTCAGCCCGCGGGCAAAGGAATCCTTAAAACGGTTGGAATAAAAGTCATTGAGGAAACGTCGATGGTCATGGGGAGAAATATGCAATTCAGCGGCATCCTCATCGGAAAAGGTCCAGCCGATGTCATCATGGCAGCGGATGTAATTCACCCAGGCACAACCATCCGGGATGGCAAAACGACGTTCCAGGGAATGACGGAGCAGCCCGGTGTTTTTGGTGGCCAGGGCCTCCCAGAGCAGTGCCATCAACAGAGGGTTGTAGGAGATTTGACATTCCTGTGGATGGATATAGCGGGCCACTTCATCCGGATGGACGATTGCCTCGGACTTGAAGACCATGGCCGGCGCCACAATGTTGGTAATGCTGTTGAAGGCCTGGATAATCATATGGGCTTCAGGAAGGTTCTGGCAACTGGTCCCTTTTTTCTTCCAGACAAAGGCAACGGCGTCAAGCCGCAAAATTTCAACCCCTATGTTGGCCAGAAAAAGCATTTCCGCCGCCATACTGTTGAAGACTTGCGGATTTTCGTAATTGAGGTCCCACTGGAAATTGTTGAACGTTGTCCAGACCCAGCGCCGTATTTTACTGCGGTACGTAAAGCAGCCGGGATGATCGTCGGGAAAGATGGCCAGGATGCTTTTTTCATATTCGTCCGGTTCTCGGCGATCTTCAAACATCCTGTAAAAATTCTGAAATTCCTCTTCTCCGGCCAAAGCCCGTTTTGCCCATTCATGTTCGTCGGATGTATGGTTGAAAATAAAATCGAGCACCAGGCTGATCCCCCTGCGCCTGAGTTCCGTGGCAATCTCCTGCAGTTCTTCTATGGTACCGATCTTGTCGTTGACGGAACGGTAATCGCTGATCGCATATCCCCCGTCGTTGTCGCCCTCAGGGCACTTAAAAATCGGCATGAGGTGCACCATGTTAATGCCGAGCTCCGCCAGATAGGGGATACGTTTGCGCAGGCCATGCAAATCGCCGGCAAAGAGATCGACATAACACATGGCGCCCACCATGCGGTTGGACTCAAACCAGTTCGTCTGGATGAGTCGGGCCGCATCCAGCGCTTTGAGGTCGGCGGAACGCTCCAACCACATTCTGGTCATGCTGACAAGCAGCTCTTCCAGATAAAAGAAAAAATCATAATTATCCGCATAAAGATGAAAAAGAATGCGGAAAAGCCGCGGAAATTCCTGTTGCAAACGATTGACATAGAGCTGCCACTCACCCGCATCCGCCCCCTCGGCAATACTTTCGAGTTTGGGCAGCAGGCGGTTAAGCGAACGGCTGGCCTGCGCTTCGGTCCATTTATCTCTGGTCATCAAAAGTCCCTATCTGATTCATTTCTTTACAGAGAGCTTATCAGCATTGTGCTACGTTTGCCCTGTTGTATTCATTTCTGTATGCATATCTTGAGCAGGAAGGTCAAGCTCTGCCGCTTTGGATACCCGAACAGTACTGAGTCCCAGCTGTAAATACAACAAATGAGATGCGCTTATCCACTTTGTTTGCAATTGTGAGCCGGCATATTTTTTTATTTTGCGGGACAAATTCTTCTGACATTTACTCAGATGACATCTCTGTGCAAGGAAATATTCGACAATAGAGCCTCTTGCAGTTGAAGTTGCGTCACGTTTCGATGGGATCTCATCGCCAGAAGGAGTTTGCAACTTCTTGCAGGCTCATGCGGCTTTCCGGCATATCGCGCTGTGTTTTGCAGCAAGAACCGCTTCAATATCAAGCAGTATTATTATTTTTTTATCCCGCTTCGCGACACCGGAAATATTCTCCGGAACCGAGTTCGGCCCGAAGGAAGGTGTGGACTCAATGTCGTCAGCGGTGATATTGATTACTTCTGATACAGAATCAACAATGAAACTCAACAGAACAATGCCGTCGCTTTTCTTTATCTCGGTTACGACGATGCACGTCCTCTCAGTCGTATTCTTGCTTGCCAGTCCAAACTTTGATCTGAGATCGATCACCGGTATGACTTTCCCGCGAAGGTTAATAATGCCTTTCACGTAGGATGGCGTTTTCGGTAAAGTTGTTACGGGTATCATCCCTACAATTTCTTTGATCTTCATGATCTCCACGCCATAGCTTTCATCACCCAGAAGAAAGGTGAGATATTTGCCGGAGATGCTTTTTGTGCTGATAGCCATGTGAATTATCCTCTGTTAAAATCAGTTTCGACAGGGAGGCAGCGGGTTGCCTCCCTGCCAGGAGCTTCTAGAAGCTGCTGAAACATTCTTCTTCCTGTTCGAAGGGAATGATTTTTTTCGGGTCGTATATCTTTCCCTGCAGCATCTTCTTTTGGGGTGTGTTCTTGCGGGTGCCGACATTGAGGTCGACTTGAGCCTGCGGTGACGTATGCTTGCTCTTTTCAGCGTTTTCCCCAAAAATCAGACCGGAAAGATTTGTTACAACATGACGCATTCCCAGACTCTGGGCATTTAATTCCTGGGAGGCGGATGAGGATTCTTCCGCGTTGGCGGCATTCTGCTGCACGACCTGGTCCATCTCGGTAACGGCGGTATTGATCTGATCAACACCCTGCGCCTGCTCCCGGGATGCCTTTGATATTTCCTCCACCAGCACGCCAACCTTTGCAGCGCTTACCGACACCTTGGCAAACTCCGAGTTGGTTCTGGTCGCTAATTCCACACCCATATGCACTTTCTTGACTGTTTGTTCGATAATGCCTGATGTGTTTTTCGCGGCTTCCGCAGCCCGCAGGGCCAGATTTCTCACTTCGTCGGCAACCACGGCAAAACCGGCTCCGGCTTCTCCTGCCCTTGCCGCTTCCACTGCGGCATTTAATGCCAGCAGATTGGTCTGAAACGCTATCTCATCAATGGTTTTGATGATCTTG
>Ga0180007_10007014_pt1 | contig 10804 bp, 8 predicted proteins | sample MM_PC_MetaG_FD_121122 | JGI IMG/M metagenome (GOLD analysis project Ga0180007, IMG submission 121122) | Groundwater microbial communities from the Aspo Hard Rock Laboratory (HRL) deep subsurface site, Sweden - MM_PC_MetaG | ecosystem: Environmental > Aquatic > Deep subsurface > Groundwater...
AGCTTTAATCAAAATCAGAATTTAGATTTGTTTTTAAAATTTCTTTTTAATTTAAATCATACTGCCAGGACTTTCTTTTCTTCTGTAGAGTATATTGTTTTTTCATTTTTATTATTAGGTATTTTAATTTGGAAATTCTTTAAATCTCAAAAAATGCGAATAATTATAGAAATATTTATTTTAAATTTTCCTGTTCTGGGTGATATTCTAAAAAAACAAGAAATCGCGCGAATTACTTTTTTATGGTCAGAAATGCTGAAAAATAAAATAAAAAAGGAAAAAATTTTTCAAACTTTATTAGAATCAACAAAATGGAAAATTTATCAAAGAATCTTGGAAAAAATGAATAAAAAAGAAAAAATTTCAGAAATTTGGAAAAAACAGGAAGAAAATCTAAACCCGAATTTTTCTTTATTATTATCAGCGCGTAAAGGCTTACCATCATTTATATCTTCATTTTGCTACACAGCCTTACCTGTTTTATTTCGTAAATTCATTGAACTTGGAGAACGCACCAAAGGTTTGGAAGACGAACTAGCAAGCATCTCAGCAATTTATCAAGATGAAACTGAATCAGATTTAAAATACGCTTTAAGTTTTCTAGAGCCTTTTTTAATTTTTACCGTTGCCTTGTTGGTCGGCTTAATTGCTTATGCGGTTTATTCAGCTTATTGGGAAATGCAAAGAACGATTTTAAAAGCAATGTAAGTATATACCATCTGACAAAAAATAATTAAACAAATCTTATTTTGTTTACCTTCTGAAGGCGATACGCCGGCGTGTCGCCTTCAGAAGGTTTGCTTTTAACGAAATAATATGGTTAAAATTAATTTTATAATACTTTTACACTATATTCAATTGATGTGGATAACATAAATTTATGCAATACATAAAAATTCGCGGGGCTCGCACTCACAATTTAAAAAATATTAATCTTGATATCCCGCGCAATAAATTAGTAGTTATTACTGGCGTATCTGGATCAGGCAAATCTTCGCTGGCTTTTGATACTTTGTATGCCGAAGGTCAACGCAGGTATGTGGAATCGCTTTCTACTTATGCCAGACAATTTTTAGGCATTATGGAAAAAGCTGAAGTTGATTCAATTGAGGGACTTTCCCCAGCTATTGCTATTGATCAAAAAGCCAAAACTCATAATCCGCGCTCAACAGTGGGAACTGTGACAGAAATTTATGATTATTTAAGACTTTTATTTGCTAGAATAGGTTTGCCGCACTGCCCAAAATGCGGCAAATTGGTTCAGGCGCAGACCATAGATGAAATTTATGAACAAATTACACAAAAAGTTAAAGGCAAAAAATTTATTTTAATGGCGCCCTTATTACAGGACAGAAAAGGCGAGCATAAAAAAGAATTGCAGGAAATTGAATCAGCTGGCTTTGCGCGTGTACGATTGGACGGAATAGTAATGGAGATTGAAGAAGCTTTAGAGAAAAAAATCAATAAAAACAAACGACATAATTTGGAAATTGTGATAGATCGTTTAGTTTTGAATCAAGATCCGAATAAAAATTTCAAAATGAGATTAATGAATTCTTTAGAAACAGCTTTAGATTTGGGAAACGGATTGGTGATGGCAGAAATAATAGACAGCGCTTTTCAAAACAAAAATAATCAAAAAATTATAAAAAACAAAATTTCTTGTCTGACAAACAAAAAAATCACTAACCAAAAAATTCTTCTATTTTCTAGAAATTTAGCTTGTAAATATTGCAAAATTAATCTACCTGATTTTGAGCCAAGAAATTTCTCTTTCAATTCGCCGCATGGCGCTTGCCTGCATTGCAGCGGACTGGGCATTACGCAAGATATTGATCCAGATCTTATAATACATAATAAAAATTTATCTATTACCGAAGGAGCAATAAAACCATGGATACAGCGCGTTGGCAATACCAACTGGCAATATGCAATTTTGAAATCTTTATCTAAAAAATATAAATTTTCTTTAAAACAACCCGTGAAAAATTTATCCAAAAAAAATTTAGAAATTATTTTATATGGAGTTAAAAAAGAAAAAATGAAAACTAATTTTCAAAATGAGCGCGGAAATTTTGAAATAAATCCCGTTAGAGAACGAAATAATAACCGCCAATCAAAATCAATGGCTTTCTCTAATGCGGTAAATATAAAATATGAAGGCGTAATTCCAAATTTATATCGCCGTTACAAAGAAACACATTCTGATTATATCAGAAAAGAAATTGAAGGATATATGCGCAAAAAACAATGCCCTGCCTGCCATGGCGCGCGTTTGCGCAAAGAAAGCCTTTCTGTTTTAGTAAATAAAAAAAATATCATTGAAATTACAGAAATGAATATTAAAAAATGTTTAACATTTTTTCAAAAAATTCAAATCAGTTCTAGCGAACATCTGTCGCCAGCTGATCAAAAAAAAAATTTATCCAGTTTAACAATAAGAAAACATAAAATTATACAGCCCATTGTCCAAGAAATTATCAAACGTTTAGAATTCTTAAAAAATGTTGGCTTGTCTTATTTAACTCTTGCTCGCTCCGCTAATACTTTATCAGGCGGAGAAGCGCAAAGGATTCATCTAGCCACGCAAATAGGCTCTCAACTATCTGGAGTATTATATGTTTTAGATGAGCCATCTATTGGCTTGCATATGCGCGATAATCATAAACTAATCAAAAGTTTAAGGTCTTTGAGAGACCTAAAGAACAGTGTCATTGTTGTTGAGCATGATGCGGAAATGATGCTAAAAGCGGATTATTTGATTGATATTGGTCCAGGCGCTGGAAAAAATGGCGGTAAAGTTATAGTTCAGGGAAGTTTTAAAGATGTGGCAAAGGATAAAAACTCTTTGACAGGCCAATATTTATCCGGCCAAAAAACAATTCCATCTCCAAAAAAATACCGCCAAAGTCAAGGCAAGCTGAAAATCATTGGCGCAAATGAATTTAATTTAAAAAAAATTGATGTTGAAATTCCTTTAGGTTGCTTGGTTTGCGTTACTGGCGTGTCTGGCTCTGGAAAATCTACTTTAATACAAAGAATTTTAGTGCGTGCGTTAAAACAAAGGTTTCATAGAACTAAAGCACTGCCGGGCAAACACAGAGAAATAACTGGTATGCACTTAATTGATAAAATCATTGCTATTGATCAGTCTCCAATTGGTCGCACTCCACGCTCTAACCCAGCAACCTATACTGGCTTATTTAATTATATCCGCACAATTTTTGCTCAAACTCCTGAAGCCAAAATTCGCGGATATAAAATGGGTCGTTTTAGTTTTAATGTAAAAGGCGGGCGGTGCGAAGCTTGTAAAGGAGAAGGTGAGGTAAAAATTGAAATGCATTTTCTGCCGGATATTTATGTAAAATGCGAGGAATGCAAAGGCGCTCGCTACACAACCGAAGCTTTGGAAATTTATTATAAAGAAAAAAATATTGCTGAAGTTTTAAAAATGAATGCTGGAGAAGCTTATCAATTCTTTGCCAATATTCCCAGCATTAAAAGAAAACTAAAAATTTTAAAAGAAGTCGGGCTAGATTATTTAGAATTGGGACAGCCAGCCACAACTTTGTCAGGCGGAGAAGCGCAAAGAATAAAATTAGCTAAAGAACTTTCTAAGCGCGCCACTGGCCGCACCTTTTATGTTCTGGACGAGCCAACTATTGGCTTGCATTTTGATGATGTGAAAAAACTTTTGGAAGTAACCAATAAATTAGTTAACCGAGGAAACACTGTCTTAATTATTGAGCATAATTTAGATGTTATCAAATGCGCGGATTGGATTATTGATTTAGGCCCTGAAGGAGGGGATTTAGGAGGTTATTTAGTGGCTTGTGGCGCTCCACCAGAAGTGGCAAAGGCGAAGCATAGTTATACTGGCCAGTATCTCGCAAAAATCATATAGATAGACTCACATTCAGGACTTATGCACTTGGATGAGGCGCCCTGTAAGCCCATGGGCTTACAGGGCAAAAACGAAATTTTGAAATCTTACTTCTTTTTCCTTGCTTTTAAAAATCCATTCACGACCATTAGAATCAGAGGCAAAGCAATCCAAATATTTTTAAATTTATAGAGATGGGCTAAAAAATCAGCTTTTTGAAAAAGTTTTTCCTGCAAGCTCAATGTAACCAGGGAAATTAAAAGAGTTAAAATTAAACAAATAGTTAAAAAACCATAGAAAATATTAAAAAAATAACCGATTATTCCTTTTTTGTTAGGACAAGCCGCCATGAATTCCGCCCAAAGACAAAAAATAATTAAAAAAAATAAAAATAGAAAAATTTTAACAATATCAGGATGATTTTTAAAAACATATAATAAATCAATAATTTTTGGATTCAAAAAATAAACTAAAACAAAAGATAAATAACTGGATAAAATGACAATAATTAATTTATCTTTTTTTAAAAATAAACTATAGCCTATAAAAATTGCGATTAAAAATATAATGACCAGATTCATAGTTTTTGTATTAAAATTTCTTTTTTTTGCAAGTAATACTCCGAAGCATCACCCAATAAAAGCGCTACCATTTAAACCATGTTTTATTATTTTGCGCGCCATTTTCTGATCCTTCTTCTTGAGCCATTTCTTGAAATAATGTCCGCATTTTATGGCTTAATCTCTTGGGTGTGGCAACCTGTATTTTCAAAAGATGACTCCCACGGCCAGATCCTTGTAAATACGGCACGCCTTTATTTTCCAGCTTAATAATTGTGCCAGACTGCGTTGCTTTAGGAACTTTTACTTTAATTTTTCCATCTACTGTCTCGGTAACAATTTCTGATCCTAAAGCCGCTTGAGAAAAAGTAATATTTTGTTCACTCAGAATATCATTGCCTCTTCTGGCAAACACTGAATGATGTTTTACTCTAATATGCAAATATAAATCACCGCTTTGTCCTCCTCTTATTCCTGCTTCACCTTGATTTTCTAAAGTGAGGGTTTGATTGTCTTGAATGCCAGCAGGGATTTTAACTTTAATTGTTTGATATTGGCGCGTAATACCATTGCCTTTGCATTCTGAACATTTTTTTTCAGGCGCTTTCCCTTTGCCTTGGCAATCAGAACAAGCACTCACTTGCGTAAAACTACCTAGTATGGTTTGTCTTTTAACACGCATTTCGCCTGTTCCTTTACAATTTGCGCATTCTTTAATTTTCGTCCCTGGTTCAGCGCAATTACCATTACATCTTGGACAAACAACATTTTTATATATTTTAATATTCTTTTCCGCGCCAAAAATAGCTTCTTTAAAATCTAAATCCATTACCATTTCTATATCTTGCCCTGCCTGCTGATATGCTCTTTGCCTGCTAGAACTTCCTCTATTAAAAAAATCTCCCATTAAATCTCCCAAATCAAAATCAAAATTAGCGCCTTGGTTAAATCCACGCGAAAAATTGCTAAAATCAAAACCGCTAAACCCGGAATCGCCTTGATATGCATTGCCACTTCCAAAAGCTTCACCAAATTGATCATATTGCTGGCGCTTGTCTTTATCCTTCAAAACTTGATAAGCTTCATTAATTTCCTTGAACTTTGCCGCATCTCCGCCTGGTTTGTCTGGATGATATTGATGGGCAAGTTTTCTATACGCTTTTTTAATTTCTTCTTCGCTGGCTATTTTAAGCACGCCTAAAGTCTGGTAATAATCTTTGTTATTCATATTTAAATAAAAAATTATCCATTCTTATATTATAACTGTTGGCTGGTTTTTGCAACCTCTTTAGTTGATATATGTCCATAATTATAATGGATTTGTACCAACAGGGTAGGAATACCCTCATTGCATACCTTGACATATCTTTTTTTAAGATTTAAAATATTAAGGAAAGAAATAAATTTTTTATAATCTTTGAACATTCTTTAATTAAGCAATAAAAATTGTTCCAAGGGTTATACAAAAAAATATGAAAAAAACAACACCAATAATTTATTCCAGCATGTGTTTTTTGCTTGTTGCTGTGTTTGCTTTAATAGGACCAAACAAGCTTGTTCAAGCTGAAGAAACGCCTGCTTTGTCTAACAAAGAAACGCGTGTAGAAAATATGAAAGAGAGGATTAAAGCTGTATATGAAAAAGTAAAGGTTAGAATACAAATCAGAATAGAAAGATTAAATGGCATAATTCTGCGCGTAGAAAATCTAGCTGATAAAATTGCGGCTAAAGGTAAGGATGTAAGCCAAGCTAAAGCATCTTTACAAGACGCTCGCGCGAGCCTGGCTAAGGCAACAGATTTCTTCAAACAAGCTGATGCAAAAATTCAGGAACTATCTGGAAGCGATGATCCTCAAGCAATTTTAGCTGAAATTAGGAATTTAACTAAATCAGCCAATACAGAAATGAAAAACTGTCGCGCCAAAATAGTTGAAGCAGTTAACAGCTTAAAAGCCTTAAAATAAAATAAGAATTAAAATTATTGAGTAAAGCCTGTTTTAATTGATCAACGCAAAAAATTAAAAAATTGAGTAAAAAAACAGGCTTTGTCTCAAAATAAAATTATTAAATATGAAAAAAATATACCTTGTTGCACTATTTACTTTTATTTTAACCGGCGCTCTGGTTTTGGCTGGTTGTTCTATTGCAAAGAAAAGTCTTGAAGATCAAGAATTAAATGCAATAGAAAAAGATCTACAAGCAGAAATAGAGGATGAAAAGTCTACAGAAACCGAATTAAACTCATTAGATAGTATTTTTTCTGATGAAGAAACATCTGACAACGAAGAAACACCCAATCAAGAAACAAAAAAAGATACAGAAAAAAATCCCACAGATCCATCCAGCGCAGATCAAAAAGAAATAGATGACATTTTGAAAGAATTAGATTCTTTGGATTTAACTGGAGCAGGAGATGATAATCTTTTAAAGTCTTATTAAACTCGCCAACTTCATAAATTTATTCAATATCAGCACAAAGACAGTTTCTATGTCATAATATTCTAAATGACGCAGATCCTAAAGCCAATCCTGTTTTAAAAATGGCAATAGAAAAAGCTAAAAATATAACATACCTATGGAAAGTATCAAGCGGGTTATTAGCAAAGCAAAAGATAAAAAAAATACAGGATGTTATAGAAATATTTCATAATTTTTAAATTATTGTTTTTTTATCAGATTGTTTACAAAATTAATAATGAAACAATAAATAAACTCTTTATTATTATTCTAGGTATTGATCCTGGCTTGGCAGATATGGGCTATGCTTTTATAGAAAAAAATAAATCTGTTTTAAAATCCTTGAAATATGGAGTTATAAAAACAAGCTCAAAACTTAGCTTATTAGAAAGACTGCTTTTAATTGAAAAAGAATTAAAAAATTTAATCAAAACTTTTAAACCCAGCGAAGTAGCTTGTGAAAGTATTTTCTTTTTCAAAAATGCTAAAACTGCTTTTCTGATTGGTCAGATAAAAGGAATCATCTTACTTATTTCAGCTAAACAAGGCCTAACTATTAATGAATATACACCCCTGCAAATTAAACAAAGCGTGGCTTGTTATGGCAGAGCAGAAAAACAGCAAGTGCAAAAAATGGTACAAAAACTTTTAAATTTAAAAGAATTGCCAAAACCAGATCATGCGTCCGATGCTATTGCTTGCGCTATTTGCCATGCCTACTCGCGAAAATCACTTTTAAATTAATTTAACTTTTTGGATTTTGCTATTATTTAATTTTGTTTTAAGGAAAGGATTTGACCAATGACAACTACAGTACCTGACAAAAATTAAACAAATCTTTATCTTTTTTGAAGGCAACACGCCGGCGCGTAGCCTTCAAAAAAGTGATAAATCTTGTCAGTCACTATACATAAGTTCTATAAACACTCTTTAGCTTAATAAATTGTTTTATTTTTAATATATTCCTAAAAGCATGAATAATAATCCGCGCTTTTAGAGAAATTTTCAAAATTTTATGTTTAAAAAAATGATCTTTTTCTTTGTTTTTATCTTTCTGCCATGCTTTGTTTTTGCTCAAATTCAGGAAAATTTAACAACAGAACCTAATCTAGACACTAATTTTGAACAAGCGGTGGAAGCAGTAGAAATTCAGGACATACCTCCAGAAATCCAGGCAGAAGCAGGGCCAGATAAAATAGAAGAAATCAATACAAAAGTCACCTTTGATGCTTCTCAATCTAAAATAGATCCAGAGAATTTAAAAGTAGAATATTTATGGAACTTTGGAGACGGAAGTTTAGGCCAAGGAAGCAATATAATACATTCTTATGAGGCAAGCGGCGAGTACAGGGCTGTTTTAACAATTCGCGATTTAGATAACCCGGAATTAAAAAGTGAAAATTTTTTAAATGTTTCGGTTTATGAAGACTTAATTGTTTTAATCACAGACAAAGAAGAAGAAAAAAGTGAAGATTTAAGGCGCATAATTAGCCGAGCTAAAAAAGATGGAATTTTAATGATTATTTTTAGACCAGATACTGGAGAAAAAAATGATTTCAGCCGCAGTGAAAAATTAGTGCGCAGTATGCTGGAAAATAAAGATGCTCTTGAAAAAGCTCAATTAATTTTTGGCTGGACAGAGGCCAATGAGGATTTGCATGCCCTGATTAAACTTGGCCAGGAATTAAAAGATTCTAAAGATCTGAATTTCAAAAAGAAAAATATTGTAATCGTGCGAGAAGATAAATTTAATTTAATATCCAATTTAACGCAAGCTGTTTTTGATAGCTTGTCCCCTGTGAATGTCATTTTAACACAAGACACAGCTTTTAATCCTTTACTTGTAGCCGCCTCCAAGCCGGAAAGGGCAGTATCGGCTGTGCAAGCCAGTGGCGCAAAATACAAAATTTTTGGCATTTACAGCCAACGTGTTGCGCGGGAATTAAAGCCAACTAATTTTTTATCTTTTATAATTAATTTTATGATTAACAAGGCTGTGCCAATTGAAACAATCTTATTGGTTTTAATGTTGCCAATTGTAGCGGCTTTAATTGCTTTGATGCGCCAAGTTATAGGCATAGAAACTTTTGGAATTTATACGCCTACAATTGTTGCTTTATCCTTTGTAGCAACTGGCTTAAAATATGGATTGGCTGTCTTTTTGCTAATTTTAATTGTTGGGACTTTAGGCAGGCTGATTTTAAAAAAAGCCCGGCTTTTGCATACGCCAAAACTAGCAATTGTGATTGTTTTTGTAAGTATGGCAATCTTAGCTATGCTGGCTGAAGGATCAGTCTCTTCTAGAACAGGTTTAATCAGCATTTCTATCTTCCCGATGCTAATTATGATGATTTTAGTGGAAAAATTTGTTAATGTGCAAGTTGAAAAAGGCATTAAGACTGCTATCAAAATTTCTATTGAAACCTTGCTAATTTCAATTTTGTGCTATTTCATTGTAACTTGGCAGACTTTAAGAAATGCTCTTTTAACTTACCCAGAGATTATTTTTGGCACAATAGTGATAAATTTTATTTTAGGTAAATGGACTGGCTTAACTTTAAGAGAATACTGGAGATTCAGAGAAGTTGTTAAGGCAATCAGAAGAAAAAAATAAAGTTTAATATTATATGACTTTTTTTGAAGCTACAAAACAAATTTTAGGAATGTCGTGCAGAAACCTGCACTATGTGCGCGCATTTAATTTTAAGCGATCTAAACAAATTGCTGACAATAAACTCTTGTGTAAAAAAGTTTTAAACGAGGCAGAGATTCCTGTGCCAACGCTTTATAAAATAATAAGGAGAAAAAAATTTTTAGATCGTTTTGACTGGGATGCTCTGCCTGATAGTTTTGTTTTAAAGCCAAACATGGGTTTTGGCGGAGGCGGGATCTTCGTTCTATATAACAGAAAGAAAAATGGCAAATGGATCAAGCACAATGGTGAAGAAGTGAGCGCAAATGATTTGAAATCGCATATCCGCGATATTTTGGATGGAAAATTTTCTATTTCTGGGGATACAGACATTGCTTTTTTTGAAGAAAGACTGAAGAAAACAAAAAAATTTAGGCGCATTAGCTACAAAGGCACAGCTGATATTAGAATTATTCTTTTTAATCGCGTACCAATTATGGCAATGTTGAGACTGCCTACGCGCGAATCAGGAGGAAAGGCAAATCTGCATCAAGGAGGAATTGGCGTAGGAATAGATATTGCCACAGGAGTTACCACCACTGCCATTTATAAAAATCAAATTATTGAAAATATTCCAGGCACTGCCCGAGTTTTGAGTGGCATCCGTATTCCACAGTGGAATAGAATATTAGAATTAGCTATACGCACGCAGGATGTTTCTGGTCTTGGCTATTTAGGAACAGATATTGTTTTAGATAGAGACAGAGGGCCTGTTGTCTTAGAAATTAATGCCCGGCCAGGAATGGCAATACAGGTTGCTAATCTAGCTCCTCTGAAAGAGCGCTTGGAAAAAGTTAGGGGTTTAAAAGTTACTAGCGTAAAAAAAGGCGTACGCATTGCTAAAGACTTGTTTGGCGGAGAGATTGAACAAGAAATAGAAGAAAAATCAGGCAAGCAAGTAATTGGAATTATTGAAAAAATCAATATTACTGGAAAAAAGAAAAAAATCTTTGTTGTTGATGGCAAGGTTGACACTGGGGCTGGATATTCTTCAGTTGATGAGGAGTTGGCGTATGATTTAGGCTTTAAAGAAGTGGTTAAAGCAATCCATAAATATCGTTTTAATGAAATTCTAGATCAAGGCGAAGCTAAAATTTTAGGTCATCAAATTAGAAAAGAAATTAAAAGAAAATATTATGATGTAGTAAAAACAATTATTATTAATTCTAGCCATGGTACGACTTACCGCGTAATGGTGCCGGTTAAATTTAA
>Ga0180007_10007015_pt1 | contig 10803 bp, 7 predicted proteins | sample MM_PC_MetaG_FD_121122 | JGI IMG/M metagenome (GOLD analysis project Ga0180007, IMG submission 121122) | Groundwater microbial communities from the Aspo Hard Rock Laboratory (HRL) deep subsurface site, Sweden - MM_PC_MetaG | ecosystem: Environmental > Aquatic > Deep subsurface > Groundwater...
AGGGCGGTGATTTGAGCAGGCGGTAATCTGCGTAATCATAAAAATCAGCCTGCTCTCCGAAGCTTGGAGTGAAACGAAGCGGAACGGAAAGCGAAGGATGGGTATAATCAGTGGTTCGGACAAAAAGTAATTAACGAATCTCCACTTTCCACCTTCCACTCTCCATTCGCCTGCCGGCAAGCAGGCTTGAAAAGCAAGCAAGAATCTATATTCCCAAAAACTGCGGCGGCTCGGTTTTGTGGCGATTCGTGAGAACGCGCGCGAGAATTTCTTTTTCAAATTCCGTGGAATTTTTGGACAAGCCAAAATTGTTCGCTTCTAGTTTTTGGAGAATCGCATCCAGCTTTTCATAGCTCGCGCCGAGATCGCTCTCATCAGTTTGATTCGGCAGCAACTCTGCGGTCGGAACCCGCGCGATGATTTCCCGCGGAATTTTTAATTTCTTCGCGAACGCAAAAACTTCCGTTTTCCATAAATTCCCGAGCACTTCCACATCCGCCGCGAAATCGCCGAATTTGGTACCGTAACCGAGCGAAATTTCGGAACGATTCGAGGTGCCGAGGACGAGCGCGTCCCGTGAATTCGCAAAGTGGAAAAGCGCGATCATCCGCACGCGCGGCGCGAGATTCATTTCCGCGAGCGCGCTCGCTTCCCACGGAAATTTCAGATTATTGACAATTTTGGAAATTTCAAATTCGAAAGTTCGCACTCCGAACTTCTTCGCGACTTTTTTTGCTAGAATTCTCGATTCGGACGAACTCACATTTTTTCGCGGAAGAATGAGACCAAAAACATTTTTCTTGCCGAGCGCGGCAACCGCGAGCGCGAGCGTGAGCGAGGAATCCACCCCACCGGAAAGTCCAACGACCGCGCGCGTGAAATTTCTCTCTATAAAAAATTTTTTGAGGTTCGAGATGAGAGTTCGATGTCGAGGTCGAGGCATTTTAATATTGAGTTACATTTTCCATTTTTACCCACTTTTTAAAGGGCTGCAAACATTTCTCTCGCGCGACTTGAATTTTTTCGACTCGCTCGCACGCCGCTTTGCCGCCAATCGCGTCGTAGATAATTTTATCAGCAAAACCGATTTTCGCCGCGTCTGCCCGCGTCGCTCCGAAATAAAGTTTCGGAATCCGCGCCCAATAAATCGCCGCGAGACACATCGGGCACGGCTCGCAGTTGGAATAAATTTCGCAATCGGAGAGATTGAAACATTTCAATTTTTGCGAAGCCGCGCGAATCGCCTGAATTTCGGCATGGCAGGTCGGGTCATTATTTTTGAGAACCTCGTTGTGCGCCCGCGCGAGAATTTTTCCGGCACGAACAATCACCGCGCCAAACGGTCCGCCATCACCCGTTGCTAAACCTTTCTCCGCCTCGGCAATTGCGAGATTCATGAAGGAGTTCAATTTTTAATTTTAAGTTTTAAATCACGAAGTGATCCCTTCGGGATTTCAAAACAAGATTGAATGTTTGAAAATTATTTGAAAATTGTAAATTGAAAATTGTAAATTCACCTCTCCCCTCTCCCTTGCTCCATCGAATTGAGAAGATCCTCATTTTTCGCAGCTGCCGGATCACCGCCACCACTTTCGAGTTCGGTTAATTTTTCGGCGGTGATGAAAATGTCGCGCGGCTTCGCTCCTGCCGCCGGACCGACAAATCCCCTCTCTTCCAGCATGTCGATGATTCGCGCCGCCCGCGCGTAGCCGAGCGAAAGTCGGCGCTGCAGCAACGATGCGGAAGCCCGCCCTGTCTCGATGACGACCCGCGCCGCCTGTTTGATGATTTCTTCGTCACCGCCTCCTCTATTCGAGTCGGCGGAAGGGTGTTTCACGCCCGGCAGCACCACACTCGCGGTTTTTCGGGAATCGAGGATCTCTTCGTTGTATTCCGGCTCCTCTGCCAAATCCAATTTAATTGCGTTCGTCACTCTCCGAACTTCTTTCGTGTCAATGAAACTGCCTTGAATCCGCACCGGCTTCGATTCGCCCGGCGGGATGAAAAGCATGTCTCCCATCCCGAGCAGATCTTCCGCGCCGATACAATCGAGAATTGTTTTGGAATCGACGCCCGAGACCACTTGAAATGAGAGGCGCGCCGGAATGTTGGCTTTGATCACGCCGGTAATCACATTCACCGACGGTCGCTGCGTCGCGAGAATGAGGTGAATGCCGACAGCGCGCGCCATCTGCGCCAGCCGCATGATGCAGCCTTCCACTTCTTTTTGAGCGACCATCATGAGGTCGGCAAGCTCGTCGATCACAATCACGATGTACGGCATTTTTTCCGTCGAACGTGAAGAATTAAATTCGCGGATGTTGCGAACTTTCGCCTTTGAAAGTTCAATGTATCTCCGCGTCATTTCTGAAACCGCCCATTTTAACGCGGAAATTGTTTTCTCGGAATCGTTGATGACGGGCGTGAGGAGATGCGGAATCCCGTTGTACGGCACGAGTTCAACTCTTTTTGGATCGACGAGAATCAGCCGGAGATCATTCGGCGAATTTTGATAAATCAGCGAAAGCAGGAAAGTATTGATTCCCACCGATTTGCCCGAACCGGTCGCGCCAGCCACGAGTAAATGAGGCATCTCAGCGAGATCGGCAATTCGCGCCGCACCGGAAACATCGCGACCGAGCACGACGCGGAGGTTCGATTTGATTTGAGAGAATGTGTCGGAAAGCAGCAGCTCCTTTAGCCGAACGAGCGTTCTTTTTTCATTCGGAATTTCGATGCCAACCAAACTTTTCCCGGGAATCGGCGCCTCGATGCGCAAACTTTTGGCTGCCAACTCGTACGCCAAATCCCGTTTCAAATTCATAATTTTCGAGAGCTTCATTCCCTGCGCCGGTTTCAGCGTGTACTGCATCACCGTCGGTCCGACATTCACGTCATGCATCTCGACATCAATTCCGAATTGCGAAAGTTTTTGTCGAATTGATTCCGCTTTTTTGCGAAGTAAAACTTCATCAACGGAAGCCGATTTCGCTGCCTCATCGAGCAAATCGAGCGAAGGCGGTGTCCAGTCCGCATCCGAAACTTTCGATTTTTCGGGTTTGAATTCACTCGCAAGTTTGACCGAACCCGGTCGGTTGATGCGAAATTCAGGGTTGTCAGAATCCTTTTTTGATTCAGGTTTTATTTTTGAATTATTTTCATTCTGTCGACTGCCGACTGCCGACTGCCGACTCTCCGCTGCCTCTTTTTGAAAATCGCGGACTTTCAAACTTCCGTTTTCGGCAGGTTTCGAACCGCCCGCGAACCCTCTGACAAGCGCGAACAAATCCCGAAACGAAACTCCGAAAGTGAGCAGGATTGAGATAAGAAAGAAAGCAAAAAGAATGATTTTTGCGCCAAGGGCGGCAAAAGCTTTATAGAAAAAATATGAAGTAACAAAACCAACAGCCCCACCAAATTCGGAAGCGAGGGGAAACATTTCTGCCTCTGAAGCCGAGAGGTGAACAATACCGAGCGTCACCGCGGTGAGCAGCATTATCCCGAAAATGCGCGTGAAATTAAATTTGATTGTTTTCGAGCCGAGCATCACGCCGCCGACTGCAAAAAAAACGAGCGGTACAAAATTGATGCCAATCCCGAAAAGACCGCGAAATCCAGTAATCCACCACTCACCGAAAGTGCCGATTTTACCGCCGAGCGAGAGGTAGGTGAGAATGCCGAGCGTAATGTAAATCACCGCCCAAATATCCCGCGCCACCCGCGATTCGATTTCGAGACGAAAATCGGTTTTACTGGTGGAAGTGAGCAGTTTTTTCACGAAAGATGACCGGCGGCGGATTGGCATCGGCGAATAATTGCGACGAGCTGTGGAGGTACGGCGGCGGCGGGAACGGCGGATGACCATAAACTTGCGTGATTTTAGCACGAAAATGAATGTGCGAGAGCATGATTTTATCGGTTCAGAAGATTTTTGGTTTAAAAAAATCTGAAACGAGGTTATTTGGAGAATTTTAAATTTCGAATTTTAAATTTGAAACAAGATTAAATATTTGAATGCTTGAATTTTGAAACTTTTCAAAATTAAAAAATTGGAGAATTTTAATTTGTTTTAAAATTTGAAACTTAAAATTTTCATTGCCTTTTCCTCTTATTTTTGCTAAAATCATTAAATGAATGTTCTAATTACTGTAGCCGTTCTGTATGTCCCAACGAATTTCTTCACTCAATTCGACGATTCAAACAATCACTGCAGCTTCAATATTTAAAATCCGCGGTGGCGGAAACATTTGAAACAAAGCACTATCAACTAAAAACTAATAACAACAACTACTTTGGGTTTTGCCATCCGCTTTCTCGTCCGTTTCTGGGAGCTTTTCATCATTCTCGGAATCGCGCTTTACGAGCTCGCTACCGGTTGGCTCACCCTTGAGCGAATGAAAGGGTGGTGGAGTTGGTTTTTGGGCGAACCCGGCTGGTGGGCACACACTCTCGAAATTCTCGTTTTTGTCACGACCGCGTGGCTCGTATGGAGCGCAGTGAAATATGGAGTGAGATTGATTTATCAGCTGCGGTGGGCGAAGAACTTAGTTTGCTTGAGAATCACGCAGCCGCGACAAGAAACCCACAAAGATCGCGAGGAGGCGACGGAAAAAGATTTCCGCGAGAAGATCGGGGTGATGGATCAGCTTTACCGAGCGCTGCATGAAATCGGCGAGATGAATCTCGGGAATATCATTCGCAGCGCGATTTTCGAAACCGATCTCGTGAGTTTCGAGCTTTTTTACGAGCAGGAAAAACTTAATTTTTACGTGGTTACGCACAAATATTATGCGGGAGTCGTGGAAAAACAAATCACGAGTTTTTATCCGGACGCATACGTCGAGCCGCGGAAAGAACTGCCCGACCCCGCGCCGCAAGGCAGCCACGCGAAGTGCTTTTATTTTTATCAAAAACTGCCGAACTGGCGACCATTCAAAACTTACAAGGTAATCGAAAACGATCCGCTGAATTCGATGACGAATGTGCTCTCAAAATTGAAAAAAGACGATTGCGCGGGAGTGCAGATCATCATCCGACCGCGAAAAGGCAGCCACTTGATCGGCGGCTGGCAGAAAAAAGCGCGGAAAAATTTGAATCGAGAGCTGTTGAAGAAGAAGAAGCATTTCGGAATCCCCGGCTTCGGCTGGCTAATTTCATTTTTAAAAATAATGGTGCTCGGCAACGACGATGCAATCTCCGAGCTCGGCACGAATCAGCCCGGCGCGGATCGGGGCGACCCGTTCACTATTCGCGATCAAGCGACGGAGGAGAATCTCAAACACGCGGGCGAAAAAATCGTGCAACCGGCTTTTGACTCGGTCGTCCGAATCGTCGGCGCGAGCGACAGCGAGGCGGCAGCAGAACAAATCACGAACGGGCTGGCGACTGCTTTCGGAATGTACAAAAATGAATATTTGAACTGGCTGCAAAATCGGCGGATGATTTTTCTCGACTGGTTGAATGATCGGTGGATGCTATTTAATTTTCGGAAACGACTGCCAATGCAGGGAGTATGGCCGATTGCGGAAAAAGAATGCCTGCTCGTGCCGGAAGAGCTAGCGAGTCTCTTTCATTTTCCCGTGAGTCGCTACAACTACACGCCGCTAATCGAATGGCTGAAATATAAAATCCTCGCGCCGCCGGTGAATTTGCCGAAAAAGGAGGAAGCTCATCTTTTGATCGGGTTGAATAAATATCGCGGCGAAACGAAGGAGGTGCGAATCAAGCCGATCGACCGCACCCGCCATTTTTACATCATCGGAAAATCCGGCTGTGGTAAATCGGCATTGATTTCCTACATGGCGCGACAGGATATCGCGAACGGCGAAGGCATCGCCGTCGTCGATCCGCACGGCGATCTCATCGAAGATATTTTGAAATACATCCCGAAGAAACGAGCGAAAGATGTGATTGTTTTCAATCCCGCTGACATGGAACGCCCGATGGGTTTGAATCTTTTGGAAGCAAAAACGGCGGAAGAAAAAGATTTTGCCAGCCTCGCCGCGATGGAGATTTTTATCAAACTTTTTGGCAATGAAATTTTCGGTCCGCGCATCCAGCATTATTTTCGAAATGGTTGCCTCACGCTGATGGACGACGAGGAAGAGGGCGCAACGTTGATTGATGTGCCGCGGCTTTTCACGGACGATGATTTTGCAAAATACAAAATTGCGAAAATCAAAAATCCGGTCGTGCGGAGTTTTTGGGATCGGGAAATGGCGAAAACTGGCGCGCGCGAAAAAGAAGAAATGATTCCGTATTTCTCGGCGAAATTCGGACCATTCGTGACGAACACGATGATGCGTAATATCATCGGACAGAAACATTCCGCCTTCGATTTTCGAAAAGTGATGGACGAGAAAAAGATTCTGCTTGTGAATCTCTCGAAAGGCGCGGTCGGCGACATCAACGCGCAACTGCTCGGCTTGGTCGTCGTGAATAAAATTCAGATGGCGGCGATGAGCCGCGTGAATGTGCCGGAATCAGAACGGTCGAACTTTTGGCTGTACGTGGATGAGTTTCAGAATTTTGCGACGGACGCGTTCGCGACGATTCTTTCGGAGGCGCGGAAATACCACCTCGGACTCACGATCGCGCACCAATACATCGGGCAGCTCACCCATCAGGCGAATCCGGAAGGATTTTCCCACGAGGACCCGACGATCCGCGACGCGGTTTTTGGCAATGTCGGGACAATGATGAATTTCAAAATCGGCGCGCAGGACGCGGAATACATGGCGAAAGAATACGCCCCGCTTTTGAGCGAACAAGATGTGATCAACGTGGCGAATTATTGCGCGTACATCAAATTGAATATCGACAACACGACCACCCGCCCGTTTTCACTTTCGACGATTTGGGACGAGACCGGGAAGAATGAAAAGGTCGCGCATTTAATCAAAGAATATTCGCGGCTGAAATACGGTCGGAAACGCGAATTCGTCGATCAAGAAATCGCGGCGCGGATCGGCATCGATCTCGAAGCGAAAATGGAGGAAGTGAAAGAAAAAGTTTTTGAAAAACTGCCGGACGAGCTGGAGAAAAAACCGATTGCCGGTGCGCCGGTAGAGAAGATTGACGAGAAAAAAGTAGCGGAAGTAGAGAAGGCAGCAGTGAAACAGGCAGAGACACTACAATCCACAACTAAAAACAAAACCAGTTAAAATTAGTTTTGTGAAATTCCTCCTTTCAATCTGGCACCTCCCGCGAAATTTTTTGCGCGGTCTAATTTGGCTGTATCAAAAAACTCTTTCGCCCGACCACTCGTGGCTGCGGCATTTTTTTTCGAATGGTTGTTGCCGCTTCCACCCTACTTGCAGTGAATACGGGAAACTTGCGTTGAAAAAATATGGGGTAATGCGAGCGATTCCGAAAATCGTGTGGCGAATTTTGAGATGCAACCCATGGAGCGGCGGAGGCATCGATAAACCCTGAAAAAAAATAAATCTTCAAGCCGCACGAACGACAAATTCAGAAAATCAAGCGGCATCCGCCGTAGCCTTGGCAAAGGCGGATGGAGCGGCGGAGGACATGATGAACCTTGATTGGATTTTGGAGTGTGGAAGTTAGAGAGTGGAAGTTTGCTAACCGCCCGCCTGCTGAGATTCAAGTCTCAAATCTCCCCAAACCCGATTGGACATTGGACATTGGATATTGGAAAGTGGAGGGAGGCTCGCTAACCACCCGCCTGCTGAAATTCAAGTCTCAAATCTCCTCAACCCCTCTTTTCCGAAAGAGGGGCTTTCTTTTCGGCTCGCCCTGCCAGCGGCAGGCAGGTCCGCTCGCTCGAAAAGGAGAATTTCTTTTTAAAAAAAAGACAACTATCTTTTCCCTCTTTTTAAAGAGGGAAGGCGAAGCACTCGCGTGAAAAACAGTTAACCTGCCACCTAGGTGGCAGGTTAACTCCACTCCGGCAGAGACGGAGATTTGATTGAGGTGAAGCAGGGATTTGGGAAATTGAAAGCGGAAGCAGAGACGGAGATTTAAACAGCGAAGTCCAGCCATTCAAGATTTCAAGATTCCATGATTTATGTTTTACGATTGTTCTATGTTCCATGTTTCGTGTTTCGTGTAAAATAGTTTCCGATGCAAATTCTACCAACCTGGGATCTCTTCATAATTGTTTTTTTCGCGATAATTCTCGCGTATTCTTTCATCGTCGGTCGAAATTCCACTTTGAAAATAATCATCGCGACCTACATCGCGATCCTCACCGCCGATGGGTTCGGGAATATTTTGGATCGCTTCGTCCTCTCGGACGCGCGGCTACTCGAGACTCCCACCGCGCTCGGACCGGAGAGTCTCGTGATTTTCAAGATTTTATTTTTCGTACTCGTAATTCTCCTCATCACCGTCCGCGGCAGTTTCTTCGTGGCGATGGACCGTGAACGAAGTTTGATTTTGAATCTCGCCACCACCGGCGCGTTCGGATTTCTTTCAGCCGGACTGATTATTTCGACAATCCTCGTTTACATTTCCGGCGGAGTTTTCGTGGGCAATGCGACGAGCGCAATCGGCGTGGACATCACCGCCGACAGCCTCCTCGCGAAAATGATGACGGAAAATTACAATATTTGGTTCTCTCTTCCCGCAATTGCGTTTTTGGTAATGAGCTTCGTCGGCGGGGAAAAAGATGAAGTCGAAATTGTCGAACCGTGATGCATTTTTTTGGAAAAATAATTCGCGGGAGAGGTGCGGGCAGGCAGTTGAATTTTCCCACTTTTAATTTTGAGATCCCCGAGAACCTGCCTGCCGGCGGGCAAGGTTTCAAACTCGCGGAAGGAGTACACGTTGCTCGAATTTCGTGGGATCTGAAAACTTTCCCCGCAATTTTATTTTTCGGTCGGCGAGAAACTTTCGACGACAAAAAAGCTCTCGAGGTTCACATTCTCGACGAGAAAATCTTGGAAGCTCCTGAATCCGCAAAAGTCGAAGTTCTCAAAAAAATCCGAGACGTGCGAAAATTCGCGAGCAAGGAAGAATTAAAAAAACAGATTGCGGCAGACTGCCAAAAAGCGCGCGAGATTTTGGGAGTAAAATAGATGTAAATTTTCAATTTTCAATTTCTAAACAATTTTCAATTCACAAATTTTTCAAATTTAAAATTGTTTGAAAAATTATGAAATTTAAAAATTAGAAATTGTTTGAAAATTAAAAATTAGAAATTGAAAATTATCTCTTGCTTACCTTCTTTCGAAAAATCGTCTCCCCGACCAACCCTCTCCGCCTCGCGTGGCATTTTTTGTGGGATTTTGCTGCCACGATTTTTTACCGCTTCCCGAGTCGAGAAATCACGGTCATCGGCGTGACCGGCACGAATGGCAAAACCACGACCGCAAATTTGATTGCTAAAATTCTCGAAGCGAACGGCGAACGCGTCGCGCTGGCGACGACGATTAATTTTCAAATCGCGGAAAAAAAATGGGACAACCTCACAAAAATGACCTCGCTCGGTCGCGGCGGCGCGCAAAAATTTTTGCGGCAAGCAGTGGACGCCGGCTGCAACTACGCCGTGCTGGAAATTTCCTCGCACGCGCTCATTCAACATCGCGTGTGGGGAGTGAATTTCAATGCGGCGATTCTCACGAATATTACGCACGATCATCTCGATTTCCACGGCAGTCTCGAAGATTACATCGCGGCGAAAGAGTTGCTTTTTTGGCAGCTCGCGAAGAATCGCGAGAGCGGCGAGAAGATTGCGATCCTGCCGGCGGAGGATGCGAATGTCGAACATTTTTTGCGGATTCCGGAAATCGGAATAATTACTTTCGGCTTTAAAAAAGGAGATTTAAAAGCGGAAAACTTGCGAATACGAGAGCATTCGCAGAAATTCGAGGTGATCGGAATGGAAGAAAAATTCGAGATTGAAACAAAACTGCTCGGTAATTTTAACGTGGCGAATATTCTCGCCGCGGTCGCGCTTGCGCTCGCGCTGAAAATTCGACCGAGCGTGATTCGAAAAGTTTTTAGAAAACTCAAACCGCTGCCGGGTCGGCTGGAACCGATCGAAGCGAAACAGCCATTTCGAGTGATTGTCGATTTCGCGCATACTCCCGATGCGCTCGAAAAATTGTTGCGGACTTTCCGCGCCGTGACGGAGGGACGGGTGTGGCTTGTTTTCGGCGCGACCGGCGAGCGCGACCGCGCGAAACGACCGATCATGGGAGCGATCGCGAGCCGCCTCGCAGATGAAATCGTGCTGACTTCAGATGATCCATTCGATGAAAATGCTGAGAAAATAATTTTTGAGGTGCGCGAGGGAATTCCACGAAAAGAGGGCGAGGGATTTTTGAGTGAAGTCGATCGAAAAAAAGCGATTCGTTTCGCGCTCGAAAACGCGCAAAAAAACGACACTGTTCTGATCACGGGAAAGGGTTGCGAGCAATTTCAGGTCGTGGGAAATCGAAAAATTCCGTGGGATGACCGGCAGATTGCGAGGAAGATTTTGGAAAAGCGATTCACAAAATTACCTCATAAAAAACGGTAAAAGCGCGGTCGAAAGCAACGCCAGCACCACGATGATCACGAAGATTTTTTGGGTGAATTTCTTTTTCATGCGAGAATATTTTTAACAATCGAATCTCCCATCTCAGCAGTGGAAACTTTTTGCTCGCCGGCAGAACCGGTGAAAATGTCCGCGGTTCGCAGACCGTTTTCGAGAGTTTTGAGAATCGCATTTTCAATCGCAGAAGTTGCATCTCCCTCCTCGAAACTCATCTCAAGCATCATCCCCACACATCGAATTTGCGCGATGGGATTCGCGATTCCTTTTCCGGCAATATTGGGAGCCGAACCGCCCATCGG
>Ga0180007_10007016_pt1 | contig 10803 bp, 12 predicted proteins | sample MM_PC_MetaG_FD_121122 | JGI IMG/M metagenome (GOLD analysis project Ga0180007, IMG submission 121122) | Groundwater microbial communities from the Aspo Hard Rock Laboratory (HRL) deep subsurface site, Sweden - MM_PC_MetaG | ecosystem: Environmental > Aquatic > Deep subsurface > Groundwater...
TTCGCCAAAATGGTAATACCTCTCTCCCTTTCCTGATCAGTAGAATCCATTATTAGATCTTGGGACATAATAGGTTCATTTTCTCTAAAAGCTTTGGACTGCTTCAACAAACCATCAACAATAGTGGTTTTCCCATGATCTACATGTGCAATTATTGCTACATTTCGTATTTTCATAAATATATTTACCAGGTAACAGGTTAGAAGTATACAGCTTAATCTCGAAAAACCCTAAAAAGGAGTAATGGGAAAGGATAAGGAACGAAGATATAAAATGAGGATTACTTCACAAACCAAGCTCTGAATAAGCATCTAAATTCTTTTTGTATTCCTCCATAATACCCGATGAAAGACTAACTAGTTTATTACCTATAACTAACATTAATACCAAAGGTATAAGCGTAAGTATAAGTGAAATATAGGCTATTTTTCTATCTTTTAGCTCAGCACTTCTAAAATATTTAAAAAACCAGAGGAACCCAAGTGGAGAAAGAAAGAAGCTAACCAAATAGATTTTTATTTCTTTCACTAAATAATTATAACTCCAAAAGATATCTAGACAAACTCGAACTGATATACTAAGGAAATGGATGGCGAGTTTTCATATCTGGAGTGGAACAAAAATGTAAACAGAACTCTTTTGTGTATCCACGGATATGCGGACAATGCAAACAAATTTGAGAAACTAGTTAAACTACTAGATTCGAAATATAGGGTTATTTCATTAAACTTACCTATGGTATCGAGCACAAACGACATACTAACTATTCAAAAATTAGGCGCTTTCGTAAAAAAGCTTTGTGTTTTGCATAACATAAAACCAGATGTTGTTTTAGGTTTTTCACTAGGTGGTGTAGTAGCTCTAGAATACTGTCATCAAACTCAAGAAACTAAAAAACAACTTATAATGCTAAACTCATTGCCTAAACTATTTCCTCCGTGGCCAATTTTGTTTAAAATATATAAATTAATAAAGCCACTACTTCTACATAAAACCGCTTTATTTTTAATATCAAGAATATGGATATCCAAAACTTCATCGGAATTACCTACAAAACTTAAAAAGAAAAATTACAAATCTATACTTGGAACAGCAATTAATGCTTTAACGTATGACGGTTTAGATACGCTAAACAAATTACCTTTGCATAAAAAAATTATTTTGTTTGATGACGACGCATTGATAAATCCTAAAAGATATAAAAAGCTTATTAACAACATCGGTTGTGAGATTCTTATCATTAAAAATGGGGGACACGCAGTTAAACAAGATTATTGGGTTAAAGTAAGTAAACTAATATAGAAAAACTTAGTATAATAATTACATGAGTAATAGATTGGTAACAGTCTTGGTAGGTGTTTTACTCGTGAGTGTATTTGGAAGTGGTGTAACGTACGCGTCTGATGAATACATTGAAGGTAAAATTGTAGAAATTATAGAGGAAAAAAATGTAGAGGTAGGTGGAATTCAACAAGTATTTCAGAAGGTTAGGGTTAGACTGAACTGTGCTGATAATACAAAAAAGATAATTGAAACGGATAACAACGCCATGCAGTCTCCAAAACCGAAATCTTTCAATGTAAATGATAAAGTTGTTCTCTTAAAAACAAATATAGCTGGCGAAGAATACTATATAATAACAGACTTCGTGAGAAGGGGAGCGCTTGTTTGGCTGTTTTTACTATTTATCTTTTTAACCGTTTTAGTAGGGAAAAAACAGGGACTCTATTCCATACTAGGCACGGGATTTTCTTTTCTTCTTATATTTAAAATAGTGCTCCCAAACATATCTAATGGAGCCAATCCTGTATTAATAATACTACTATCATCAATACTTATAATTCCAGTAACCTTTTATCTTTCACATGGAATTAGTAAAAAAACGCACGTGGCAATTGCTGGAACATTTCTATCTCTCGTAATAACGTCTATTCTCGCATTAATTTTTGTAAAATTATCTAAACTAAGTGGGTTTTCATCCGACGAGGCCATGTTCCTTCAACTTGGGGGCGAAAATATAGTAAACATACGCAACCTTTTGTTAAGTGGAATTATCATTGGTACTCTTGGGATACTTGACGACGTAACAATTTCTCAAGCAGCAATCGTTTACCAACTTAAAAAGATAAACTCGCAACTGAGTCCGTGGGAGATATTTGAAAAGTCTATGAGTATAGGAAAAGATCATATATCATCTATGATTAATACCCTAATATTAGTTTACGCAGGCGCCTCCTTTCCACTTCTACTAATGTTCACAAACAGTACCTACACATTTCCTCAAGTCATAAACTACGAAATAATCGCCGAAGAGATTGTTAGAACTTTAGTGGGAAGTATAGGATTAGTGCTTGCTGTACCTATAACCACATTGCTAGCGACACGGTATATAGATTAAATCAAACCAGTAAGTACTACAAAACCCATACCTAACATCACAAGGCCAGCAACAAGATGCAATGTTTTCAGATGTTTTTTTCGTATATCTTCTGCTTTAGCGGGATCGAAGCCCTTATATACAGCCCACGATATTAGAACCATGGGAGATACAAAAATTAAATTGTAGAGAACAAGATAAAATATTGCTCTGATTTGGAGAGCCTTTTTCGCCAACATGCCTAATATAACGATATAAGGACCGCTGGTACATGGTAGTAAAAATAAACTTACCAAAAATCCTATACCAAAAGCTCCGTACGGGGTTGTCACAGAATTTATAAGACTTTTAAGCTTAGGGCGCCATGACACTGGAACTTCCATTAGAAACCCCTTACCATACCATAACCAGTCCTTGAGGTTAAACAAACCTAGGAAAATTGCTAACCAACCTATTGTTTTATAAAACACACCAGATAAACCACCAACCTCCAGAGCCTTGTACAACCCCAAACCCATCAACAAATACGAAATAAATATCGAGGAAGCAAAGGCAGCACCTGATTTAAGAGCCTTTTTACTATCACCACCAACTAATATAGTTGTCATCAATACTATAAGTACAGCGAAAGCACACGGGTTTATAGCATCCACCAAGCTTGCGGCTATAACTACAGGAAACGTCAAATCCATAAATTTATCCTCTTTTTCAACTCTGGTTACCTTCCCTTCAGAAGGACTACCTAAAAGTTTATTGGCTTCATTCATAAAATTTGAAATTATTTGTGTATCTCCAATCAAAACTGTGGTTCCAATAACAACTGTAGGCACGCCTCTTTGGCTGTCAGGAACATTTAAAGCCTCCATAACATTTGTATAAAGCACCGCATTGTCACGATCGGAATACACTTCTTTCTTTTCGATAGGGTACTTAGTAAACAAATTATTATCTTCAAAAAAATTCTCTACCTGTACGCAATGAGGACACCCTCTGCCATAAAAAAAGTAAATATTTGATGCGCCATACACATCGCCTAATTTTGAAAAAGCCAATAACAAAAATAAAACACTGTACAAATTTATCTTCACATTAGTATTTTACTGATTTATCAATTAGGATTCAACTTCTATTTTTATAGCCTTTCCATTAATTATTCCATCAGCAATTTTCTTGTACACCTTATCTAAAGTTCTAGCAAAGGTTGATTGCGATATTCCCATACTTTCTGCAGCTTTTATTTGTTCAAGACCATCTATATCATGTAGTTTTAAAGCCTCTAATTCATCAGGAAATATAACTACTTCCTTTAACATTCTCATAGGAACACCCTGCGGCTTGAAATAATGAACACTAGGTTCGAAACATAAATGGCGACGCATTCTTGGTCTAGACATAAATATCCTTTTCTAACTAAATGATGTTAAAATACAAATACGAGAACCCCCCACCCAGCGCATTGTTAGAGGCTAGGGTAGGGGATCTTTTTTACTTTTCCTCGCTTAGCAACGTTGCTTCTTCTTCTCTAACAGCCTTCAATTCCTCTTCTAACGCTTTTCTGTAGTCTGCAATAGACTTTTTTTGACTTGCTTTAGATCGAAACCAATTTCCAAAACCAAAGCATCTTCCCATCCTGCCACCAGTCATTGGACCTGCACCAGAAGGACCTGTTCCATCAAATCTTGGCATTTTTATCACCCCCTTAAATACAACTAACTATGAATATATACCCATAATATACGGGGAAACGCAAGAAGTCAATTATGAAAGAGGACAGTCCTCTATAGAGGACTGTCCTCTTTTAATAGAATTGCATTGATTTAACCCGTGCTATGGGGTATGATGTACCCTAGAAATCTTTTTATCCGTGCCTAAATAAGGCAATTACCCAAAAAAAGGAGAAATGAAATGGAGCTTTGGAAAATCTTGCTTATAGTGGCAGTCGTCGGTGTAGTTGTGTACTTCTGTCTCCGCAATCGGGATGGTTGGAAACGAAGTTTGAAGCGGGCTGGCTGGAAACAAGCCACGGAGACTCTGTTTGAATACCCCGATGGAGAGCGTATCTTAATTGAAACAAAAGTCATAGCACCTGATGGGACTGATATGGGTGTTATGCGTTTCTTTGCGGTAGCTACAGGCCAGTATCAAACCTCAAACGACGGAACAACAAGACGCAAGTGGGTTGACGCTGACACTGACCTTGGCGCTGACCTTGGGAACACGCGCCAGATCTGGTTAGATGATGGAAGTATAGGTAAATTCTAACCGTAACCAAATGTATTGCAAAAGCAAACGCCTTGGGTTTCCCAAAAGAACCTCCGGGCGTTTTTCTTTTTATAAATAGAAAAAGAGGACAGTCCTCTATAGAGGACTGTCCTCTTTTAATCTTTTAGCTTATGTTATTATTTACACATGGTTGATGTAAGCGTATTCAAGAAAAATGGGAAAATATTGATGCTGGCTTTAGATCACAGGGGATCTTTAAAAAAACTTTTAAGACCACATGATCCAGAAAGTACATCTTCCAGAGAAATGGTTGATTTTAAAAAAGCTATATTGTCAACTGTGGGAAAACAAGCTTCTGGTGTTTTACTAGACATTAACTATGGAATAGACGCATATAAACAACTGAACTCTACTATGCCCGCCGTGTTTGCTATAGATAAAAGTGGATACGTGGGCTCTGAATCGGAACGCATAACTGAAGTTGCCTATACAGCAGGGGATCTTAAAAATCTAGGTGCTCTCGGAACCAAACTTCTAGTGCAGGTGAATCCAACTAAAAGAAGTTTCGAAACGCAGTTAGAGGTTGCTAAAAAAGTATTAGACGATGCACATGCAAACGAATTGCCCCTGTTTTTAGAGTTTGTAAATTACGATATGGAACCACAGGTACCAGAAACTTTAAAACTATTTTTGGAGGCGGGAATAAACCCAGACGTGTACAAACTAGAATACCCAGGAAATCTAGAAAAATCTATGGAGGTCACAAACATGCTTGGTAATATACCCTGGATTTTACTTACAAAAGGAGTGGATTTCCCCGAGTTTAAGGAAAGGTTGACCACATCGATCAAGGGAGGATGTAGTGGATTTCTAGCGGGCAGGGCTTTGTGGAAAGAATTACCAACCGTAGCAGACAAACAACTCTTCTTAGACGAAACCTTACCTACGAGGTTTAAAGAAATAGTAGAGATATGTTCTTAACACACTATTTTTGAACTATCTAGAGTATCTCGCAATTAACTTTTTGCTTTTTTCTGTTCGCATCTGTTCTATTAACCTACCTACGGTAGAAACAACCATTACACTCTCCTCATTACCCTTTTCGGTTTTAACTAGCTTTTTCAACTGCTCGTTAGAATAACCTGCCGCTATGAAACCCAGCCTAGTAGCTAACTGAGCCATTCTAGGGTTTGTACTGCCAACTAACGCAGTATTTGTATATACATTTTTATCTTCAAAGAAAGACACTAGACCTCTGATTCCTGACAAACCCATTTCTATAATAGAAAATGCATTATTATCTCCAGCATATTCTGTATTGTCATGCGGTATGAAATGCAACTGGTAATAAGAATCCTTGTTTACGTTATCGAAAAGTTCCTTCAGCTTTTGTACCTCTGTTTCGTCGAAACCTCCATAACCATCAAAATCCTCCTTAAAAGCTACAACTCCGTTTGATGCAAATACCTCGTCTGAGTCTGTATACTCCTTACCCTTACCTACTGCCCATTTAGGAATAGTGTAAAATGTATCACTTTCTACAAAATCACATCCCTCTTGATTACGTGGTTTTATCTCTCTTACAAGTTCACTTAACCAGGGAGCGGAATCTTCTATACCACTATTGTCAAACACAACTAATAACAGCTCATTTGCAAATTGCGGTTTTTTTGTTGCTTCTTTTATTATTGGCACAATCCCGGGATAGATTGGTTCCCCTCCATCTAAAAAGTGTATACATCTATAGTATATATCTTCCGCATACCTGGAATTGCCATACTCAGTAGCATCCTCTATAAGTTCTATTGTTTTATCCCTTGCAAGACCTTTCTCCCCTACATAATCAGAGGGCAGTGTCATGGTTTCTAGGGCAAACTTCTCTAGATATGCAACTCCGCCTGTAGTAGGATTAACTCTTTCTGGCGAGTATCTTGCCCCTTCAATAACTTCCTGTATATACTTTTTGATGCTTTTTTTCTCAATGAGGACATTTCTTTGTTCCTTGGTTATTTGTTCGTCGCTGAGTAATTCAACTCTGGATGTTATACGATCGTCTATGTACGTTAATTGTTTTATGGATACTGGTTTATCCTTTGGTAGATTTTCAAGCACTTCCACAACAGCATTATATGAACTAACAATGGCGTTCTCATCTAATACACCAATTTTCTCTAAGGCTCGTTTTAAACCAACCATTGGCCTAGCACCGCGAACTATAGTGAATGCTCTTATCAGACCAGGCTCGTCTTCAGCAGATAATTCCAATCTGCTACTTACAGCACACGCTTTTCCCAAAAGATATTTATCCTCTATAGAAATAGCATCAAAATCATATCCTATGCCGTTAATGATCTGCATTGTGACGTCATGTAACGCCTCGTTACTGTAACTCTCTAGTAGCTTTTCGAAATAAACATCCTTGTAAATTTCCATAGGAACTTCTGAAACTCGGTCTATTACAGGCATTCTGTCTGGAGAAAGTTCGTTTAAACTCACACACAAAGTATAGCAGAATACGTTAAATTGTGGTTTCCAGATTGGGCTCCATAAGCTTGCTAACTGGAATAAGTTCAACCTCTACATTGAACGAATACCCAAATTCTATTTCCAAAGCCTTTGTCAATTCCTCAACATAAGAAAACCTAATAGGGGAGTCTTCGTATACTCTAAGGGTAAGCAAAATATCCACTTGAACCACAGCACCGTCTTTATCTGTAGAAAAAGTTATTTTCGTTGACTCTATCTTTGCCGAAGTATTTAAATACTTTACCCACGAATTAACAAAGGTCTGAACATCTCTTTTCAGAGCTACCCGCTTTGTCTCAGCCTCAGGCTGTAAGCTAACTATATTTATCAAGCTCATGTCTAAACTAACCTCACTCTCTGTTATATTTTGCAACCTGTCTAGAAGATACTCTTTATTCTTTTCGGTCATAGCAACATCCTCCGAAAGATATACGAGAACACTAATATTTATTTTCTCTACACTAAATTCAACATTCACATTCTCAACTTTTGATTTTTCATCTATCAACTTCATTTCCTGAACCAACGTCTTAGTTACTGAGTTACTAATACTATTTTGCTTGACGGTCTCTTTTAAATAAACAGAAAGAGGCATCGACAAAAGCAACATTAATACTCCAGATAGCACAACCCCGATTCTGAACCTTTTCTTCTCAACAAATTTTTGCGGGCGAACGCCAAGTAAATAAAATATTAAAACTCCAACAAATATAATCGCTCCAACATTAGTGCTATATAAAAGAAATGATTTGAAAACAATTTTTCCAGTAAAATATGCCATACCTACCCCGGACACACACAAAGGTGGAAGTAATGAAATAGATATAGCTACTCCTGTAGCGGATGATGAAATTGAAGGAAAGTACAGAGCTAAAACGCCCATAACACTTACAGAAAGGGCAACAAATAAATCCATAAGGTCTGGGTTGATTCTAGTTTGAATTTCGGATGAAATTACGTTCGGCGGAACAACAGAAGTAATAGCAGCACTAACCATAAGTACAAGTAAAGTACTAACAATCAAAGAAATTACAGAGTTTTTTAACATATTACGTTTGGTAGTTATAATCCCAAGAGCCACTCCTGTAACTGGCCAGAATAATGGAGATAACAACATGGCTCCGATAACGACAATATTGTTATCATCTAGAAGACCAAGTGTAGTGATTACTGTAGATAATATAAGTTGTACTAAATACTGGCTGGTAAATTTTGATTGACGGGAGACCTCGTCAAATAAGAGCCTGTTATATACTTTGCTGTTTTTTACCTCAAACATGGGAAAGCATTAATCTAAAGATCGTATGACTTCCTGCTCAAATGCTCTAGATGAGTGTAGCCTATTGTGTAAGTGCAGATAGTATCCAAAAAGAACGAACGCTAGGCTAACCATAATTAATGGCGGGTATGGAAAACCAGCTGTCTCTGGAACTGGAACTTCTGTAGCTGGATCATCGACTGTACCCTCTGGTGTTACCTGTCCAGCATGTAAAGTGAATGAAATTATATCTCCACCAGAACTTATAACAACTAAGTGATCTCCTTCTGGAATATTTTGGGAGGAATATATCCAAACACCGCTGTCCGAAGTAGTAACGGTTACCTCAGTATCATCTATCTTTATGACTACAGATGCTCCAGCAGGAGCAACTCCCTCTAGGGTTGGATTCGTACCCGCGTACCACCACTCACTATAACTTTTGCCGTCTGTGCTTATAGAACCTATTTTAGAAAGTGAAAGTCCTGCGCTGTAAACAATACCAGAAAACAGGACAACCGAAAAAAGACCTACAAAGTATTTTCTCATGCTCTAAGTTTAACACACTTAATATCTAATTAATAAAAATTTGGTATGGTTATATATAGTATGTTGAAAGTTACCCACATCACACTTGATAATGGACTGAAGGTAGTGGTTTCTCCAACCGAAAACCCAAGTGTCGTTTGCTGTCTTAGGGGATTTGGAGGAAGCAATTACGAACATAAAAATGAAATAGGCACAGCACACACCTTGGAACACCTAATAACCTACGGGACAGCAAACTTTCCAAACAAATACGAATATAGAAATCTAGTTACCGAAAAAGGTGGAAAAATAACTGGAACAACCGACAGAGAAGACGTAGCCTTTCTAACTAAAACCTTACTTAGTGATTATAAAAAAGGCTTGCTGTTTTTATCCGAGATATTCAAAGATCCTCTATTCAACGTAAACGATTTAAAAATAGTAAAAGAAAATATCAAGCATGAAATATTACTAAATAGGGAAATACCATCAAACCACTTACTCAGATGTTCATATAAAATACTGTACCCAAAGCAAAGATTCGAGATTTTAAATACGGGATTCATAAAACACGTCAACCAACAAAGCGTTAAAAAAATTTATACTTTCTATAAAAGATTGTACCATCCACAAAATTTCGCCTTGGCCATTTGTGGAAATGTACAAATAGACGAAATAGTAGAATACTTGAGTGAATTATTACCAAATGAAATAACTGGCAAACCTGCTATTACAAAATTCCACAGAAAAACTCGCGCATTTGCACAACAAACTTTAATTAGAGATTTGAAACAGCTTCATATAAAAATAGACTACTATGGATATAAATCCTCCCAAAAGGAAAAATATGCAGCGTATTTTATCGCCAAAGTTCTAGAAACCAGACTAAAAAAAGAACTGAGCTATAAACAACAAATCCCAACATATGTTCTCCAAACCTCATCTTTTTCAACTAACACATATGGGGTCTTTTCAACATACATAGCCATAAAAATAGCAGATTACGCAAAATTCGTAAAATATTATTGCATGATAATTGACAAACTTTCGAATAAGGAAATATACATGGAGGAGTTTATAAAACTAAAACATAAAATATATGCCAACATAATATTTGAACTCGAAAAAACATCACGAAGAGCAAGCTTTTTATCCGAGTTGTATTTGCACGAGCAAGTCACGCGAGACCTCAATAAAGAAGTTTCGAACTACAGAAATATTTCTCTTGATAAAATAGGAAAGGTTCTGAAAGAACTGTTTACACAAAAACCTAAAGTTTCGATTCTTGGAAATGGGTTGACGGCAATAGAAAACGAACGGATATGGAAAACTTATTTACACTTAGATATATAAACAACCGGATATTCTTTCGAACCAAACACTTTATCAAGTGTTCCACAGCCATAATTATCAGGTCTAATCCTCGAGGCATCTATTGAATAAACTAAATAATCACTACGAGAAGTTACATATCTAGAAATCTCGCCTTTGTAATAGCAAGAAAAAGAGGAATATCCATTAGGCACAGAGGTTACGATATTTCTACCTTTCTCGTTTAAATATAGTGCCGCCTGTGCAAAGTATTCTCCACTGTTATCATACACTCCCATATCTAAAGCACGTTTAGTTCCCCCAAAAATAGGCGAGTAGTAAGCCGAGTAAACAGGAAAATATATAAAACTTACAAATATGAAATAACCACATACCATTAGTAGAATTTTTTTAATTATATTTTTCGGAAAAGATGCCAAGATTATGCTAGATAACAAAATAATGTAGGGAAACATAACAACTGCGTACCTATCGATTTTTTGTTGTGAAATAGTTAAAACTATAAAATATAGAAATAATGTGTAGTAAATGATTTTTGATTCTGATTTTTTTAAAGAAA
>Ga0180007_10007017_pt1 | contig 10802 bp, 8 predicted proteins | sample MM_PC_MetaG_FD_121122 | JGI IMG/M metagenome (GOLD analysis project Ga0180007, IMG submission 121122) | Groundwater microbial communities from the Aspo Hard Rock Laboratory (HRL) deep subsurface site, Sweden - MM_PC_MetaG | ecosystem: Environmental > Aquatic > Deep subsurface > Groundwater...
GGCCTTCGGTAAATTCTTCGAAAATAGCTTTAAAACATCTTCTATTGCAATCATTCTAGTTTGATTGTTAAGATATTCAGAATAGGAGCTCCACTTATAATCTTCTGGTAGTTTTACCAACCTGGCTTTGAGGGGATTATTATGGATATAACGGATTGCTGCTAATAAATATGGTTCACCTTCTACAACTTCACTCTTGAATCTATCTTGAAAGAGATGGCCACTCTGTTGGTATTTTTTATTAAAATATATTGCGTAAACAGTATTAATTCTTTTCATTATATGAGAAATATTATCTTTATTCTCTTTTAAGATTAAATGTAAATGATTATCCATCAGGCAATAAGCATAGAGGATAAATTCATTATCCTTCTTCTTGTTGGTTAAAGTATATAAAAATTTTTGCCGATCTTTATCATCAAGAAAAATATCTCTTCCAGAATTACCTCTAAGCATAATATGATAAATCTGGCTTGAGCTTAATATTCTCTTCTGTCTAGACATATTATTTACCCCACAGCTTTTTTATTATACCTTCGATTTAAAACCTTGTCAAAGGACCGTCCCCTGACAAGTCCCCTGGTAAATTACTATTCAACTATGTGATATGCTATAATTCTAACATAGATATACTTTATTGAAAAAGTTTTTCAACATATTAAAATATAGAATAGACATGAGGTAAATATTATTAAATGAAAAATTTAGAAAACGAGAAAAATGCTTTAAAAACACAAGCCCATTCACTTAAATCTCAGACCTTGGGTGAGGAAATTGCCAACAGTATTACTCATGGTATCGGAGCAGGTTTAAGTATTGCTGCTCTGGTAATTTTAGCAGTTCTTGCCAGCAGACGCGGTGATGCCTGGAGAATAGTGAGTTTCAGTATATACGGAGCTACACTTATTTTGCTTTATCTCTCTTCCACCCTTTACCATAGCTTTGTAAACTCAAAGATAAAGAATTTTTTCAGAATTCTGGACCATTCAGCAATCTATCTTCTTATTGCAGGCACCTACACACCTGTTACCCTTACACTTATGAGAGGAGCTTGGGGATGGACTCTCTTTGGGCTTGCCTGGGCAATGGCAATAGGAGGAATTATTATCACCGCACTCCTTCTGGATAAACTTAAAGCTTTATTGGTATTATCTTATGTAGTTATGGGATTACTTGTGGTTATTGCCATAAAGCCAATGATACAGATGGTTCCCAAGGGAATGATTGCCTGGCTTCTTATCGGAGGAGCTTGCTATATTTTAGGAATAATATTTTATTTATGGAAAAGATTGCCTTACCACCACCCCATCTGGCATCTATTTGTTTTAGGCGGAAGCATTTCTCATTTTTTGGGTATATTATTCTATCTCACTTAAAAACTCTTTTATCAAAGAAGTTTGTCAAGGAACAGTCCTTTGACAAACTTCTTGACAATGTTAAACTTTGTCAAAGGACCGTCCCTCAACAAATATTAAAGAGTTCATTTATTTAAAAATTTCGTTTTTAACACACTTCACCACTTTGTCCACAAAAGTCTTGTCTATTTTGCCCACTAATGAAGGGGTTTCAAATATTCGTTCAGGTAAACGATAATTATCTAAAGAAAATCCTTCCTGAATTTTAAAATTATATTTTTCTCGATGTATTTCCTTCCCAATATTAAGAAGATCGTCAGAAGTGATATCATATCCAGCAGAATAAAGAGCCTGAGTGATAATATCTGCTCCATAAATCCCTCGGGCAAAGAAGCATACTACCAGACTGGAGAGGATCTGACGCCAGCGTTCCTCATTTAACAATTCTTTAGCCAATTTTTCGGGAGTAGTTTTTTCTTTGGCCAAAATCTTCTGGTCTATACTGTATCCGCCATTATCCAGATGACTGTGCCTTGCCCCAACCAGAAGGCCGATGTGAGCAGCCGGACCGGTATGGTATCCAGCCATTTCATTTCCACCAAAGGCAAGGGCGAAGTCTTCTCCTCCGTATTGTTGGGCAGCATATTCGACTCCCCGGGCCAGGGCCTGATAGAATTGGTTCGGTTGTTTAAAAATAAATTGCACTGCCTTAATAAAAGAGGAATAGTTTCCCCAGTTAAATTTGATGCCATTAGTATCTTTTTCAGAAATAATCCCTCTCTCCTGGGCCTCTGTAGCCCAGGCCAAAATTACCCCGCTACTCATAGAATCCAGGCCTAATCTTTCTATCTGGTCAATCAGTTTTAAGAGTCCTTCAGCATCAGATATACCAAGCATTGACCCCAGGGCATAAATAGGTTCATAATCATAAGAAATCATGGATGTTTTGTAGAAATATGATTCATCCTCATAAGGCTCCCTGAGCGCAGCAATATGAATACAGCCTACCGGGCAGTGAGAACAGGCCAGCCGTCGGCCTAAATATCCCTCGGCCAGCTTCTCTCCGGATATATTCAAGGCTCCTTCAAATTTCGCTTCTTTAAGATTACGAGTAGGAAGTCCACCCAATTCATTTAAGGGGAGGATATTCTCGGCAGTACCGAGGTCATGGTATTTCTTCATCACCGGTGAGGAAGTTGCTGCCTTATAGATATGGTCATATATCTTCCGATATTGGGTTTTATCCCTGGTAGGAAGAGAATGTTTACCGGATATTACTACTGCCTTCAATTTTTTACTGCCAAACACCGCTCCCAGACCTAATCTGCCAAAATGCCGGTAAGTTTCAGTAGTAACACAGGCATAAGGAATTAACTTCTCCCCTGCTCCGCCTATCCGCATTATGGTCCTTAATCCGCTCGCTGGTTCGTTTTGTCGGATAATTCTTCCTACCGTAAAACTGTTAGTCATCCCCCATAGGGCGGAAGCATCCCTGAAATAGATTCGGTCACCATGAATGGCTAAATATAAAGGAGTGGAAGTTGCTCCCTTTATTACCATTGCCCCGTATCCGGCTAAACGAAGAGCTACCGCACTCCGCCCTCCACAGTGACTCTCTCCCAGATTACCGGTATGAGGGGATTTAAACATAGCTACGGTCTTTGAGGCCAGAGGGAATAGACCGGTCAAGGGGCCCACCGCAAATATAATAGGATTTTCCGGACCTAAAGGGTCACTGCCAGCGGGACATTCTTCTTTAAGAAGTTGGATAGCTACTCCCGCGCCCCCTAAATATTTTTCGAAAATATCTTCTCTTCTTTCTACCCAATATTTCTTCTGAGAAAGATCTATATAAAGAACATTGGCCAGAAGATCATTTTTAAACATTTTAAGAGCCCCCTTTCTCTAATTCCAGCACCTCATGAGGACAGAATTTCGCACAATAACCGCAATAGGTGCAGACCATCGGCTTGTTAATTTCATCATCCCAAAATATGGCTCCTATAATACAGGCATCTTTACAGTAACCGCATCCTATACATTTGGTAATATCCAACTTTACCCCTCCGCCTTCTTTGGGGACTAAGGCATTAGTAGGGCATACTCTGGCACAGGGTGGGTCAGAACAGGCCCGACAGACCACTACGATAAATCCTCGTTCCATCCCCCCGGCAGACCTTATCCCTATACTGGATCTGGCTAAACCCGCTTCACCTTTTCGCCGGGCACAGGCAAACATACAACTCTGACAGCCAATACATTTATCTACATCTTTTACTGTTAATCTCATAATTTCCTCCTTATTTTAAAATGGAGTCAGTTCTATTTTATAATTGTAACCCAAAAGTACACAAAATAGTAAGGGGCACGATGCATCGTGCCCACAGGAGAAATTAAGTAATAATGTGGCGAGGGCACAATTCATTGTGCCCCTACAACATAAAAATAATCAATCTTATTTCCAACGCGATACGCGATACGCAATACGAGATATAATCTGTTGAAAATATTTTTTGGCTTTTTGGAAAATAACCATTTTATATTATTCTAACATAAACATTATTATAAACATAGATATTGATAATCCTGCCCCAGCATAAAACGCTCCACCTATTCCCCAAACGCCTATAACCAGCCCTATCAAAAACGGACCCAGAGTTTGACCCACTCGAAAAGTCATCCCACTTATAGACATAAAAGTAGCCCGGTATTTCAGAGGTGCCGCCCCTGCAAAGAGGGCTTGAATAACAGGAATACTCATACCATGAGCAATCCCAAAAATAAGAACAGGAATAAAAAATAGTTCAAGCCGAGGGATAAGAGGAATAATCGATAAAGCAAGGGCATAGAGAATAAAAGATATTTTCATAATAATTTTCTTTGAAAAGAGCTTGATAATTTTACCCAGTTGGGAAGAGGTAAAGGCAGCGATAAGAGATACACCAGCCATAATCAAACCGATAATAAGGGGGGATGCAGCAAATGAATTTCCCAGTAAAAGTGGAAAATAGGTCATATATGAGCCAAAAAGCATAACAAAGATAATAATACCAATAACTAACAGTCCGACAACCTGGCGATTTCTTAATTTTTTCCAGACGATATTCAGATGTTCTCTAATATGCACTTCATTTTCAGGTTCCGGAGTTTTTAGATTGAATAATACCAAAAATCCTATTGGAACAGCTATTACAGGTAAGATAAAAGGATAATGCCAGCCCATCATCGCCAGAGCTCCGCCAATAGCCGGATAACCTGCAGAGCCTATACTTCGAACACTGGAATTGTAGCCCATTGCGGTTATAAGTTCTTTTTTGGAATAAAGATCTCCGATAATAGTAACAGTTAAAGAGCCCAGGGGAGCTGCCCCTATCCCTTGAATTAAACGCAATATCAGCAATAGCTTAAAATCACGTACAAAAAAACACAATCCTCCAGCTATGCCAAATAACATTAGAGAGGGAATAATTATCTTCTTCCTGCCCCATCGGTCGGCGATCACCCCTAAAAAAGGGGTTAACAGAATGCCGGGAAAAGAAAAAACAGCAATTAAAAGCCCGACATCCTTGGCTGATATATTTAACTCCTTAACTATTTTGGGAAAGGCAGGAGTAATACTGGATACTCCCATAATATAAGTCAGGGTTATCCCAAATATAATCTGCAGGTTAGTATCCAGATAGATTTTTCTCTTACTTTTTCTTTTTTCTTTTTTATTAGATTTCATAAAAGATAAATTATCCTATTTCTTTAAATTTTCCATTCCTGGAGATATCTTTTTTGATCAGGGGTAAGTTCATCAATCCCTACCCCCGAAGCTTCTAACATTAACCGGGCTACCTGTTGGTCTATCTCTTCCGGAACCTTGTAAAGCTTATTTTCTAATTCTTTATAATGGTCATTGATATGCTTTATGGAAAGAGCTTGTAAGGCAAAGGATAAATCCATAATCTCCACCGGGTGACCATCTCCGGCAGAAATATTAACCAGAGTCCCTTGAGCCAATAAATAGATTCTTCGGCCATCTTTTAAAATATATTCATCGATGTTTTTTCTCACTTCGCTTTTCTTTTCTACAGCTAAATCTTCTAAATCTCTTTTGGAAATTTCTACATCGAAATGCCCCGCATTGGATAGGATAGCTTTATCTTTCATCTTCTCCATATGTTTTTTTGCTAATACATCTTTATTTCCAGTAGCAGTAATAAATATATCTGCATAGGGGACTGCCTCTTCTAATTTCATAACCCTAAAACCATCCATCCGTGCCTCGATAGCTCGGATAGGATTTATTTCCGTAATTATTATTTCCGCACCTAATCCCTGCCCTCGGGAGGCAATGCCCTTACCACACCAACCATATCCTATTACTACCACAGTCTTACCGGCAATATTAAGATTGGTAGTCCTCATAATAGCATCCCAGACTGACTGGCCAGTGCCATAGCGATTATCAAAGAGATATTTCATATAGGCATCATTTACCCTTATCACCGGAAAGGCAAGTTGACCTTCTCTTTCCAGGGCTTGCAGCCTGATTACCCCGGAAGTAGTCTCTTCTGCTGCACCTAAAACATTTCTCTGTAATTCTTTTCTTTCGGTAGAAACTATAGAAACCAATTCTGCCCCATCATCTATGATAAGATGGGGTTTAATGTCCAAGACCCGATTTAAATAATATCTGAACTTATTATCGGAGACACCATATTGGGCATACACCTTTACCCCTTCTTCTGCCAAAGCTGCTGTTACTTCATCCTTGGTAGAGTAGGGATTGCTCCCCGTAACTGCTACCTCTGCCCCTCCGCTCCTCATCACCAGGGCCAGATAAGCAGTCTTGGCCTCCAGATGAACACTTATGGCTATCCTCTTATTCTGAAAAGGTCTTTCTTTAAGAAACTGATTTTTTAGGGTATTTAAAATGGGCATATGTTCACTGACCCAATTAATCTTTTTTCTCCCCTCAGCAGCCAGGGAAATATCTCTTATCTCATAATCAGAATTCATATTATCTTTACCTCCTCACTTTAGATTGCTAAATTAATTAAAACAATGAATTTTCTACTATTCTTCTCCTTTTTCATAGGGTACTCCTATAGAAGCTGGAGGGTGGGCTCTCCCCACAAAACCAGCCAGAACTACTAAACTTAATACAAAAGGAATTATCAGAAAAAACTCCGAAGGAAGATTAATTATCCCTATCCCCTGCAGGCTCTCCTGTAAGGCATCGGCAAATCCAAAGAACAAAGTAGAGCCTAATACCCCCAGTGGAGTCCATTTACCAAAAATTAAAGCGGCTAAGGCGATATAGCCTCTCCCGGCGGTCATCCTCTCGGCAAAGAAGGAGAGGTCCCCTAAGGACAGAGAAGCCCCGGCTAATCCAGCTAAAATTCCGCTGATGCTTACTCCTAAATAACGAATTTTATACACATTAATCCCTAAGCTATCGGCCGCTAAAGGATGTTCCCCTACCGCCCTCATATGCAATCCTTTAGAAGTTTTATAAAAGAATATATGTAATAAAAAGGCCAAAATAAAACTGAAATAAACAAAGATATGATGAGAACTTATAATCTCCCCTAATACCGGGATATCCTTAATGAAGGGGAGAGAAATAATCTCTATCTTGGGGACAATGGGGGAATTCCCCGGCTTTTCAAAGATAGTCTCTAACAAAAAACCGGTTATACCTAAAGCCAGGATATTGATAGCTGCCCCGGTTACAATCTGATTTGCTTTGAATTTAATACTGGCCACACCCAGAAGAAGGGACATCCCCATTCCACTTATCATCCCAGCCAATACTCCCAACCAGGGGTTTTGGGTAAAATAAGAGACAATTACTGCAAAAAATGCCCCGGTAAGCATCATGCCCTCTAAAGCAATATTAGCTATCCCCACTCTCTCTGAAAAGAGCCCTCCTAAGGCAGCCAGGAGCAAGGGGGTAGTTTTGCGTAAGGTTAAACTTAAGATTATAACTAAAGATGAAGACATTAAACCTTCCTCCTTTGAGTCATCCAAAACTTAAAAGAAAATTCGATAGCAATAAAAAAGATGATTGCCGCCTGTAGTATAAGAACAATATCAGTAGATACCTGCATTATTCTCTGCATATACATAGCCCCGGTCCGCATCGCCGCAAAAAGAAGAGCGGCAAATACTACCCCGAGAGGGTTGTTCTTGCCCAATAAAGCCACAGCAATACTATCAAATCCATATCCCGGGGAAAATTGGCCATAAAACCGATGATGAAGTCCCAAGATTTCCACCCCTCCAGCCAATCCAGCTAATGCCCCACTTAGACCCATGGTAAGGATAATCATTCTGATCTGATTAATTCCGGCGTATTCTGCAGCCTGAGAATTAAAACCTACTGCCTTTAATTCATAGCCAAACACGGTCTGTTCCAACAGACGATACATTAAATAAGCCAGAGTTAAGGCCAGGACAATCCCTATGCTTAAGCGCGTATTCGGTAATAAGAGAGGAAGTTTTGCACTGGATAAAATCAGAGGAGTCTTGGGCAGATAACCCGATTTAAAAGGTCCTCTTACCAGATAATTGGTAATATAAATAGCGATATAGTTTAACATAATGGTACTGATTACTTCATGCACTCCTCTTTTGGCCTTTAACCATCCAGCAAGAGCAGCCCATAGAGCACCTCCCAAACACGCTGCTCCCAAAGCTAAAAGAATATGGAAAAGGGGAGGAAGATGACTTGCTTTAAACCCTACCAGAGCAGCTATAAATGCACCCACTAAAAGTTGACCCTCTGCCCCAATATTAAAAAGGCCTCCTCTAAATCCTACAGCCAAACCCAAACCGGCTAAAATCAGGGGAGTGGCTTTAATCAAGGTTTCGGAGATAAAATATTTACTTCCCAGAGAACCCTGGAGGATTAATAGATAAACCTGAAAAGGGTTCTTTTTGGTAAAAATTAAAAATATTGCCCCCACTGTTAACCCAAAAATTAAAGCTAAAAGAGGGTTTAAGATTATGGTCCATTTCTTCTCTTTTGATTCCATTTAAATTTCTCCGATAAATTATAAATCGCTTATTAAATAATTAATATTATATTAATGACGGATGGCCTTTCTCTTTTTTTAAGTGTGTTGACCATCCGTCATTGATAACTTATTTATTATTTTAACTTATTATCCTATCTTTTTTGTTTATCATCAATTATATATTTTAAGTTTTCCCCTTAAAACACTAAGGAAACGGGTGCTTTAAATTCTTTCAGTTCATCCTGACTCGTAGGAAGTTTAATCTTCCCTTTAACTACTGCTTCCCTTAGGGTTTCTAAAACTCCGAAAACATGATAAGGAACTAAATGTTTGGTATAGTTCATAGGAGAAAGGGATAAGAAATCCCCTTCCAGACCCATAGAATGGATTCCTCCTTTAAACTCTTCCTTAATATAATCTTCAATTAACTTGTATACTGCTACATCTACTCTCTTCATAGCGCTGGTGAGGATGCTGCCCGGTTGAATATAATCTTGATCCTGGTCGACTCCGATAGCATAGAATCCTTCTCCTTTTTCTTTGGCTGCTTCAAAAATACCTAAAGTATTGGTTCCTCCACCAGCAAAAACAATATCTGCTCCTTGTCCCATCTGAGTAAGGGTCATCGATTTGGCCTTGGGTACATCCTCAAAACTGCCCACATACCCTATTTTAATCTCAACATCAGTATTGCAGAGAGCGTTAACGGTTAATAACCCGGCTCTCACACCTACTTCGAATCTTTCTACCGGGGGAATGAACATTCCTCCTACCCAGCCTACTGTTCCAGTCTTAGTCATCATTCCCATAAATGCCCCGGATAGAAATCCTATTTCCTGTTCATTGAAGATACATCCCGCTACATTGGGACTATCTACTGCTGCATCGATAAAGATAAATTTGGTATCCGGATATTTGGGGGCTACTTCGGCCAATGCATCTATCATTAAATATCCTACACCTATCACTATATTTGCTCCATCCTTGATTGCCCCGGTAAGGTTAGGTACATAATCAGCCATTTCTCGAGATTCGATAACTTTTGCTTCGATTCCTAAATCCTTTTTGGCTTTCTCTATACCTGCCCACACCGAATCATTAAACGATTTATCCCCTAATCCTGCGGTATCAGTGACCATAATTACCTTTACTTTATCTATAGCTAAACCTATACCTGCAAAAACTAATATTAAGATAACGACTAAACCAAAAATAAAAATATTTCTTAATTTCATTATTATTTTCCTCCTTAAATTTTTTAATGGTTGAAGTAATATACTTCGGCAATTTCTTCAATTTTTACTCAATTTTAATGAATGTTACTCGTATTCTTTCCGCTTAAAGAACAGACTTTCACCACCCCCCCCTTTTTATCATAAATTTTTACTATAAATTGCCATTTTCGTCAAGTTTTATTATCCAGATATCTGAATTTCCTGCCCCTTTTGATTTCGTCCAACCAGCAACAGCATAACCTCCATCTTCAGTTTGAACGATAGAATGGGCTTCATCATTTTCACTTCCTCCAAAGGTTTTATCCCAAACCAGGTCTCCTCTTTCGTTAAGTTTTATTATCCAAACATCGGTTTTACCTGCACCCATCGAGCTTGTCCAACCAGCGACCATATAACCCCCATCTTTAGTTTGAATAATAGAATTTGCCCAATCTTCACTCGTCCCGCCAAAGGTTCTATCCCAAACCTTATTACCTTCTTTGTCTAATTTTATTACCCAGATATCTCTATCTCCTGTATCTTCTAATACCGTAAACCCGGCAACCGCATAACCTTTATCTTCGGTCTGAATAATAGAATGGGCTTCATCATTTTCCCTTCTCCCAAAGGTCTTATCCCATACTAAGTTTCCTCTTTTGTTAAGTTTTGCTACGCGGACATCTCCTCTCCCCGCACCTTTTGACCATACACATCCGGTAACAATAAAACTCTCATCTTTGGTCTGGATAATCGAATATATTTCATCCCAACCTGTTCCTCCAAAGTTACTATCCCATTCTATGTTTCCTTTGGCATCAAGTTTTATCACCCAGCAATTTGTTTCTCCCCAAACCCTTAGCCCGGCACTGCCGGCAATTGCATAACCCCTATCTTCGGTCTGAATAAGGGAATATGCTATATCATTTTCATCTTCATCAAAAGTTTTATCCCATTCTTTATTTCCGTTCTCGCCAAGCTTTATTAACCAGAAATCCTGTTTACTTGCGTATTTTGTCCAAATAGATCCAACTACTGCATACCCTCCATCTTCAGTCTGAATAATAGATCTCGCCACATCGGTTCCTTCCTCACCAAAAGCCTCATCCCATTCCATGTTTCCATTCTTATCAAGTTTTATTATCCAGAAATCCTGTCTTTTGTCTTCAGTTAATTCTATATATCCAAGTTTTGCTCTCCAAGTATCTTTCCTTTTCTCTCTAGCC
>Ga0180007_10007018_pt1 | contig 10801 bp, 10 predicted proteins | sample MM_PC_MetaG_FD_121122 | JGI IMG/M metagenome (GOLD analysis project Ga0180007, IMG submission 121122) | Groundwater microbial communities from the Aspo Hard Rock Laboratory (HRL) deep subsurface site, Sweden - MM_PC_MetaG | ecosystem: Environmental > Aquatic > Deep subsurface > Groundwater...
GGTGGTCAACCCGCTGGGACAGCCGCTTGACGGCAAAGGCCCGATTGTCACTGACAAAACGCGCGTTATTGAGGGTAATGCCCCCAATATCGTCCAGCGTCAACCGGTGAAAGAGCCGCTGCAGACGGGTATCAAGGCGATTGATTCGATGATTCCGATCGGTCGCGGTCAGCGCGAGTTGATCATCGGCGACCGTCAGACCGGTAAAACGGCCGTGGTTGTTGATACTATCATCAATCAGAAAAATACCGATGTCATCTGCGTGTATGTCGCTATCGGCCAGAAGCAGTCGACAGTGGCCCAGGTAGTGGAGACGCTGCGCAAACACGGTGCGATGGAATACACTATCGTTGTTACCGCCTGCGCAACCGACCCCGCCCCGCTGCAGTACATCGCTCCCTACGCCGGTACGGCCATGGGTGAAGAATTCATGTACAACGGCAAACACGTCCTGTGCGTGTACGACGATTTGTCAAAGCAGGCGCAGTCCTATCGACAGTTGTCCCTGCTGCTTCGTCGCCCGCCGGGTCGTGAGGCCTACCCCGGTGACATTTTCTACTGTCACTCCCGTTTGCTGGAACGTTCGGCCAAGCTCAGTGATGAACTCGGCGGCGGTTCGCTGACCGCTCTCCCGATTATCGAAACGCAGGCCGGCGACGTGTCCGCGTACATTCCCACGAACGTGATTTCGATTACCGACGGTCAGATCTTCCTGGAAGGCGAGCTCTTCTTCTCAGGTGTGCGTCCGGCCATTAACGTCGGTATCTCCGTCTCCCGTGTGGGTGGTAACGCGCAGAATAAAATGATGAAGCAGGTTGCCGGCTCCCTGAAGCTCGACCTTGCGCAGTATCGTGAACTGGCTGCCTTTACGATGTTCTCATCGGATCTCGATGAGTCCACCCGGAAGCAGCTGGATCGTGGTGCGCGCATGGTGGAACTGCTGAAGCAGGGGCAATTCGCTCCGATGGTAGTGGCCCGCCAGGTTATCAGTATCTGGACCGGTGCCCGTGGCTACCTTGACAAAGTACCAGTTGACGCCATCCTGAAGTTCGAAGAAGAGTTCCTCGCCTATTGCGACGAGAAATATCCCGATATCGAACACACGCTGGCCAAGGAACTGAAGATTTCCGATGAAATCGAGGCCAAGCTGAAGGCTGCGGCCGACGAGTTCATGGAGAAGTTCAACGCATAGGGCGGGTACTAGAACATCCAAGGAGGATTCTGTGAGAAAGCTAAGTTTGGTTGCACTGCTGGGTATTTTTCTGCTGGCTTCTTCAATCTGTGCGCAGGACGTCCCCGGTATCAAGTTTGGTATCAAGGGCGGCGTGAATCTGGCCAATGTTGCCGGTGACGATGCCGGTGAGTCGGACATGCTGCTTGGCTTTGCCGGTGGTGTGTTTGTGCAAGTGCCGATGGGTCCTCTGACTTTTCAGCCGGAAGCGCATTTCACGATGAAAGGCGCAAAGTCCAGCAGCACTATGGATATCATGGGAACGCTGTACGACACTGAAGAAAAAATCAAGCTGACGTACATTGAGGTTCCGATGCTGTTCAAGTACAAACTGCAGACCGCAGGCAATATGGCACCGTGCTTTTTTGTCGGTCCGGCGGTGGCGCTCAACATGGGTGCCAAGTATGAAATATCTATCAACGATGAATCGGCCGATGTTGACATCTACAACAAGAAGGATATCGATTTTGGTATCGTTTTTGGCGCCGGTGTCGATTTCGCCATGGGAACGAAAACCCTCTCTCTGGACGCCCGGTACACGATGGGACTGACCGCAGCTCTCGACGACGTGGATTCTCCGGACGATATCCCGGACGATGAAGTAGCGTTTGTTGATGACGACGGCAAGGGCCTGGATATCAAGAATACGAACATCCAGGTAATGGTCGGTATTTCTTTCTAGAGTCGATTATTCGTGAGCCGCCGGTAACACGGCGGCTCATCCTGATAACGTCGCTCCACAGGGAGCGGCAAGGGTACGGAACACAAACACGTAGCAGATAATGGCGACACTTCGAGAAGTCAAAAAGCGAATCAGATCGGTCAAGTCAACCAAGCGCATCACGAAAGCGATGGAAATGGTTGCGGCCGCCAAGCTGCGACGGGCGCAGCAGCGCGTGGAACAGGCCAAGCCGTACGCGCAGAAACTGGATGAGATGCTGAGCCATCTGGCGGCCGGATCCACCGGTGAAATCTCGCATCCGTATTTTGAAGAGCGGCCGATCAAAAAACGTACCCTGGTCGTCATTGCCTCCGATCGCGGCCTGTGCGGATCGTTTAATTCCCTAGTCATGCGCAAAGCTGATGCCTGGCTGGCGGAGCACCGGGACACCGATAACGAGCTCGTGCTGATAGGCAAGCGAACCAACGACTACTACCGTCGCCGCGACAAAAATATCCTCGCCTTTTACGGCGACTGGGGCGGCGTGATGGACTACGGTCGGGCTCGCGAAATCGCGGCCATGCTGACCGGACGGTTCGTCAGCGGCGACACCGATGAAATTACGTTCATCTACACGCGGTTCATCAACATGGTGAAGTACCGTATCACCATGGAAAAATATCTGCCGGTGGCTCGTCCCGAGGTTTCCGAGGATGAGCACGGCGCTGTGTCTGACTATATTTTTGAGCCGGATTCCAGGCATATCTATTCCGCGCTGATGCCCTCGTACGCAAACACCAAAATGATAACGGCTCTGGTGGAATCACTGGCTTCCGAACACGGCAGCCGCATGATGGCGATGGGCAATGCTACCAACAACGCCGGTGAGATGGTTGAGAATCTCACCCTCGATTACAATAAAGCTCGACAGGCACAAATTACGAAGGAACTGCTGGAAGTCGTTTCCGGTGCCGATGCTCTCAAGGGTTGATCACTCCGGTGATCACATAGTGTGAAAAAAGTGATTGTTTGATATACCGAGGTTTGATTCATGGCGGAAAACATTGGTAAGATTGTTCAGGTGATCGGCCCCACGGTCGACTGCGAATTTCCGGCCGAAGCATTGCCGGATATCCTGAATGCGATCAAGATCAAAAATACTGAGACCAATAGTGATCTAACGGTCGAAGTAGCTATGCACCTGGGCGATAATATCGTCCGATGCGTGGCGCTGGCCTCCACCGACGGTCTGGTGCGTGGCATGAGCGCTGTCGATACCGGCGCGCCCATCAGTGTCCCCGTGGGCGAAAACTCCCTGGGACGTCTCTTCAACCTGCTCGGCGAAACGCTGGACAATATCGGTGATATTCCCGCCGACTCCCCGCGCCTGCCGATTCACCGCGCTGCTCCATCCTTTGAGGATCAGGTTACCGAGGTTGAAATGTTTGAGACCGGCATCAAGGTACTGGACCTGCTCGAACCGTACTCCAAAGGCGGTAAGGTCGGGTTGTTCGGCGGCGCCGGTGTTGGCAAAACCGTTATTATTCAGGAGCTGATCCACAACATCGCCACCGAGCACGGCGGTTACTCGATTTTCTCCGGCGTGGGAGAACGTACTCGTGAGGGTAACGATCTCTGGCTTGAGATGAAAGAGTCCGGTGTACTCGCCAAAACCGCGCTGGTGTTCGGTCAGATGAACGAACCGCCCGGTGCCCGTCTTCGGGTGGCCCTGTCCGGCCTGACCATGGCGGAATACTTCCGCGATGAACAGGGCCAGGACGTACTCCTGTTCGTTGACAATATCTTCCGTTTTGTACAGGCCGGTTCTGAAGTATCCGCGCTGCTCGGTCGTATGCCGTCGGCCGTGGGATACCAGCCGACCCTGGGTACGGAAATGGGTGGCTTGCAGGAACGTATTTGCTCCACCAAGTCCGGATCGATCACCTCCGTACAGGCCATTTACGTGCCTGCGGACGACTTGACCGACCCGGCCCCGGCGACCACCTTTGCTCACCTGGACGCCATGACCGTGCTCTCGCGCCAGATCGCTGAGCTGGGTATTTACCCCGCTGTGGATCCGCTGGATTCCACCTCACGTATTCTGGATCCGCACATTGTCGGTCAGGACCATTACAATATTGCCCGTCAGACGCAGGAAGTTCTGCAGCGCTACAAAGACCTGCAGGATATCATCGCGATTCTGGGTATCGATGAGTTGTCGGAAGACGATCGCAAGATCGTCAACCGCGCTCGTAAGGTGCAGCGATTCCTGTCCCAGCCGTTTTTCGTGGCTGAGGCGTTTACCGGTAAACCCGGCAAGTACGTGAAGGTCGAAGACACCATCAAGGGCTTTACGGAACTCGTCTCCGGCAAACTGGATCACATTCCGGAGCAGTTCTTCTATATGGTGGGTGGTCTCGACGAAGTGCTGGAAAACTACGAGCGGTCGAAGAGCTGATTATGTTTAGACTGTCCATCGTAACGCCGGAGAAGATTTTCTTTGAGGCGGACGTTAAATCTCTGGTCGTCCCGGGTACCGAGGGGTACCTGGGCGTCCTGTCCAATCATGCTCCGTTGATCACGGCGCTGAACCCCGGCAAAATCGAGTTTCGCGATGCCGAGGATCAGGTGAGACTGCTGGCAGTTTCCGGCGGCTTTCTCGAGGTGTCGGGCAATGTCGCAACTTTGCTGGCCGACGCCGCTGAGGAAACGGACTCGATTGATATTGATCGGGCCAGGGCCGCTCGCAAGAAGGCCTGGCAGGATCTGAAGGATGCTCGGTCGGGCGAAGAGCTGGTTGAGGCTCGTGCTGCCCTGGATCGCGCGACCAACCGGATCAAGTTGTACGAGGAAACTCACTAGCCGCCGTCGGCGGCGGGCGCCGGACTGTCCGGGTTGACAGGAACAGAGAGGCATGTCCGGCAGGTCCGGTCAGCGCCGGTGAGTTGTCGTAACCGGTTGTCTCACAGTATGTTTACCCCTTTATTTCCGCTTGACTTTCCGGGTGCTTTTGCGTACCATCGTACTCCATGTATCTTTTCTTGCGGGAGCTGGATGACTTCCCCGCCGAGGTTGATGTCAATGTCGGCAAGGGTGAAGTAGAGCCGTTTTACGACGGTGTTCTCAGTGTGGACTGGATCACGGTTCACCTGGAAATTCAGCACGCCAGCCAGGAATATTTCTGTCAGGGACAGGTATCGGCCGGCGTGAAACTGGAGTGTGTGCGATGTCTGGCCGAGTTCGACGATGAACTGTCGGGGCCGACGGATTTTGTCATTTGCGAGTCCGAAATTGAGGTCATAGACGGTCGCGTGATTGACGATGAAGAGTATCTTTACTGCGAAGGCAACGACCTGCGCGTAAATATATGGGAACCCGTGCGTCAGGCGCTGGTTCTTGCGATGTCTCTGAAGCCGGTGTGCTCGGAGGATTGCAAGGGTCTGTGCGCTTCATGCGGAACAAATTTGAATTTGCAGACTTGTACTTGTAGGACTGAGGAGATGGATCCCCGATGGGAAGGATTGAAGAAACTCCTGCCGTCGGACGAAGATTCCTCTCAGAAGGAATAGGATAATGGCACTACCGAAACGCAGACATTCGCGTACGCGCGGACGGAAACGTCGCACCAACTGGAAACTCACCGCACCGAATGTGGTGAAATGTTCGAATTGCGGACAGGCTCGACTGAATCATCATATCTGCCCGAGTTGCGGTCAATACGACGGCCGGCAGGTAATAACGGTTCAGGAGGCGTAAGCCGGTTGGCCCCGAGGGTCTGATCGCGCTTCTGGATACATTGGATGGTAGCGAACCGCGACACACACACAATCGTCCTGGATGTGATGGGTGCGGACCGAGGTCCGGAGCCCATCATTATGGGTGGCGTGGAAGCGGCACGCAAGCTGGGCGATAGCGTGTGCGTGATTCTCGTGGGCAATCAGGGCATCATCGAGAATATACTTGCCGGTGTGGAAAACTGCCCCGGCAATATTGAAGTCCTCGCTGCCGAATCCGAAATCCCCATGCACATATCGGCCACCGACGGCGTACGGATGCGCGACAGCTCGGTGGCGGTCGGGCTCAAGGCACTCAAGCGCAAGCAGGCGGTAGCCTTTGTGTCGCCGGGTAACACCGGCGCTGTCATGGCCACCTCGCTGCTGACACTCGGCCGCATCAAGGGCGTAGCCCGGCCGGCCATCACCACCATGTTCCCCACCAGCGCGGGCAAGCCGTGCGTCGTTCTGGACGCCGGTGCCAATGCCGACTGCAAACCGCTTCATTTATCACAGTTTGCGGTCATGGGAGCAGTGTATTCGTCGGTGGTGTTCAGCCTGGATGCCCCCCGGGTGGGACTGATATCCATTGGAGAAGAACGCAGCAAAGGCAATGAACTGGTGTTCAGCACCAGCCGCCTGTTGCATGACTCGCATATCAATTTTGTGGGCAATATCGAGGGCCGGGACATCCTGTCCGGGACAGTTGATGTTGCCGTCACCGATGGTTTCACCGGCAATATTCTGTTGAAGTTTGCGGAGTCGATACAGCCGCTGATGGTAAGAGCCATTCAGCGCCAGATTCAGACAAACATATTTTCGCGTTTCGGTGTGATGCTTCTCCTTCCCTTCCTCAAGCGGATGAAAAGCACGTTTGACTACGCCGAGTCCGGCGGTGCGCCGCTGCTCGGAGTCAACGGCATCGTGATCATCTGCCATGGTTCATCCAACTCCAGGGCAATCGCCAATGCCGTCCAGGTGGCCCACGGTATGGCGGAGAAACGAATCAACAAGCGCATCCACGACGAGTTGATAACCAATCATTTCGGAAAGAACAATGAGTCAGGAAATAAGAGCCCGGATCACCGGGACGGGGTCGTATGTCCCGCCTCGAGTGATGACCAACGCTGACCTGGAAAAGCTGGTTGACACATCCGATGAATGGATAGTCTCTCGGACCGGGATTAAGCAGCGCCATATCGCTGAAGACAGCATGAGCAATGCCGACATGGCGGCCGAGGCTGCGAAAGGCGCCATGGAGAGTGCCGGCGTGTCGCACGAAGAGATCGATCTGGTTATCTCAGCGACCGTCACGCCCGATTACCGGCTGCCGTCCAATGCCTGTGTCCTGCAGGAGATGCTCGGTTTCCCGAATGCTGTCGCGTTTGATGTCGTGGCTGCCTGTACCGGCTTCATCAACGGCTTGACCATTGCCGACTCGTTTATCCGCACCGGTCGAGCCAGAAAAGCAGTTATTGTGGGATCAGAAAAGCTGTCGGCCATTACCGACTGGTCCGACCGTAATACCTGTGTGCTGTTTGCCGATGGTGCCGGGGCCGTAGTTGTGGAAGCCTGTGATACCGGATCCGGGGTTTTGTCGACCTTCCTGCGTTCCGACGGCAAGATGCGGCCGCTGTTGTGGACCAAAGTAGGCGGTACCCGGTATCCGTACACCGATGACTACCCGTTTGACAAGTCTGACAAAATCAGAATGAACGGGGCGGACCTGTTTAAGGTTGCAGTAAAAGAAATGGCCAATGCGGCTCGCCAGGTGATTGAGGATGCCAACCTCACGCCTGACGACGTGACTCTGTTTGTCCCGCATCAGGCCAACATCCGCATCATCGAGGGTGTGGCCAAGAGACTGAAGATCGATCGGGACAGGGTTTTTGTGAATATCGAAGAGTATGGAAACACCTCGGCGGCATCGGTGCCGATTGCCCTGCACGAAGCAAGCCAGCAAGGCCTTCTGAAACCGGGCGACAACGTGGTTATGGTTGCCTTTGGCGGCGGACTCATCTGGGGCGCCGCCGCAGTTAAGTGGTAGAAGCATGAGCAAAACAGTTTTCTTCTTTCCGGGTCAGGCGTCGCAGTATGTCGGCATGGCCAAAGACCTGTACGATCATTCCGGTGATGTTCGCCGGATGTACGAATTTGCCTCCGATGCTCTGGGTACTGATATTGCCCGGCTGTCTTTCGAAGGTCCTACTGAAGAGTTGAAACGGACCCGCTTCACGCAACCGGCCATTCTGTTGCATTCGCTGGCCGTTCTGAAGATTCTGGAGGACCGGATCGGCCGCTGTGACTTTGCCGCCGGTCATTCGCTCGGTGAATACGGCGCCCTTGCGGTTGCCGGTGCCCTCACTCACGAAGACGCCATCAGCGCCGTGGTGCGCCGGGCTACGCTTATGGAAGACGCCTGCCAGAAAAATCCCGGCACCATGGCCGCGACCATGGGATTGTCGCCGGAACAGGCCCGGGCCATCTGTGAGCAGGCATCCGCTGCCGGTGTGGTGGTGCCCGCCAACTACAATTCCGATTCGCAGATTGTGCTGTCGGGCTCGCTCGACGGTGTTGCCCGGGCAGTCGAACTGGCAAAAGAAGCCGGCGCCAAACGCGCGGTCATGCTGGAAGTGGGCGGGGCATTTCACTCGCCGCTGATGGAGTCCGCCCGGGCCGGTCTGTCCGAGCATCTGGCCGGTGTGACGATCAAGGATCCGTCCTGTCCGGTGATTGCCAACGTTACCGCCGAGCCGGTGGTGAAGGCCGATGACGTGCGCTCGTTGCTGGTTGATCAGGTTACGGCGCCGGTGCGATGGTCGCAGACAATGGATTACCTGGTGGCCGCCGACGTAACGAATGTTGTCGAGATTGGTCCCGGCAAAGTTCTGGCCTCCCTGGCCAAGCGGGCGATGAAACCCGCCCAGATGGTTAATCTGGACACGCTGAATGACATAGAAGCATACTCGCCCGTGCCGGCATAGGAGACAGAGGGAAATGGATTTCACGGACAAAGTGGCGATAGTGACCGGTTCGGCCCGCGGTATTGGCTTCAAAATAGCCGATGGATTCGCGCGGGCCGGGGCCAAAGTGGTGATCGTAGATCTCGATCAGGCAGCGGTTGAGGCGGCGGCCAAGTCGCTGGGCGGCGAGGGGATTGGTGTGCGCGCCGACGTTACAAGCGCCGAAGACATTGCCGCCCTGATGGATACGACGAAAGAGAGATACGGCCGGATTGACGTGGTGGTCAATAATGCCGGAATCACCCGGGATGGCCTGATGATACGCATGGACGAGAAAGACTGGGACCTTGTGCTTGACATCAATCTCAAAGGGGCTTTTCTTGTCACGAAAGCGGCCAGCCGGATCATGATGAAACAGCGCTATGGGCGCATCGTGAACATCACGTCCGTGGTTGGTCTAACGGGAAATGCCGGCCAGGCCAACTATGCGGCGTCCAAGGCCGGCCTTATTGGTTTAACCAAGTCTGCAGCCAAGGAGCTGGGGACTCGGGGAGTGACAGTGAATGCGGTTGCGCCGGGGTTTATTCAGACCGAGATGACGGATCATCTCCCGGAGGCAGCCAAGGAAGAGTTTCTGAAGCAGGTTCTGATCAACCGCCCCGGCACACCTGACGATGTCGCAGCCGCCGTGCTGTTCCTGGCTTCCGACCAGGCATCGTACATCACCGGTCAGGTGCTGACGGTCGACGGTGGTCTTACGGTATAGAAAACAAAGACAACACGAAGCAATATTAGGGAGAGATAGCAATGTCTATTGAAGAGAGAGTCAAAGAAATCATCGTGGAGCAACTCGGTGTCGAGGCGTCTCAGGTGACCGAGCGGGCCAAGTTCGTTGATGATCTTGGCGCCGATTCACTGGATACTGTGGAACTCGTGATGGCTCTGGAAGAGGAATTCTCTCTGGAAATCCCCGATGAAGACGCCGAAAAAATCACGGCCGTCGGCGATGCCATTAATTACATCAAGGAACACGGAGACAAGTAGGAGCCCCCGCGCGCTCCTCGTTACAAAGGTATTCATCGCCCATGGGAAACAGGACTGTAGTCACCGGGATGGGAGTTGTTACTCCCCTCGGGAACACCCTCGACGAGTACTGGCAGGCCCTGCTGGATGGTAAGTCCGGCGTTGGACTCGTGACTCGTTTCGACGTTACCGACTATCCGACCAAAATAGCGGGTGAGGTCAAGGACTTTGATCCGCTGCAGTACTTTGATCGGAAGGAAGTAAAACGCGCCGACCGATCACAGCAGTACGCAATGGCGGCCGCCACCGATGCCGTGAAGGATTCCGGCCTGGATCTGGAAGCAATCGATCTGGACCGCGCCGGTGTGGTTATCGGTTCCGGGATCGGCGGTATTCAAACCTTCGAGGAGCAGCATGCCAAGTTGCTCAACGCCGGTCCGGGAAGGGTCTCACCGTTCTTCATTCCGATGATGATCATCGATATGTGTGCCGGCCTGGTGTCCATGAGATTCAACTTCCGTGGCCCCAACTACGGTCTGGTCTCCGCCTGTGCGTCATCGGCTCATGCCGTGCTGGATGCTGCTCGCAGTATTGAGCGGGGTGAGGCCGATATCATGCTGGCGGGCGGATCCGAAGCCACTATTACGCCGACTTCCATGGCCGGTTTCTGCCAGGCCAAGGCTATGTCGACGCGCAACGACGAACCCGAAAGAGCTTCGCGACCCTTCGATCAGGAGCGCGACGGGTTTGTTATGGGCGAAGGTTCCGGGATGCTTATTCTGGAGAACTACGAGCACGCCGTCAAACGCGGCGCCCGTATCTACGGCGAGTTCCTCGGCGGCGGTATGACCGGCGATGCCTATCACATGACCGCTCCTCATCCGGAAGGCCGGGGAGCCCGTCTGGCCATGGAGGCGGCTTTACGAAGTGCCGGTCTCCAGTCAGCACAAATCGACTACATCAATACTCACGGTACCGCCACGCTTCTCGGCGACATTGCCGAAACCAAAGCGATCAAGGCGGTGCTGGGAGATCATGCTTACGAAATCCCCTGTAACACCACCAAATCGATGACCGGTCATTTGCTCGGCACGGCGGGAGCGGTGGAGTGTATTACTACCCTGCTGTCGATTCGGGACCAGAAGGTTCA
>Ga0180007_10007019_pt1 | contig 10800 bp, 20 predicted proteins | sample MM_PC_MetaG_FD_121122 | JGI IMG/M metagenome (GOLD analysis project Ga0180007, IMG submission 121122) | Groundwater microbial communities from the Aspo Hard Rock Laboratory (HRL) deep subsurface site, Sweden - MM_PC_MetaG | ecosystem: Environmental > Aquatic > Deep subsurface > Groundwater...
AGTGCTATTGTTTTTTCCAAATCAGTATCTTCAGGATTATTTCTACTAATTAGTAAATTAATTCCTTCTAATATTAACCTATCTTCTTTTCTCATATGAAATTCCATATTACTCATAACTATCACAACGATAATCATCTCCTTCGCATCTTCTGCAATCTTCTGGACTATCTTCTCCTAATTCTATGTCTCTTATTTTCCAATAACAGATACTTGCTCTTGCATGTATTCCTTTATTATTTAATGCTCTTATTACTTTTGCCAATATTACTTTATCTCTTTGTTTCATATTATCTCAATGAATAACTACTATTTAAATGTTTAGGTATTGTAAAGGTATTGTATTTACACTATCAACACTTACGATGGCGTTTCTGAATATAACTACCATAAGAGGTTTAATATATCCAATCCTTTTGGGAAAAATATTATTCAAACCACACCAAATATTCTTCTAATTTATTTTTTAATTTCTTTGCTTTTTTTCTAACTTCTTTTAGTTTTCCATTAGGCAAATTCTTTGGAGAAATTTCTAATGCTCTTTCCATTCTCTCAAACGCCCCACACCAACTTCTTAAAGCATTTGCTTTTTGATAAAATCCAAAATCTCTTGCTATTCTTTCTTTCTCCCTATTAATTTCTTCTGAACTTTCAGTATTCATTTTCATTATTTCATCTGTTGATAAATTGTATTTGATTACTGTATTAACTATCTCATCTTGAAAATGTCTGCTTTTTCTTTGCAGAATTAAAGCAACCTTATGACTTCCTATTTTTCCTTGTTTGATTAATTGCTTTGTTTTAAAACTTGCTCTATTTAAACTCATAACTCTAACTACTGTGCTGTAACTTAAATTGAAATCTCTTGCTAAATGAGGATAACCAAATTTTCTCACACCATATAATTTTTTCCCTATCCTGTAAGCTTGTTCTAAAATTTTATACAAATCAATAGTGAATTTAGATTTTGTATTTTCTACTTGTTTTTTTAATTCTTCATATTCACTAATAAGCTTCTTATCTTGGATTATGTATTTTTGATTCATTTAGCTTCTTTTATTTGTTTAATTTATACTTCTTTTATTTCCAAATAATCCCACAAGTTATCAATAGTCATATCTAAATATTGTCCATTAGGTAAAACTATTTTTGGAAATAATTTTTTTTCTATGACTTCTTTTTTTCCAGACATCCAGATTTCTTGGGTGATTTTCAAATCTGAAGAAGGTTTTTTAACTGCTTTTATATATTCTAAACCATTATCTTGGAATTTTATTCCTGTTGCTTCTTTTTCATTGATTTCCATTTTTCAACTTGTGCCAGTCAACTTTTACTTTGTTACTGTCGTCGCAAACCACCATACTTGTAGGGTGGTAGTTAACTTTCTATATTTATTGTGATGTTTATATCTTTTCCTAAAAATTTCAAAAATTCTTCACAAAGTTTTTTAGTAGATTTTACATAATATCCTTTCACACTTACTTTTATTGAATCTTCATCGAATGAAAAAGAAGCTAATGTTGGTGAAAACCATTGGTTTTTTAATAATGTTGATATATAATTATCTATTTCAAATTTTAGAGTTGGTATTTGAGAAATAAATTCGGAAAATTTATTTATTAAAATTATCCCATTATTATCTATTAGTTTAATTGGCATTTTTCTTTGAGTTTTCAAATTTAGTTAATATTTCAATAATTTGGTCTATTACTTCTTGTGGGGATTTGTTGGATAACTCTTTTTCTTCTATTTCAGATAATTTACCAAATTCTTTGATTATTCTTATGATAGTTTCTGGTTTTGTTAGATTCCATTGAAAAGAGAACTTTCTAACTATACTATCATAATCTCTTGGTAAATCAAAATTTATTTGTGGCATTTTGTTAATTTTTATTATTTTTACTATTAATTATAATAATAAATAATATTTAAATGTTTCTATTTTTTTGGGATTAATTCTTAATATATCATGGGAAACGTAAAAAGTGGATTATTTCACAAATTATAAGACACTATATGATATATATGTTTAGTTGGGGGGGATTCCACCATATTGGGGAATTCTCGCCCCAACTAAAAAAATAAAACTTACCTATTCTCTCTCTCTCTCTCTCTCTCTCTACCTCTATGATATATGTATATGTATATGTATAGACTCTACGTGCGTGTTGTTTTGCCTAAAATCGTGAAAAGGTTACGATTGTTAAGTTCGTAACAATTGTATGACTTTAAGCCTTGTACTCCCTGTTTACAACATTTTTTTTTAAAAAATCAAAAAAATCAACCTACAAAATCCATACTATCAATACCTTTAACCTTTTTGCTTAAAGTGGTTAAATAGATGACTTATGTTCAAATATGTATTAATTTAATAGTTATAGTAATGGGATAGAAAAGTTTAAATAGGTAAAATAAGTTAAATAGATTATGGAACAACAAATAAAAGAAATTAGGATACATACAACAAAAAAATTCACAAATAAATTGATTAAGAAATTCAAAAATTTTTATAAATCGATTTCAGATTTGAATGATTTCAAGGTAGAATATAGAGAATATCCCAAGAAAGGAATTTCTGATATAGTTATGGGAACTGATTGTGAATTTAAAAAAATATACCCTTTGATATTAAATTTTTTAAATTACATCCAGAAAGAAATAACCCATAAAACATCAAAAGGAAAATGGTACACTATAAGATATGGGGATTATTTTATTTCTTTTAAAAATTGTGGTAGTGAGGTTGAAATTGAAATTTAATCCCTTCAGAATCTACTCAATAACAGAGTATGATCAATATAAAACTTTTCCTGTTTTAGAAAATGATACTTTAAAATTCTTAAGAAATTCCATAGAATCCCAAATAAGAGAAGGTTTTATGTTTCCAGAAAGAATGATTGTTATAGGGGATAGAGGTATAGGAAAAAGCAGTTCATTATTTTTTATTAGAGATTTACTTGAAAAAACAGGGGATGTTAATGTATTTATGTTCACCCAACTCATAACAGACTCTACCGATTTTTTTAATCAAACTAAAATAAATTTTGATTCTGCTTCCCAAAAAACAATGTTTCTTCTTGTTGATTTTCCTGATACCATAATTCCATCTCAATTTAAAAAATTTTTAGAACATATATGGAATCTTATGACTCATAGAAACTATAAAAATATAAACTTAGTCTTTGCAATGAATCCAAGCCATTATAATTTTTCCTTCAGTATATCAGAACTTCTCGGAAAATTTACAACAAGGAATTTAATTAGAATGACTAGGGAGGAAACAGAAAGGTTAATAAAATTAAGATTATCCTTAGCAGGAAATAAAGATTTTTTTGAAGATAAAATCTACGATTTAATTTATAAATACTCAAAAGGAATACCTAGAAATATTATCTGTGCTTGTAATTCTCTAATAGACCCAAATATTGACAAAGATAAAATTTCTTTAGATGAAGCTAAGGAAATAATAATTGATACTTATGCAGAAAAAATAATAAAGGATCGTGTAGATGAGGAGGAGGAAAGGGAGGAATTAATTGGAATTTATAACTTAATAAGGAATTTTTTTAATGGAAAGGTTATATCCCAAACAATGCTAAGTAATGAATGTAAATCAAAATTGGCTTTGGGAACAAATAAAACTTTAAAATTAACAAAACTCTTAGTTAAATTTGGACTATTAAATAGTTATAGGGAAGGGGAAAGAAATCATATAAAAGTCTTATCAACAACCTAAAATGGCAAATGCAAATGTAATAATAAATAACCCAGAAGATACAATTTTATTTGAGATAAAAGCTTTCTTAGAAGAATATAAATCCTCATTAAATCTAACTTCAAAGAACGTCAAGATAGATTGTAAATTTTTATTAGATCACACCCCTTCATTATATGATAAATTATTAGATAACCCCGAAGAATTAATATCTTTATTTAAAAAAGCATTAGAAGAAAAATATTCTTTGAAAGATATATCTATAATGCTATTTGGTTTAAATAACCCAGAAGAAATAAATAACATTCGAGTTATAAACTTGGATAAATTATATAATCTGAGAGGGGTTATCAAAAGGCTTACAAATGTTTTTTCAAGAGATATATCAATAAAATATGAATGCCCCTCTTGTGGTTCTTTTATATCTATAGCCCAAACAAAAAAGAAAAAACAAGAACCCAGAAAATGTTCTTGTGGAAGAAAAGGTTCTTTCATTAAAGTATCTAAAGAAACAAAAGATGTCCAAGAATTAAACTTAGAAGAACTACCAGAAGAAATAGATGGAAGACAACCCAAACAATTAAGAGTATATTTAGAGGGGGATCTAACAGATCCAGACTTTTCAAGAAGACTACAACCAGGAAAGAAAGTAGAGATTATCGGAATAATTAAAACTCTTCCAACTTTTATGACAAGAAAAGATGAAGAGTTAAATTTATCTGAGTTTATGTTGGAAGCAAATAATTTAATATCTTTAGAAGAAGAGGATGATGTAAATTTAAGTGAAGAAGATATAAGAGAAATAAAAGAGATAGCTGCATGTGATCCACTTGAAACTTTATCTCTTAATGTTGCCCCAGAAATATATGGTTATCAAAAAATCAAAAAAGCACTTGTACTCCAGATGGTTAAAGGAACTCCAATCAAGAAGTCAGAAGGACAAATTTCAAGGGAAGATATAAATGTTTTGCTCGTTGGAGATCCTGGTACTAGTAAAAGCACACTATTAAAATCTGTACAAATGAGATGCCCAAGATCAAAGATGGTTGTTGGAACAAAATCCTCAAAAGTTGGTTTAACTGCTGCAGTAAAGAAAGATGAATTAAGTGGAGAGTTTAGTTTAGAAGCAGGTGCAATGGTTTTATGTAGTGGGTCTTTGCTTTGTTTAGATGAATTAGATAAAATGGGGGAGGAACAGTTTGCTGAACTTTTAGAACCAATGTCTATGTCTATAATAACTGTTAATAAAGCTGGAATATCCGCAACCCTACCATCTAAAACGAGTGTATTAGCTTCTGCAAATCCAGAATTTGGGAGTTTTTTTAATTCTGAAAAGCCAGTTGCAAAACAAATAAAAATTCCATCCCCTCTACTAAACCGTTTTGATTTAATATTTATTATGAAGGATGTTCCAAATACAAAAACAGATCAAGAAGCAATAAACCATATTTTTGAAGGATATTGTAAGGGAAACCAAGCTACTTTATCTATTGATCAATTTAAAAAATATATTACTTATTGTAAAAAACTTAATCCAACAATAAATCCAAACTTAACAAAGAAATTTAGTGATTTTTATATAAAAATAAGAGGTATGTCTGTGGGAAATGGTGCAGTAGGATTGCCTATTAATTTAAGAAATTTAGAAGGGCTTATAAGATTATCTCAAGCTTCAGCAAAGTTAAGACTCAAAACAGAAGTGGAAGAAAAAGATTTTGAAATAGCTAAGGAAATATTTGAATATTCCTTATCACAAATTGGGTATGACCCAGAAACAGGAGTATTTGATAATTCTATCAGAACAGAGAGGGTAATAACCTCAAAAAGGGGAAAATTGGAAAAAATAATATTCTCCTTACAATCTCTCTCTAAAAGATTGGGAAAACATCTACCAAAAGAAGAAATAATAAAAGATATATCTTTTTTAAATTTAACCAATGAAGAATATGATTCATTATTAGATGATTTGCAAGAACAAGGACAAATATTTTCACCAAAAAAAGGATATTATCAATTAATATGAAAGAGGAAATATTTTTTATCAAAATAAGAAAGTGGTTATTAGAAAATATTATGTTATGTAACAGTATAGAAGATATATCTAAAATATTTGATATTTTTAATGGTAAATTAGCTTATGTTTTATATAAAATTGAAAATAATAAAAAATGAAACTCCAAAAAATAAACCGTTCTCTTTGTAGGGTACGACACCACTTTTATTTCCTCTTTTGATTTAAAAGTTATTTTTTGGAGAAAGAGGGGGGGCTTCGGTCTGCCCTCTTATTAATATGAAAACAAAAAAACAAATCCAAGCAAAAATGAAAAAATTAGTTAAGAAGGCTGATATAAAATATAACAAGTTACTGCAAACAAATTCAACTAAAAATGTTTACGCTTATGGTCAGTATTTAATATTAAAATGGGTTTTGGGGGATAGTACATTCCGATGAACATTTTAATTTATTCAATAGTGAATAGTCAGAAACCAATCAAATCAATCGGGGGTTCTAATATACCCCTCGTTATTCATCGGGGTTGGTAAAATTTATTGATTTATATACTAAAAAAAAGCCCTGGGTTTCTGATATAATAATGAAACATAAATTTAAATTTAAAGAAATAATAGAAGGAAAGAAAGTTTATATAGTTGAATGTAAAGAAACAAAAGGTAAATTTTGCACATCTCTTTGGGATAAACTTAAATTAGAAAGAGATAAATGCCATTGTTGTTTGTGTAAAGTTAAAGAATGATCTATTTAATAATTTTCATAATTTTTTTCTTATTTAATCTAACCTATGGATTATATTCTTTTGTTAAACATAGAAAAGAAAAAAGATACCGAGAAATTCTTTTTAAAACACATTTATTTATGATAATTCCATTAACTTTAGATATTTTATCTACCTCAGTCTTTTTTTCAAAATTAGGACATAACGTAGAAGGAAACTTATTAGGAAGATTCCTTTTAGGAGAATTTAGTTATTTAGCACTTCCAATTATGTTTATTTTTGCATTATTTAAATCTTCTTCAGTATAATAGTTTTCTTTAAAAGTAATAGCAATACCAAAACTTAAAGCTAAAAGAAAAAATAAAATTATTGCTAAGAGTAATATTTTATTCATTTTTCTCTTTTTAAATCCTCCAAATCAAATATTATGGTACTCAATTTAATATTTTTATCTAATTCTAAACACTTTTTATAAAAATTTATCATTTCATCTAATTTTTTTGAACTTTTATCTTGTGATTTAAAAAGTATAACTGCCATCATATGGCTACATATCTGACCTCCAGAAACAAATCTAGCATAATTCTGACAACTACAACTCATAATATTTCTTCCTTTCTTTACTTTGATAGTTACAACTTTATCTGCAACACTCCAAAGGTTAGGAGAATCTTCTTTTACTTCTTTATTTTTTACTAATTCTTTTGCATATTTAATTAGAGATTTCATTTTATTCAGATTTAAATGCTTCTTTGAACATCGCTCAACTTGGTAAATCTTTTTTGAGCAGGTTGCCTGTCAATCAACCAATCGTAACAACGCAAGTTAGTTACAAGCCAATCATTTCAATGGTTGGTAATTGACGGTGTTTCTAATTCCCACTCAAATAAACACTCTTGGCACAATTCCCACATTTTTTCGTTAGGAAAAATTCCGAAGGAAAGTTTGTTGGGAAATGATAGTTGAACAATGTTTAGTCATCTGATTTATCTCCTAACTTTTTAACTCTAACTAAATCTCCTTCTTTTAATTCCCAATCTATTATGTCTGCTTGTTCTAACTTTACATACCATGAATTGCCAATCTTTCTAATTTTACGTTTTCTCATTTTTACAATTATATCTTAAATCTCATTTAAACAATCTTCACAAATATAACAATATCTTTTTTGGTACTTCTTTCTTGGACCATACTCTGTTATTTCTATCTTTGCCAAAAAGTTTGTAATCTTTCCACCACACCTTTGGCATTTCTTTATCTCTCCTTTCTTCTGTCTTATTTTTATGGTTTTTTGTATTCTTTTCATATTATCTCAATGAATAACTACTATTTAAATGTTTAGGTATTGTAAAGGTATTGTATTTAGTTGAACACCTCTTGGGAGCATTTTTTTAAATTTGGACGAAGTCTTGGAATATTAGCATATTATCGGCTCCGTAGGACAAACCTGAAAGGTTTGAGTTTCAAAAACCCCCGTCATCTTTTACCCCCTCGTTTCCTTAAATAAAAATCAATTAAGGGACTAATTAAAAATATAACAAACATAATTTTGATTAATAAAACAGCTAATCCAGTAACAATATGTGACTTCATAGGTATAGATAATAAAAGAATTATTGTCATTAATCCACTATATATTGTTGTTTTCATTGTTTTGTTCCCTGCTTATTGTTTAGTTGCTCCCTGCTAACGAGGGGGTTTTTGAAATTGCCGATAATATTAACGCATATTAGGAGACAAAATCTTTGATTTTGCTTGAGTTTTTAAAATGGCGGTTTTCATCTCAATTCTTCCTCCAAACTTCTAATTAATATGTCTGAATTTGATTTTGTTCTTGGAAGAAAAACTACAACAAACTTTTTATCATAAGCTCTTTTAATTAAACCTATTAGTTTTTCTTTTGTCATTATGTGTGGATACACTTTCTCTACATCAAATTCAGTTTTCTTTAGCTTACGAGCCATTTTAAAAATTTCTCCTAATATTAGCGCATATTAAATCCTCGCCGTTAGGCGACAAGGATGCGTTAGCATCCGCAGAGTTTGAGTTGGGGGCGATTGAGTTAAACCGATAAATATTTAAATGTTTTTTCCTTAGATTATTCATGGGATACAAAGAAGAAATGGATAAACTCTTAAAAAAGTATGGCTCTGCGAATGCATTATATTGTTCAAAGGAATATAAACTCAAATATCCTAAACTAAAAAGAATGTATGAAGCAGAGGGTTTAAAGGAAAAAAGGAAAAAACTGCTTAAAAGTAGAAGAGAACTTAAAAAAATGGGATTTGAAGCCATGTGTTCTGTTAGATGATTATATGCCATTTTTTAGTTTAACCTCGCTGGGAGCCCCAAACTCAAATTGGATTTAATATTAGCATATTAAGTCTCCCATAGGGCAATCCGTAGGATTGAGTTAAAAACTCGCCCCGTGCTTACCCTCCAAGTATTTAGTTAAAATATGTAGAATTAAGTTGTTTAGACTTCGGTTTTCTTTTTTTGAGAGTTCTTCTAATTTTGCTTTAAGTTTTTTGTCTGGATAGATTGATATTACCATACATTAAAGTAATGTATTATACTTTATAAATGTTTGGGTTTTAAATTTTATTGTAGAATCCCATATCTTTGTTCACAATCAGGATATCTTCCAGTTGGTGCAAATGTATTAACGATTGTGCATTCTCTATCAACACATTTAGCATTACAACTTCTTAATCTATTGACACATTCATCGTTAGAACTACAAGTCTTTATTACAGGTGGTAATAGTATAGGTATTGGTTCTTCTTTCGGCGGTTGTGTTGGGTCTGGGACTGGTTTTGGAGTAGGTATTGGTGATGGTTTTACATCTTCACAATCTGGATAATCAGATAACTTTGCAAAAGTAAATATCTCGCTACAAACGCCATCTATACATTTTGAGTAACAACTTCTTTTAGTATCTTGACATTGTCTATCTGTTTTACAGGCAGATATTGGTTCTTCTTTTTTGTCTCTATCTTCACACTCTCCTTTTTTATCTATCATAACCCTTCTTTGCAATGCGACACATTCGCTTGGATATGTTTTCCCGTCTTTTCCACAAACAGGGTCATAAATCATAGGACAAGCTAATCTGTCTGCAATATCATCTATTCTTGATTTTGTGCAAGTTCCTACTTGGTCAAATTTACAATCTTGACTAAAATCACAAGTGCATCTAAAACCTTCTTCGCATTGTTGTCCTGAAATCCCTCCACAAGAATTTTTACCTATTACAATTGGCAATTGAACTAAATCATCAGGTATTTGTTTTTCCTTCTGCTTTGCCCTGTTTAAATTATTTTCTATAATTTTCCTTGCTTCTTCATTAGAGATTATTCCTCTTTTAATCATCTCTTCAATTTTTTCTAATTCTCCATTATAATTTTTAACTGCTTTTTGTTGATAAGAAATAGGTGCATTTATAGATTCTAATTTTTGAATTTCAGTAACTCTCTTTTCTGCTAATAAGGTATGTTTTATAATTTTTGACTCTGGATTGAATGTAAAAAACATTTCAATTTTTTCTGGAATTGTAACAGACAACCAATAGAAGAATGGACTACTTGGGAGAGTTTTAACATTTGTGTTAAGTGCGAGAACATTTGGAGTCAAAAACATAGAAAAGAGTAACAATAATAAACTTACATTTACTAAATTTAACTTTGCCATGTTCCTTATAGTTTAATGTATTATTTAAATGTTTCTGTTTTTGAATTTTTGTTCAAAAACAAAGAAAAACCCATAATCAACTAAAAGTTAAGTTGAACCAAGCGTATAGGGGCGAGTTTTTAATTAGACTTAATATCGAGATATTATGTCGCTTTTCTCATCAGAGAAAAGTTGCGAAGCAAAGTTTAAATTTTCACGATTACTATTTTTTGAATTATTGTTCAAAATAGAAAAGTATTTAAATGATAAAAACTTATGTTTATTATGGCAAAATATCCCATAGATAATCAATATAGGTTTGACAAAGTAAGTGACGCTAAAAATAGGGCGAAACTCCTCCAAAAAGAACTTGATACTAATGGGTGGAGTTGCGGGAAAAATAAATGTAAAGTTTTTGTCAAACCGATTCAAGATAAAATTCCTTACACTAATATTAAAAAAAGATATTTTGGCGTTTTCACTAAACCTGACAAAACTCGAAAGGCATAAGTTTTTATTTTCTCTATTTCTATTTTGAACGACTTGATGTATCATTGTAACGCTTTGGAGTGAAAATTTAAATTCGACATAATATGGGGTTTAACGAACTTTATTTCGTTTAACATACTAATTTGGGGTGTTATGCGAAATTGTTTTATTTCCATATTTTTGATATTAACCCTAC
>Ga0180007_10007020_pt1 | contig 10799 bp, 8 predicted proteins | sample MM_PC_MetaG_FD_121122 | JGI IMG/M metagenome (GOLD analysis project Ga0180007, IMG submission 121122) | Groundwater microbial communities from the Aspo Hard Rock Laboratory (HRL) deep subsurface site, Sweden - MM_PC_MetaG | ecosystem: Environmental > Aquatic > Deep subsurface > Groundwater...
CCTGCGTTCGGCCCAGGGAGTTGAAATTCTGCCCTGGACCTGGGTAAAATTGAGTCCCCAGATACCTTCGCAAGGTGTAGTCGTGTTCGGAGCGGCGCATCATACCATTGTCAGTGGTCTTGCTCGGTTTGCAACTATTTTTGCCAATTTTTACAGGTGCCTGCCCATGGCGGTACGGGTTGTACAACCGGGGACGGCTGTCCCGACCAAACTTTTTCAAAAGGAACTGGAAGAAGTGGCGAGCATGGGCTATCCCCTGGCTACTGAATTGATACCGGATTCTTCTGTTGCCTCGGGCCTTGTGGCAGGTGTGGAGTATAATGCGGCGAAGATGGTGGTGCTGGGCTATCCTCTGCATGGGACAGTGAGCAGTTTTCATGAGGTCCTGGAAACCGTTGCCGCTAATGTGAGTTGTCCGGTGGTGGTGGTTCGTTTTTTTGGAGTACTGCATACGGAACGGATTCTGGTGCCGGTGGTGAGTCTTGAAGACCTGGAAGAGGTATACCCGGTGGTGATGGCCTTGGATCTTATCGGAGAACACCATTTGCAACTGATTTATCTTCTTCATTCCGGTGAGGCCGACAGTCTTTTGCAGGCCAAGGAAGCAGAGGTCAACCAGTGGCTGGCCGCAAGGGAGAAGAAGGTCGATTTGTCTGTTAAGGTGGTGGTTACCGATTCGAGAGTTCAGGCTATTCTGGAGGAAGCGGAAGAATATGACCTGGTAGTCATGGGTGCCACCAGGACCCAGGTGATCAAAAAGTTTTTCTTCGGCTCTCTTGCCGATACCGTGTCTAAAAAGCTGCAGAAAACCATGCTCATCGTTTACATGCCGGACAAGGTATAAAGCAGAGGCTATATATGTTACCCTGTTATAATTCCCGCTTTTCTTCCAGTACTTTTTTCTGGATGGCAGTCAGATAGCGGTCCAGTTCTGCTGTGGAATCGAAAATCTGGAAGGAGGGCAGGGCCTTGATGATGTCGAAGACCTTCTGGATCTGCGGCTGGAGATTGAGCAGGCCGAGTTGGCCGCCCAGGGCTTTCAGTTTCTTTTTTGCACTCAGGGTGACCCTGATGCCAGCGCTGCTGATATAGTCAAGAGAGTCAAAATCTAGAACGAGAAGCTTGAGGGTCGGATATTCGGTCAGGATGGTTTGCAGCTCCGTCTCAAACAGGGCATGAGTGTTACTGTCCAGCGAGCCGGAAAGAAAAACCGTGACCACGTCGGCAGCTTTTTGTTGATAGTGTATCTGCAAAGACATTATTTCTCCTTGAGTGTGAATGGAAATGCTCTGTTGTTAATGTATCTTCTTTGTCAGGGTGACAATATTTTTCCCGTGGCTGTAACAGTAACTGACGGAATCCATCAGCTCTCTGACAAGCAGTATCCCTAATCCGCCGACTTCTCTTTCTTCAAAAGGAATGTCGAGGGCCTGAACTTGATGTGTCAGGGGGTCAAAGGGGCGTCCTCCATCCTCCACTTTTATATGCAATACATGATCGGTGACAGCGAGGGAAATGTCAATAGGTACCTCTTCATTCTCTGCAGTCCCGTGATGGATGATGTTGACCACAAGCTCCTCAAGCACCAGCTGTATTTCCAGGCTGAACTCAGTGTCGAGGCCGTTACCCTGACAGAACTCATGGAGTTCGCTGATGAGTCTGGCAAGGGCGTCCATTTTGCTGGAGAGGTGAAGGTGGGTTTCCATTATTTTTCCCGAATAAGGCAGAGCATGGTGATATCGTCGTGCTGCGGATTCGACCCTGTGAAGGCTGCCAGTCCATTTTCTACAGAATTCAGGAGTCCTGCGGGAGTTCTTTGCAGGCATCGCAAAAGTGTTTCCTGCAGGCGTTCTTCTCCAAAGAGCTCTTCTGCATTGTTCATGGCTTCTGTCACTCCATCGGTAAAGAGGAGGAGGGCATCTCCGGCAGAGAGAGTGGTCGTGGCACTGGTGTAGTCACTTTCTTCGTCAAGGCCAAGGGCAGGGCAGTGGGCCTGGTCCAGACGTTCCAGTGTGTTGTTGTTACGGAGAAGCATAGGGGGCTCATGGCCTGCCAGGCTGTATTCCATTGTGTTTGTCTGCAGATCCAGAATACCACAGAAGAGTGTGACAAACATACAGCTGTCGTTATTGTCAATCACCTCTTTATTTACGGCTGTCAGGATCTGCCTTAGTTCTTTTAAATCTTTTGCCTTGATAGAGAGAAAGGTCTTTACCGCTGCCATGAACAGGGCGGCCGGGATCCCTTTGTCAGCGACATCGGCAATGAGAAGGCAGAGTTTGTTGCCCGGCAGTGTGAAATAATCGTAAAAATCACCACCCACAGCTTTGGCCGGCTGCAGCAGAGCACGAATATGGTAGTCCTGAAGATCCAGCGGTTCAGCAGGCAACAGACCTTGTTGGATAGAGCGGGCCACCTGAAGCTCGCTTTCCTGTTTCTGTCTGGCAGCAATGGATTTTTCCAGGGCCAAGGCCTGGATACGAAGCTGTCTTTTGAGAAGAAGGGTGAAGGCAAAAGTTATGGTGATGAGCCCGAAGACTCCGGCAACAACCCAGGTCGGGCTCAGCCATTGCGGCAGGACAATCTTCTGTATCCCTTCGAGCCGACGATCCAGGGCTCGATAATAGAGGGAAGATGAGTTGCTTTTAAGCTCTCTGAGGTGGTGGTCTATCCTGTCAAGTACAGCAGTGTCTGTGCTGCGAGCTGCTGCAATACGGAGTTCAATCGGGTTAAACATCAGGGGACTCTTGCGAAGTCTTCTGTCATCGCCGCTGGCCTGCCCGTAGATGCGGGGCAGGATAATGGCGTCAACCTTGCCTGCATCCAGCAGCATCTCATTTTCCCGATAACTTTTGGTTTCTATGGTCTCAGGTTGGATTCCCACTGAACTGGCTACTTGAATAAAGGCAATGCTGTGGATATCGTTTTTGACCATGCCGATCTTTTTTTCATCAAGATCCAAGATGGTGTTAATCGGAGAAGCCGGAATCAGATAGATCTGAGCCCAATCTTCAAGCAGGGTTTCCCGGTTAAAGTGAAAGATGCGGCTCCTGGCTTCGGAAAAGCCGATGTCGAGAAGGAGGTCAATTTTGTTTTCTTCAAGTTTCTTGAGGTTTTCATTCCATTGATCAGTGCGAAATTGGAGCTGCCAACCCTCTTTTTTGCCGATGTACTGGATAATGTCGATATAGAATCCGGAAGGTTGACCATTCTTGCCGGTAAAGACCAGGGGTGGGTTTTCACTGTAACCGATAACAAGAGGTACTGCGGTCTGTCCCGGACTAGGCAGGAAGACAAAGAAAAAAGCGAGGACCAGTAGAGTGCCTTGGATCAGGGAGATGTCAGAGCCCGGGAGCGTGGCAAGTTGTTTGCTGATGCCGGCATGGATCTCGTCGGATTTGATACCCTTACAGAGGAGTCTGCTCCAAAAGCTCTGTTTTCTCCCCTTCTCTTTCTTGCTCATGTCCTCTCGTATGGGTAAACTAAGTGAGTAGTTAACACTTGCTTTCAGTTTGCTGCGGGCAAGTGTTCGCTCTCCTTAGCCGGCATTTTTTGCAGGACCTTTAGTTTGGTTCAGGGCCTTGTCTTCGTATCTCATCATATTCTGTGCTTTTTGACAAAAAAAATGAAAAAAGCTTGTTCATTTTGTTTCTATGGTAGTAATACTGTAAATAATATCAATATGAAACAGGAAATAAGAGAGATGCCTGTCAACTTGCCTGCTGCTTAGAAGTCGTTTCTCAGCGATTCCCTGACAGGTTACGCCCAAGTCATCTCATTTTCTGTTGACTCTTCTCCTGCGACAGCAATGTACACAACATATTTCGGACTTAAGGAAAAACCTTTTTCCATTGCCCCGGACCCCCGCTATCTCTATATGAGTGAGTTGCACAGGGAGGCTCTGGCCCATCTCCTTTACGGGATCTCCAGTGATGGTTGTTTCATCCTTTTGACCGGGGATGTCGGCACTGGCAAGTCCATGCTTTGCCGCTGTCTTTTGGAACAGGTCCCGGACAGCACCGATGTTGCCATGGTTGTCAATCCTCGCCTTACGGTCCTTGAGCTCCTGAAAACCATTTGTGAGGGGCTGGAGATTCCATTGGCTGAAGAGGAGCGAGGGCTGACTTTCTATATGGACAGCCTAAATCACTATCTCCAGGACGCCCATGCCAGAGGCAGGAATACGGTTCTGCTCATTGATGAGGCGCAGAATCTGAGTCTTGACCTTCTGAAACAGCTCAGCCTGCTGACTAACTTGGAGATGGATGGAAGAAAACTGTTGAAGATCCTCCTTGTGGGACAGGCTGAATTGAGAAAGATCCTGGAAAAAAACGGGGTCGATCATATCAGTGATCGCATCAGCTCCCGTTATCACCTGTTGCCATTGGAACGTGCGGATGTCTTTGCTTATATCCGTCATCGTCTGCAAGTGGCCGGAGAAAAAGGAAAAATATTTTCTGAAGCTGCTCTTTCCAGGGTTAATGTGTTAAGCCAAGGTGTTCCCCGTCTGATCAATCTCCTTTGTGATCGCGCGCTACTCGGTGCCTATGAGGAAAAAAAGTATCTGGTGAATGGCGCGATTGTTGAGCAGGCGGCCAGAAAAGTATTTGGAGATGTGGGAGAGAGGAAAGGAAAAAGTTGGCTGTCCTCTTCTATTGTACTGACTTTTCTTCTTCTTGTTGTGGTTGGAGTCGGAGCTGGCGGATACTTTTTTTTCAGACCGCTTCCCTTGCCATCGATTATTCCGTCAGGGGCTGAGCATGCAGAAACTATGGAACTTGAGTCCATACCCGTGCCTGCTCTTTTTCTGTTATCTTCTCTCTCCATTGTCTTAGATCTCCAGGAAAAGGAAGAGGAAGCGGAGAGTGATCAAAAGATCCGCCAGTCAGAAGACGCACCAGCCGTGGAAACACAACCTGATCCTGAAGAGCGAAGCGGTGCGACGATACGGATAATTCCACTGGAGATCAGTGAATAATAATGAAAATGTTTGATACCTGTGAACCGTTACCGGGCCCGGGCAGGATGCCTGATTTTCCGGGCAGGCACCTCATATCTCTTTTTTCAAGACCAGTTTGTAAACCTCTCGCAGTGAGGTCGACAGGCTGTGCGCTGTCGGGGGACCAGACCTTTGTGCTGGCGGTGAAGCTGTTTTGACTCTCCTGGCTGACCGATTTTTCTCCTGGTTCAATTCTCAGCCGCATTCCGCTCAGTTCCTGTTTACAGGACTGTCGGCCTTTGCCTGCGGAGCGATTTTTGCAGGTTTCTTGTCATGGCTCTTTTTTCGGATGAGAATAAACAGTGCTTTGGAGCGACTGGTTGCCATCGGTGATCTTGAAAAAAAGGGGCTGGAAGAGCGTATTACGGCAGGCGTTCTGCTGCGCGGTGATCTTCGGCAGCAGTATGAGCAACTGGCCGCTGAAAAAGCGATTCTTGTCGAAGAAAACCGTACTCTTTTTAAGGAGCTCAGTTCTGCCCAGGGACGTCTGGAACAGATGAGTCATCTTCGCAATGAAGGTGAGGAGCAGAGAAAGCAGATCCGCGAGCTCCAGGAACTGGATGCTGAGCAGAGAAGTGCCAATGCCCGTCTGCAGACTCGGATAGAACAGGAAAAACTGCGTTCAGAAGAACAACTGACCCTGCTAGGGCAGGCCAGGGAGCAACTGCGCCTGCAGTTTGCAGAACTTGCGCAAAACATTCTTGAGGAAAAAAGCCTCCATTTCAGCAGGCATAGTCAGGAAAAAGTCGGAAATTTACTTGCCCCCCTTCATGAACAGTTATCTTCTTTTCAGAAAAAGGTGGATACTATCCATCTCAGTGAGACCAAGGATCGGGCAGCCCTGCAACAGGAAATAGAGTCGTTACGGACACTGAATCAGCAGATTAATAAAGAAGCGATCAATCTGACCAGGGCCCTGAAAGGAGACAGACGGGTGCAGGGCAGCTGGGGGGAGCTGGTTTTGGAACGGGTCCTGGAGCAGTCGGCCCTGCGCAAGGGGATTGAATTTGAAACCCAAATTGTTCTCCGCGATCGGGAAAATCGTCTGCAGCGCCCTGATGTGATCATCCATCTGCCTGAGGGGCGTGACATCATTGTTGACTCCAAGGTCTCTCTTTCTGCCTGGGAACGGTATGTGAACTGTGATGATGAAATCAAAAAGGCCGAGTTCCTCCGGTCTCATGTGGGGGCAGTACGGGAACATGTCAAACTTTTGGGGGAAAAGGATTACGGTTCTCTGAACGGAGTGCGTACCCTGGATTTCGTTCTCATGTTCATGCCGGTGGAAGCAGCCTTTGTCAGTGCTTTTCAGGCCGACGACCGACTGTTCGGGGAGGCTGTTGCCAAAAAGATTATCCTGGTCAGTCCCACCACTCTTCTGGCTACTCTCAAGACCATTGAGAGTATCTGGCGTTATGAGCAGCAGAGCCGGAACACCAGAGAAATCGCAGATCGGGCGGCAGCGCTTTATGATAAGTTCTGTTCTTTTGCCGAAGACATGGAGCGCATGGGGAAACAGATGCATGCGCTGCAGAGCAGTTATGATACTGCCATGGTACGTTTGACACAGGGGCGAGGAAATCTGCTTTCCCAGGTGGAGCGTTTTCCCAGGCTTGGGATCAAGGTCAAAAAAACGATTCCCGAGTCCATTCTCGATCAAGCTGACCTCCATGATTTTTCCTGACTAGGGAAGCTATGAGAAAAAGCAAAATAAAGAAGAAGGGCTGGTGGCTTTTATTGGGGGCGACCTATACTCTTGAAGGAGATTGAAATGGTATTCTTTTTTGTATCCCGTGGTGTAGAAACAAGCGGTTCTGTTCAGTAGCATACGTTAAAATCTGACATGCGTTCAATTCGCTCCAGACTGGTCCTGATATTTGGGGCCTGCATGATACTTATCCTTGGCATTGTTGTTGCCTTTACCGCATTTAAGTTGCGTAACCAGGCCATTGACAGTGCCCATTCCCATATCCAGCAGACAGTTCGCAATACTGCCTGGCGTTGTAAGGCTGTTCTCGACCAAGGGGTCATTTCCGCAAAGATTCTTGCCAGTGCGATTTCCGGTATTATTTCTGGTTCCCCGCTCCAGGAGAAAACCGGTGCAGTGAATGTTACTCTGGAAAATGCCATGCGGGAGAATCGCTCAATTGTGGCTACCTTTATCTCTGATCGGCAGCATTGTTTTCCTGAAAATGGAAAGGAAGAGGGAAAAAGTCAGACAGGAAGCTGCTCGCTCTGGTTTCGGGAATCTGCATTGGGACTCCATACCCGCTCTCTGCCTCGAACAAAATTTCTCAAAGAGCAGTGGTGTCTGGAAAGCCTGCAACAGCAAAAAGTGGTGGTCACTGATATCTTTCAATTTTCCCTGGGCGAGACGGAACAGATGGTTTTCGGGGTTTTGATCCCCCTGCGGGAAGGTGAGGTACTGAGAGGGCTGATCGGTCTGCTTTTTGCTGCCGATACTCTTCAGTTGATTCTTGATGATGTTCACAGTTCCCTTGTCGATCAGGATGCCAAGCTTTCCCTGCTTTCCTGGTATGGTACTGTCGCTGCCTCGGCAGGTATGCCTGATATGCGTGGAGAGGGGATGAACATCCTTCGCCCTTACTGTACTCTCAGCCTGATTGATCTTCAGGCGGGCAAACAGGTTAAGCTGGAGGGAAGTGGTTTTATAGGCTATCGGGCACCGGTTCCACTCACTGAAATGGATACTCCCTGGTCACTGGGCATGCGAATCCCAAACAGCTTGCTTCTGCAGGTAGCGGATAAACTGGTCAAGGACCTGGTCACCATCGGCGTTGCTCTTATTCTTCTTGGTATGCTGACCATTGTCTATGGGGCCTCACAGATTGCTGATCCCATCCGTAAGCTTTCGGAGATTACGAGGCGTGTGGCCAAGGGAAATCTGGATCAGGAGATTCCCATTTTCGGAAAAGATGAAATCGGGGAACTGGCCGAAGATTTTCGAGCCATGCTTGCCAGCAGAAAAGAAACCGAAGGGGAGTTGTTACGGCAGCAGCACAATCTTTCTGTCATATTTGAAAGAGCCCCGGTGGGTATGGCTCTCTTTAATTCTGACCTTCGGGTGATGAAGATCAACCGCGAGGCTGCCTCTCTTGTCGGCTATCGTGCAAATATGGCCAGGAACAGGCTTCCCGGCGAAGTGTTGCAATGTGCGTCACTTTTCGGCACGGGGTATGGTTGTGGTGACAGCGAGCTCTGTGAGCAATGCATGATCCGCTTGACACTGGATGAAGTGATTCGTACTGGTCAGGCCGTGCATGGCCGGGAGGGAAGCTTTGTGCAGGAAAGCGGTTCCGGCAGACGTTCTTTCTGGCTGGAGGTTAATGCTGAATCCATAAAACTGGATAGTGAGTTCCAGGTGATTCTCACCATTGTCAATGCCACAGAACACCATAAAGATAAGGAGAAGCTTGAAGCCAACGAGAAACTGCTCAGGACCATCCTCGATAAGCTGCCAGTGGGTATGGTACTGATCGATATCTCAAGTCATACCATCAGCCGGGTGAATCCTTATGCCGCTTCCATGATCGGTGCTTCGGCAGGACAGATCGTGGGAAAGGCCTGTCATCACTTTATCTGTCCTGCCGAAAGAGGGAAATGCCCCATCATCGATCTGGGTAATCAGATGGAAGATACGGAACGCGTCCTGCTTACCGCCCTTGGCTATGAAATCCCCATCATCAAGACCGTTGTGCCTGTGACCCTGGAAGGAACAGAGTACCTCCTGGAAGCATTTGTTGATATCTCGGATATCAAGCAGATGGAAGATGCTCTGCGCAGGGCGAAACAGGCAGCAGAGTCTTCTCTTGAGAGCACAGAAGTGTATGCCGTTGAACTGGAGACAGCCAATAAAGAGCTGGATAGGGCCCTGATTGCAGCCCGGCAGGCCAGTGTCGCCAAATCAGAATTTCTGGCAAACATGAGCCATGAGATTCGCACTCCCATGAACGGCATAATCGGTTTTACCGATATTCTCATGGATATGGAACTCGAAGAGCAGCCCCGAGAGTTTTTGACTATGATCAAACTTTCAACAGACAGGCTGCTTCGTTTAATAAATGATATCCTAGATTTTTCCAAGATTGAAGCGGGTCGTCTGGACCTTGAATACCGAGATTTCGATTTTCGTAATTTTCTGGATGAAGTCCTGTCTGTTTTCTGGGTTCAGGCCAGAGACAAGGGGCTGAAGCTCCAGTGGCAGGTTGATGAAGATGTGCCGAATCGTTTGTTGGGAGACTCTGGTCGTCTTGGGCAAATCCTGACCAATCTTGTGGGGAACGGAATTAAATTTACCGACAAGGGAGAGGTGGAGGTTGCTGTTCATTTGCAGAGTCAGGACCAGGAACAGGTCAACCTCTATTTCACGGTCATGGATAGTGGTATTGGCATTCTTCCTGAAAAACAGGAGGTGATCTTCGAGAAATTTGCCCAGGCAGATGGCTCGCATACCAGGAAATATGGCGGAACAGGTCTGGGGCTTGCCATTTCTGGTAAACTGGTAGCACTCATGGGAGGGAGAATATGGGTGAAAAGCAACACAGTGCCGACAAGGCGGTCGGGAGACAGCCAGTCAGAAGTATCGCCCGGTTCCACGTTCCATTTTACTGCCACCATGAGCAAACCCCTCTCTTTGACTTCAAGCATGAAAACCGTTACTGATGGAGTACGGATAGGGAATTTTGTTCCTTCCACTTCGGTTCTTCTTGCCGAAGATGACGAGATAAACCGTATTTTTGTTGAGGAACTGTTGAAGGCCAGGCAGTGCCGAGTGGTTTCAGTGGAAAATGGTCAGGGGGTGCTTGATGTTCTGGAGAATGATCAGTTTGATATCGTTCTCATGGATATCCAAATGCCTGAGATGGATGGAATCCAGGCAATCCGGCATATTCGAGAGACTGAAAAAGAGAGTGGACAGCATCTCCCCGTTATTGCTCTGACAGCACATGCTATGGAAGAACATCGTAACCAATGTCTCCTCGCCGGGATGGATGATTTCCTCGCTAAACCTCTGGATGTGGAAGAGTTATTTGCAGTTATGAAGAAATATGTTTAGCCGATAGTAGTAATCATTATTGTGTTTACAAAGTGTATAAAAAGGAGCATAGTATAGTCTATAAAAATTGATTAGAGTTATTGTAACCAGAATCAGTCAAGAAAGTGGAGGAGAACTATGTGCCAGGAAGTGAGAAGAACATGCAGTTGTGGGCAGAAGGATGCAACATTTCATCTTCGGGATAATGTCATGGGGCAGGAGGTGGTCGATCGCCTCTTTTGTCCCTCTTGCTCAGGCGAACAGGTTCTTGATCAGGAAACAATGGTGAACGATAACGGTTGGGTTATTGAGTATGATATGGATATAGCCAGGATGTTTGCCATTACCAAATTGACCATGAATCCCGCCCATGTAACTCCTGAGTTTATTTTTGATCAAGGCTATGCAACATGGCGTGAAATGTACCCCGGGGAAACTGCGGACATTGTTGATGAGCGGGATAAGATCATTGCCATGAAGGACAGTAATCCCAAAGAGTATTTGACAGCCATCAATTCCTGGGCCGTAGAACGAATCAAACGGTTAAAGGAAGCGGGGTGGCGTAAGGCGCAGCTGGCCTGATAATACATGTAACGTTTACAATGCCTGACCGGTTAAACGGTCGGGTATTGGCTGTTTGGCCGTAAGGAACTTATCTGTAGTTGGCTCTTCTTAAGTGTCTCAGTGAGGTGGTGTGTCATGAAGGAATCAGATAAAGTGTGCGGGAAGATGTTTGTCGGCGGC
>Ga0180007_10007021_pt1 | contig 10797 bp, 9 predicted proteins | sample MM_PC_MetaG_FD_121122 | JGI IMG/M metagenome (GOLD analysis project Ga0180007, IMG submission 121122) | Groundwater microbial communities from the Aspo Hard Rock Laboratory (HRL) deep subsurface site, Sweden - MM_PC_MetaG | ecosystem: Environmental > Aquatic > Deep subsurface > Groundwater...
GCGACGAGGAAATTGCCGAACTGCCGGCCCCGGATTCCTACTATGCCCAGGAAGCTCTGTTCAGAACGGCCGATGCCATCGAACAGATACTCAAGGGAGAAAAAAATATTACCGTTGACCTGGAGTTGATAACCAAACACGGCGGGACAGTCCCTTTTGAGTACCGGGCAAACCTCATTCCCGGAAAAGAGATGGGAGAGCAGTATATCGTCTCGGTGGGCCGGGACATCACCGAGCGCCTGCGGGCCGAATCAGCCCTGAAAAAGGCCGCCATGGAATGGAACACTGCCATGGACGCCTACGACGATGTCATCTACCTCCTTGACCTCGACAGGCATGTCCTGCACGCCAACAGGGCCTTTTACAACATGACCGGCCTGACCCCGGAAGATGTCGTCGGGCGGCATATCGAGAAGATCATCCATCCTGAGGGTGAAAAGGAACCATGCCAGGTCTGTGTTGCCCAGATGGAAAAAAAGGACTGCCTCATCACCATGGAGGCGGACGATCCCCATAATCCCGCGGGCATTCCGATCAATATCGTGGTCCAGGTCATCCGCGATGAAAAGGGCAACCCGCTGAGCATCCTCATGAGCCTGCGCGATCTCAGCGCTACCCGCATGGCCATGGAGGAGCGGATCCTGCTGGAAACCAATCTCCGGCAGGCCCAGAAGATGGAGGCCATCGGCACCCTGGCCGGCGGCATTGCCCATGACTTCAACAATATCCTTTCCATAATCCTGGGATATACAGAGATAACCTCGTATGAGATACCCCAGGACAGCCCGTCAAGAAAAAATCTCGACGAGGTGCTCAGGGCGGTCAACCGGGCCCGGGACCTGGTCAGTCAGATCCTGACATTCAGCCGTAAATCCAACCAGGAATTCCGGCCGCTCAATCTGAGAGAAATCGTCAGGGAAACGATCAGGCTCTTGAGGGCCACCATTCCCACCACCGTTGAGATCAAACAGTATATTGACAACAGTTGCGGCAACATCATCGCCGATTCCACCCAGATCCACCAGGTGATCATGAACCTGTGCACCAATGCCGTGCATGCCATGGACGAGAAGGGCACGCTCACCATCACCCTGCACGAGACAACCCTTGAAAAAACAGACCTGGCCCACCGGCCGGATATGGCGGCAGGCAGGTATGTCCGGCTTTCGGTGAGCGACACCGGCACCGGCATTGCCCCGGATATCGCCGATCACATATTTGACCCCTTCTTCACAACCAAGGAGGCTTCCCAGGGTACCGGCATGGGACTGTCGGTCGTGCACGGGATTGTCATGTCCCACCACGGCATGATCAAGGTGGACTCCGAACCGGGAAAAGGCTCCACCTTTCATGTCTGTTTTGCCGTGACAGGCGGTAAAAACGGCAGGCTGGCCAGGAGCGCCGCAGCCCTGCCGACCGGCACTGAACGCATACTTATCGTGGATGACGAGGAGTCGATAATCGTGACCCTGGTCATGATCCTTGAACGCCTCGGTTACAAGACGACCGCGAAAACAAACGGCAAAGACGCGCTCGAGACCTTCAAGGCGGATCCTGCCGCCTTTGACCTGGTTATCACCGACCAGACCATGCCGCAGTTGTCCGGTGTGGAACTGGCAATCGAACTCCTGAAAATAAAACCCGGTCTGCCGATCATCCTCTGTACGGGCTACAGCAAGAAAATAAGCGATGAAACCGCCAGGGAGATCGGTATCAGAAAATTTCTCTTAAAGCCCCTGGACAGAACCATGCTGGCAAAAGCTGTCAGGCTTGTGCTTGATTCCGACAAGGAGCCTTCGCCCGGGAACTAACTGCTTGTTCATGCCGGCGCCGCCGGCATCGGCATCAGGCTCATCAGTTGAGCCTGGGCCGCATGGCGGTGATCACCACCGCGACCACCCTGCCGTCCAGTTCCTTGAGATTTTCTCCTATGCCCCTACCGGGCAGGCCGAGCAGGCTCTCCATCTCAACCGCACTCAAGGGATGGCGGACCAGGACCTGAATGTCATAAAAGCACTTCTTTTTCAGGATGTCGAGGTACCTTTCTTCAGTGACTGCCCAGGCCGGGAGGGGATTTTCTGCGGTGAAACCGCCGGGGATTTCCATGCCGTTGCCGTCGACGAGAACAATATCGGCAAAGACCAGCCGGCCGCCCGGCCGCAGAATGCGAAAGATGTTTGTGAACAGCATCCCCTTGTCCGCACAGCTGCTGAACACATAGTTTGAAATCAGGACCTCTGCGTAATTCTTGGGATGGGGCGATTTCTCAATATCATCAACCTTGAAAAAAATGTTTCTGCTTCCCAGGCCCGCCTCATTCACGGCCTGACCGGCCCGGTCAATCATCTCCGGGTCGATGTCGATACCGGTTATTCTCCCCTCTTCACCCACCAGATTTGCCGCCAGGAGGGCATCCAGGCCGGCGCCGCATCCCAGGTCCACCACCGAATCTCCGGACTCAAGATCGGCCAGGTTTACCGGGTTGCCGCACCCCCGGGAAAACCTGCGAACGGTGTCAGGAAGCGAGGACACTTCCTGGTCCCGGTAAAACATGAGTTGCGGGCTGAAAGCACTGTTTGCCATGGTCCGTCCCTACCACTCTTCCATGTGTGCCTGTTTGTCATTGTAACGGGTGCGGGGCTCGGGATTTTCCGCCGGCCAGCCAATGGCAATCCCGCACATGGGGATGATGGTATCCGGCAGCCTGAAGAGTTGACGCAGGCCGTCCATCCGCTCCTGGCGGGGATGGACGCCAAGCCAGCAGGTTCCCAGGCCGAGGGCGTTGGCAGCCAGCAGGATGTTTTCCACTGCCGCGCTCAGATCCTGCAGCATGTATGACTCCTTCTGGTCGTGGGCCCGGCTGATGTCGCCGCAGACGATAAAGGCGGCGGTGGCCTCCTTCAGCATCTGGCCATGGGGGAGGATTTTGACTATTTTATCAAGGGTCTGCCGGCGGCGGACAACGATAAAATGCCAGGGGTCCCTGGCCACGGCCGAAGGCGCAGCCATTCCGGCCTGCAGCAGGTCCCTGATCATAGATTCCGGGACCTCCCGGTCATGATATTTTCGCACACTGCGCCGCGAGAAGATAAAATGCAATGCGGGATTCATGGCTCACTCCTTTTGTTAAACTTATTACCGGACCATCCCTGTCCCTGCAAAACCGCCCGGACAGGGACAGCGGGTTATTCGTGGGGCAGAAAGCCGTACTTTCTGTAAATTTCCCCGGCCCGGCCCGACCGGATAAACTCGAGAAACCGGCGGCCGTTTTCCCGGTTCCGCCCCCCGGTTAACTGGCAGATATAATAGTTTATCCTGTGGCGCTGGTCAAAATCCGCACCCGGCGCCACATCTTCCAGGGGCAGGCCAAGTGACCGGGCATGCTCCGCTTCGGTAGCCCACACCGGCCCGACATCAACCTCTCCAGCCAGCAGGCGCCGGGGTGTCTGCCGATGGTGCACCTCTGTCAACAGGGTCGTGCCACGGGCCCTTTTCTCATTCATGATGCGCTGCACAAGTTCCGGACCGCCGGCCTGCAGGTACATATCAATAATGTGGATGGCAATATCCTCGTTTTCCGGATCAGGCTGGGAAATGCGGATCCCGTCACGGCCCAGATCGTGAACCGACCTGACTGCGGCGGGATTCCCCTGCGGAACCATGAGGGTCAGCCGGTTATGCAGATACAGCTGAAAGGCGTTTTCTTCAATATGGCCGAGATCCGCCAGGATCCGCATGGACTTCTCGCTGACCGACGAATAGATATCGGGATAGACGGTCAGGAGCCGGTCCCGGAAACGGGCGCCCCGGGCCAGGATCTGTTTCAACTCAAGCCCGGGCGGCAGGGTCTCGTAAAAGATGTTTTTCACGTCCGGATGCACTGCCTGAAAAGACCCGACAATCTCATCCATGGCCATGAACTGGTTGCCGGCCATGAACAGCACCAGGTCGGCGGTTTCCGCCATCTCGAGATTATGGAGGTCATCCGCCCGTTCAGGGGGAATAACCGGAAACTCGTCTTTCTTCATATCATTGCCACGACACAATCTTTTTTATACAGCAATACTTTCCTTGCCAGATTTCACAAAGAAATGCAATAATAGACGCCGGTTCACTCAAAAACCTCAATCAAAAGGCAAATGGCAAATTTCAAAAGGCACATATGACTGAATACGACGAAGCACAGCTCTTTGTTGCCGCCATCAGGATGCTGACCCACCGGCAATCATCCCCGCCCTCGGTGGAAGAAGTCAGCGAGTCCCTGCTGCTCACTGCTGAATGGGGGCATGCCGTGTGCAGAAAACTGGAAAAACAGCAGATCATCAAGGTGTCCGCAACCCCTTTCAGCACCAAGCTCTTTATTGCCGATCATCTCAAAATCGAGGAATTCTCTAAAAAGGAAGAAACAAAAGGGCTGAACAAGGAGATTGAAAAATTCCAGGCCAGCAGACAGAACATGGACAAAAAGGTGGAAGCCATCCAGGCCGAACTTGCCGAAAAGAAAAAAAACATGTTCGCCGAGCTTGAAAAAAGCCTGAAAGACAAGCAGAAAAAAAGACAATGAAGGTCTTGGAACCGTGAAAACGGATCATTCTGAATCCACACCGTCTTCGTTCTGCCCCGGCTCTTCCTTTGTCACATCTTCCGCAACAAGTTCCTGGAAACAAGCCTCGCCTCGGATATCGGCAAACGACCCGTCCTCCCGCAGTCCTTCCCTGGTCGCCAACCCCTTGCGGAGCATCTGATCAAGCCAGGAACATGCCTGGCCGATATTTTTTGCCTTTGCATGCAGAACGGCCAGGGTTGAGTAGGTGTCGGTCTGTTTCGGATCCAGTTCCAGAACCCTGGTAAAGTCGGCAATGGCCGGATCATATCTGCCCTGGTCCCGGTAAAGTTCCCCGCGCAGGATATAGGCATCAACGTGCCCGGGACTCAGGGCGATCACCACCGAATAGTCGGCAATGGCCGAGTCAGGGTCGCCCTGGGTGCGATACAGGTTGCCGCGGTGAAAATATGCCCCGGCAAGCCTGGGATTCAGCTTGATTGCCTTGTTATAGTCAGCCAGGGCCGTGTCATGGTCTCCATGATTTTCATAGATGACGCCGCGGATGATGTACGCATCGGCAAGAAAGGGCTTCATCCTGGTCACCTTGTCGGCGTCGGCAACGGCAAGATCAAACTCCCCTTTCTTATCATAACTGGCGGCACGGTTGACATAGGCGGCGATGAACCACGGATTCAGTTTGACCGCCTCGTTAAAGTCAGCAACGGCAAGGTCGTATGCACCGATAAGGTGGTAGGCATAACCACGGTTATTGTAAGTACGGCTTGCAACCTCCTGTGAAAGCGTGCCCGAAGCAAGTGCTTTTGTGTAAAACTCTATGGCCTCTTCCTGCCTGCCTTCATTCTGGGCAATATCCCCGGCCTGGAGATAATCCAGGATGCCGGCCGTACCCCGGGCAGCAAAGACAAGCATGCAGATTAAAAAGAAGCTGCCGGGCATCCACGCTTTCTTCATCGGTTTTCTCCTTTACAGGGTGCCTCCTGCCGGGAGACCACATGCAGATGGATCTTTTCGTCCAAACCAACGGTAGCCGCAGTCATACTCGCGACAGCGGCCAGTATCCGCTCCTTTTCAGCAGTCACCAGAACGGCCCGGAACCTGTTCAGCCCACGCCGGTCACGCTCCAGCCGCCCGGTTTCCACCAGCCTGGGCAGCAGGGAATCAAGCAGCGAGGCGTCCTCAACAGGCAGCAGGTAGAGAAGCAGGCGGCCGCCGACTGTCATGGCGGCCGCTGTTTCTCCACCGATCCGTACCCGGTGATATTCAATCCGGTCAAAGACTTCTTCCGGGCAGGAACATCCCAGCACCTGCTGCACAAAACCGCGGACAGCTTCTTTATCCTGTATTATCTCCACGATATAATAAAAGGGCGCAAAGGTTCACAATTGACCATTGACCATTGACCATTGAAAATAAAAACATAGAAAATAATAGCATAACTGGTCTATATTAACAGGTTAACTTCTTAATACCACTGACAAAGGATTTACTCAATGGCAGAAAAGCCTCCCCGCAAAGAGCCGGAACCGCGCCTCAAGACTGAGGAAGAACTTCGTTTGAGCCGGGAAAAATTCCAGGCCATCTTTGAACACTCGCCCCTGGCCATCATGTATACCGACGAAAACGGGTCCATCACAACCTGCAACGAGAATGCGTGCAGACTCTTTGGTGCGCCGCGGGAGAAACTCATCGGCTTTTCATATAACTCAATAAAGAATGAAAAGATGAAGGCGGCCATCGCCTCGGCATTGGACGGCAGAAAAAGCCGGTTTGAAGGGAAATACCTGACGGTGACCGGCAATGTTCTCACCCAGATGAATGCCAATTTCAGCCCGTCATTTACCGCTGACGGCAAGGTGGCAGGCGTTATCGGCATTTTCGAGGATATCAGTGAGAGAAAAAAGGCGGAAAAGGCCCTGCAGGAGAGCGAGACAAAATACAAGACCCTGGTGCAGAACATTCCCGGCATGGTTTACCAGGCATACCCCAACTGGTCCTCGGAGATAATTTCCGACTGCAGGAAAATCTGCGGCTACAGCCCGGATGAAATCAACGCCATGAAAGAAAAATGGCTGAGCATTGTTCATCCCGATGACAGAAAAATAATTTCAGGGCAGACAGAACAGCTGAAATCCGGGGAAACCAATATAACGCAATCATACAGGATCATAAAGAAAAACGGTGAAATCGGCTGGGTTGAGGATCGCAAGACAGCCCTTTTTTCCGATCAGGGCAAGCTTCTTGCGATAGACGGGATAGTCCTGGATATCTCTGATCGCATGAAAGCAGAAGAGGAACTGAAAACCTTTCATGCAAACATGTCCTCCCTGCTGGAAAATACGGACGATTACATTCTTATCAGCGACGAACAGGGCCTTCCCGTTGTATTCAACTCCGCATATGCCCGGGTTATGAAGGAAGCATTGGACATTGAAATGAGACCCGGCCTGCAGTCCCATAAACTGCTGCCGGATAAAGACAAGGTAGAATGGTGGGACGGGCTGCACAACAGAGTACTAAGCGGTGAAAAATTCCGGGTTGATTACAGTCATGACTTTGGTGGAGGCAACCTGCGTCATTTTGAGGTTTCCTATCAACCTATCTTTGAAAACGGAAAAGTTACAGGATTTTCAGAGGTAACAAGGGATATAACCGACAGGAAAAACGATGAAAAAAATTTAGTTAACAGCGAAGAGCGTTTTCGTCTTTTAACCGAGTCTTCCAGAGAGGGGGTGTGCATTCATGACAAGGGAATAATACTTGATGTGAACAGCGCCTTTGCCGCCATATTCGGTTATGACAGGAAGGAGCTTATCGGCAAAAAAATCCTTGATCTTGCCGCCCCGGAATCGCGAGACCTGGTTAGGGCCAAAACCCTCTCCGGCTTTGATGAACCTTACGAAGCAATGGGTATAACCAAGGACGGTTCCATTATCTTTGGCGAACTGCACGGCAAGGAAATCCCTTACATGGGAGGGAAGGCAAGGGTCTCGTCCATAAGGGATCTCACGAAAACCAGGAAGATGGAGCAGGAGGTCCAGAAGATTCATAAACTGGAATCCATCGGCATCCTGGCCGGCGGCATTGCCCATGATTTCAACAATCTGCTGACCGCCATCCTGGGCAATATCTCCCTTGCGAAAATTTTCGCCAAGGACAACGCCAAGGTCCTTGAGAGACTGGGCCACGCGGAAAATGCATCGGGCAGGGCCCAGGACCTGACCCAGCAGCTGCTCACCTTTTCCAAGGGCGGAGCCCCTATTAAACGCACGGCATCAATTGCAGACCTGATAAGAGACTCGGCATCCTTTATCCTGAGCGGCGCCAATGTAAACTGTGATCTGCAGATAGCCGGGAACCTCTGGCCGGTTTCCGTGGATGAAGGCCAGATCAGCCAGGTCATCCAGAACCTCGTTAAGAACGCCGACCAGGCCATGCCGGACGGCGGCACCATCACCATCCTGGCTGAAAATACCGAGATAGACCCAAAGGATTCTCTGCCGCTGCAGAATGGCAACTATGTAAAAATAACCATCAGGGATCTGGGGGTGGGAATCATGAAGAAACATCTCGCCAAGGTGTTTGATCCCTTTTTTTCCACCAAACAGGAAGGAAGCGGCCTGGGGCTTGCTGTCGCCTACTCCATCATCAAGAAACACGACGGCCTGATCATGGTCGAGTCTGAACCGGGACATGGCACGACCTTTCAGATTTTTCTGCCGGCCTCCGCGGAACCGGTTCCCAGCCGCGAACCGGCAAAGACAGATCCTTCTATCAGCGGCGGCAGAATCCTGATAATGGATGATGAAGCGGCGGTCCTCAAGGTGGCCTCTTCCATGCTGGAGATAATGGGCTATAAGTGTGCGGTCGCCTCTAACGGCTCGGATGCCGTCTCGCTTTACCGGCAGGCAAAAAACGCCGGTCGTCCTTTTGACGCGGTGATACTGGATCTGACCGTACCCGGCGGCATGGGAGGCAGGGAAACCCTCCAGCAACTGAAGGAAATCGATCCCGATGTCAGGTCAATCGTCTCAAGCGGCTATGCCAATGACCCGATAATGGCGGATTCCGCCGATTACGGCTTCATGGGGGTTGTAGAAAAGCCTTATGACATGAGACAACTGGGTGATGCGCTGCGCAAACTGCTAGGCTAAACAGCACCCGTCCCGCAGAACAAAAATATTGCCCGCGATCCACCGGTCCTTCTCCCAGCGCAGCGCCGTCTTACCGTAAGCCAGCACAGTGAAACCGAATCCTTTCGTCAACTCCATGATATAGGAGCGGCTATGTGCATAACGGCCCGATTTTCTCAATATGTAGTCCCGGCCGGTACAACTCTCGGTTGAAAAGATGACAAACGCCCCGGGCAGCGTCCTCTGGCGGATACCCTTAAAGATGGCCACCAGGTCGCCCACATAAACGAACACGTCGGCTGCGATGAAAAGATCGAAATTTTCCAGGCTCCGCTCCAGGTACTCACAGATATCGCTCTCAAGAAGACGGTCATAGATATTCTTGTCCTTTGCCTTTTCTATCATCTTTGCTGAAAGATCCACACCGGTCAGGCAATGGCTGACATCATGGAATTCCTTGCCGGACAGCCCGGTGCCGCATCCCAGGTCAAGGACATTCCGAAATGAGATCCCGGGATGCAGGCAGGCATCCAGTATCCGCCTGAGCTTGGCCGCGATCTGGCAGCCGAGCCTGCCTGCCACGTGACGGTCAAAGTTGTGGGCATACTGATCAAACAGGGTGGTGACAAACTGGCGCGGCGACGATCGCGGCCGCTGGCCCGACAGGGCGGCGACCATGTGCCTGGCTGTAAGATTTTCCGGATTGAGCCGGCTGGCTTTCTTAAAGGCGGCCAGGGCGGCCCGTGGTTTTCCCTGGGTGGACAATGTGTTGCCAAGGTTATGACAGGCCTCAGCATGGTCGGGATTGATCGTCAGAACACGTTCAAAGGCGGCGGCAGCCTCCTCGAGCCGGCCCTGGCTGTACAGCAGAATGCCCAGACGGTTGAACTCGTCGGCATCACTTGATTTGATGGCATAAATCTGCCTGTAGTGGACAAGGGGTTCTTCAGGATCACCGCGAGGATCGCGGATAAATGGTGCCATTGGCCCTTCTCCCTGCCCAGCCGGGAAAATCGGCACGATCAGCAATGACCGGCAAGGCTGCAATAAGTTGGTGAGACAGCCGTTCTACTCTCTATGCAACCATACACTTTCCGGAAAATTATTCCATATCTTTTCTGGTAAATAAACTGTTTTTTCAGGCGGTCGGCGCCCCCCATTCATGTTGCCATTCCCCCAGATGCCTTTCTATAAAAGAAACCAAAAGGGCCTGTTCCTCCCGGCCCTTGTCCCTTATCTCCATGGGCTCGCCAAAGGCAAAACAAACCTTTCTTGCCGGATCGATCCTGCCGAAATCCTTGATCACTTTCCCGTTTGTCCAGGCATCGGTCTTCAGGGCCAGGGGAATGACCGGGACGTTTGCCCGCTTGGCGAGCTTTACCCCGATGGTGTTGAACTGGGTCGGATCAAAGGCCGGAGTCCTGGTGGTTTGCGGGAAAACAATCACCGAGATGCCGTCCTGCAGCCTCTTCCCCCCTTCTTCTATAACCACCTTGAAATCATCACGCGGGTTGGTGCGGCCCACGACGACCGGATTGCAGGAGGTCATGATATGCTTGAACACGGGGTACTCGACCAGGCTCTTCTTGACAACAAAGGTCGTTCTTTTGAAAGGCAGGATCATGGCGGGAAGGGCAAGGGTTTCCAGGGTGCTCATGTGGTTGCCGATAAAGACGCACGGCCCCTGCACGGCAGCAATATTCTGCACCCCGGTGACATGAAAATCAATCCCCACCGATTCCAGGGCCTCGATAATTTCATGACTGCCTTTCTCCCACGCCAGCCTGTCGTACAGGCCTTTTTTCGCCTTGCGGCTCGACCTCCAGACTATGGGGCCCATCCTGGTGTAGTAAACCAGGGACGGAAACAGCCGGCCGAGCAGGGTGGCACGATTGCTGCCGGTTGCATACGCACCATCTCTGAATGGAATAATTCCCACAAACAATCCTCCATGTCCTGAAAGCAGAAAAAACAACAAGATACTATACCTGAAGATTCCAGTGGGTCAAGCAGGCAAATTCGCCGACTGAAGGCAAATTCGCTTGCCAGGGGAGTAACGGTCGTGCTACCACTACAAACCTTGACCAGACCGATAACCCA